>Ga0247727_10004371_pt1 | contig 30025 bp, 30 predicted proteins | sample WisWelCaveWW1625_FD_202498 | JGI IMG/M metagenome (GOLD analysis project Ga0247727, IMG submission 202498) | Biofilm microbial communities from Wishing Well Cave, Virginia, United States - WW16-25 | ecosystem: Environmental > Aquatic > Deep subsurface > Groundwater > Cave microbial mat | place...
TCCGCGGCGACGCGGAACGCCTCATCACCATCGCGCGCAACTCGGCGCAGAAAAGCGACGCCGAGAAAGTACACGCCCGCCGCCTGGTCGCGTCGAAACTGGGCGATAATCAAATCCTGGCGCGCCTTTTCGATGAGATCGCGCCGCGCTACGCCAACCGCAACGGCGGTTATACGCGCGTGATGAAACTCGGTCCCCGCATGGGCGACTCGGCTGAAATGGTGATTTTGGAACTGGTTGAAGAATAAGCAGTTATCAGTAAACAGTGACCAGTTATCAGTAACTGATGACTGATTACCGCTCACTGATCACTGAACATGGCACGTTACAAATTGACTCTTGCCTACGACGGCTCCGGTTTTGCCGGAAGCCAGCGGCAGGCTTCGAAACGGACAGTGCAGGGCGAGTTGGAAAAAGCCCTGCGAAAGTTGGGATGGACCGGACGCTCGATCATCTTAGCCGGACGGACGGACGCGGGCGTTCACGCGACGGGGCAGGTTGCTTCTGTTGACCTCGACTGGTCGCACGCTGACAGCGATTTGGTCCGCGCGTTGAACTCGGCTTTACCCGGCGATATGGCTGTATGGTCGGCGGAAGTTGTGGACGATAAATTTCATCCGCGTTTCGATGCGACCTCGCGACGTTATCGTTACAGGTTATTTTGCCAGCCAATTCGCGACCCGTTACGGGAACGATTTGCCTGGCGCGTGCAACCTGAAATCAAGGCAGATATACTTGCAGAAGCCGCGAAACTTTTTATCGGCGCTCACGATTTCTCAGCCTTCGGTTCCCCGACCACTCCCAAAGGCACAACGGCGCGAACCGTAATGAAAGCCGAGTGGACGCAGGTTGCTGACGATGAATGGCAGTTTGACGTGCAAGCAGACGCGTTTCTCTATCGCATGGTCAGGCGCATGGTTTTCGTGCAAGCGGCCGCGGCGCAGGGAAAATTTCCAGCGGCGACGATTGCCGAGGTTTTGGCGAAGCAGGCTGAAAGTAGGAAGCGAAGCGATGGTCTTCCATCCGGTCTGGCGCCCGCGCATGGATTGACGTTAATCGCCGTCGCGTATCGCAAGCGAGAGTCAGTTGGTCAATAAAAATAGCTTGCGTAGTCAGCGTTCTCTAACGCTGATGAAGCAGAGAAGATAAAGAAACGGAGAACTGGAAAGTGTACAAGTCGTACTATCCGAAAGCAAGCGAAATCGAACGCAAGTGGGTCCTGGTGGACGCCAATGGGCAGACGCTCGGACGCATTGCCACGCGCATCGCGCACGTCCTGCTCGGCAAACATAAACCGACCTTCACGCCCGGCGTGGAGATGGGCGATTACGTGGTGGTGGTCAACGCCGAGCGCGTGACCGCGACCGGCACAAAGACCAGCGCCAAGATGGACACAAAAATCTATTACAAACATTCGAATCATCCGGGCGGTTTGAAGTCCATTTCGTTGCGCGACCAGTTGCAGCAGCATCCCGACCGCGTCCTGCGCGAGGCGGTGTGGGGCATGTTGCCGCACAACCGCATGGGACGATCGGTACTCAAGCGTTTGAAGATTTACGCCGGAGCGGAACATCCGCACGGCACGAACCACCCCGAACCGTTGAAGTAAAAGAGGAAAGAAGATATGGCACAGTATTACGAAGCAGTTGGACGCCGCAAGGAAAGCACCGCGCGCGTGCGTTTGATGGACGGCAACGGCAAGTTCCAGGTGAACGAGAAGGAAGCCGCCGTGTACTTCCCGCGCACCGGCGATTTGCACGATATCCTGCGCGGGTTTACCGCCGTGAACCAGGACGCGAACCGTTATGACATTACCGTAAAGGTCATGGGCGGCGGCGTGACCGGTCAGACCGAAGCCGTGCGTCTGGGTCTGGCGCGCGCCCTCCAGTCGCTCAACGCGGATTGGACTTCCGCGCTCCGCAAGCATGGCTTGCTCACCCGCGACGCCCGCATCAAGGAACGCAAGAAGCCGGGTCTCAAGAAAGCCCGCAAGGCGCCGACCTACACCAAGCGTTAATTGTTCGAGGATTCTGAAACCAACCGGGTTCGTAATTGGTAATTCGTAATTTGCGAATTACCAATTACTTTTTAACGGAGAAAATCATGGACTTCCACTTAATCTCTTCTGTATTTGAAACGCTCCGTCTCACGCCGCCCTCGAAACTGATCCTGCTCGAAGCGCAGACTCTCGCGTCGGCGCATGTTCCGCCGTATCCGCCGGATATGCCGGCCTTGATAATGAACGTTGATTCGGAAGAGATGGCGTTGCGGATAAAGAAAGTTTTGTTGACGATGTATCCTTCCGAGCATGGCGTTATGATGGTTGATGGAGGAAAGACGAAAGAAGAAAGATTGGGAGAATTGGAGAATTTTGAGTTCTCTGAATCAACTTGTTTGTATATCCCATCTCTCGGCGAGGGGACATCGTTCGAGTCGTTCGCTGAAATCGTCGCTCACTTGCGCGCGCCGGATGGGTGTCCGTGGGACAAGGAGCAGACGCACGAATCGTTGAGGAAACATTTATTGGAGGAATCCTATGAAGCAATCTCGGCAATTGACTCGGGTGACTTCAATTCCATGCGCGAGGAGTTTGGGGATTTGTTGTTGCAGGTCGTGTTGCAGTCGCAGATTGCGAATGACGAAAATCAATTCAATGTCAATCAAGTCATTCACGGAATTCATTCGAAGATTGTGAGAAGGCATCCCCATGTGTTTGGCGATTTGAAACTGGATGGTGTGGATGGCGTTTTAACGAATTGGGAAAAACTAAAAGAGCAGGAAAGAGGAAAGAGGAAAGATGGGAAGGGGTTGTTGGATGGAGTTCCCCTGGCATTGCCAGCCTTATCACAAGCGCAGGAGTATCAAGACCGAGCCGCGCGCGTAGGATTTGACTGGCCAGAGGTGGAAGGCGTGCTGGATAAGATAAAAGAGGAAATCGAGGAAATCAAAAACGCCGAAACCGATTTCGAACTTGCATCCGAAATCGGCGACCTGCTCTTTGCAATGGTCAACCTGGCGCGCTGGAAGAAGGTGGATGCCGAATCAGTAGTGCGCGCGACGAATGCCAAATTCAAGAAACGTTTTGCTTATGTGGAACAAGGCGCGAAGAAGCAGGAACGGAATTTATCGGATCTGTCGCTGGAGGAGATGGAGTCGCTTTGGCAGGAGGCGAAGGAAATTGGATAGGACCAATTACTTGTTCTCCGCTTCGATTTTTTCGATCTCTTGCAATGCGATTTTGGCCGCAAACTGAAGGTGCTCCTCTCCATGACTGCCTAAGGGGTTTATGTTTATCCAGAAATTCATAGTTGATTTAATACGCTCGATGCGCTCAGGATTAGAGCGCGCTTCTTCGACCAGATCGCCAATCGCCATCATCTCTAAAGCTCGCGATCCGGTCATGCGCAAATGCGGCTTAGGACTGGCTTGCAGTTCTTCGAATTCAGTTAGGATTAAATCTTGCTGGCTCGACTCACGAATAGAAATCAGAAATAGTAGGCGCGCCGCTGCCTGTCTGCCAGCGCTGTCCTGATCCGCATTAAGAAGGGAAAGCAAAGGTTGAATCATCCCTGAAGTGAAGGTTTGAGGATCAGCTTCGATGAGTAGTCCCAGAGCACTTGTCACATCGTCGCGCAGGGAAGAATCCGCCTGTGGATTGGAGATGATCGCCATCAATGCTTGCAGCATGTCCCAAGTGACCGCCTGCGTATTGACCCGGGCAAGTACTCCTAAAGCGCTTGTCGCATCGGGGCGCAGGATAGAATCCTCTGTTGGGTCAATGATGGTTGCTACCAAGCCTTGTAGCATGTTCGAGGTGACCGCCTGATCGTTGACCTGTGCAAGTGACCTTAGAACCCTTGCCGCATTGGAGCGCCGGGCCGAATCCTCCTTTGCGTCAGTAGCGATATCTACCAAACCTTGCAACATTTCTGATGTGACCGCCTGATTGTTGACCTGCGCAATTGATTCCAGAGTGCTTGCCGCCTCGGAACGCAGGGCGGCTCCCTCCGCAGTGTTGGTGACGACATTTATCAGGCCTTGTAGCATATCTGATGTGACCGCCTGCGTGCTGACCTGGGCAAGTACTCCCACGGCACTTACCGCATCTGAACGCAGGGAGGCTTCCTCCGCAGTGTTTGTGACGACATTTATCAGGCCTTGCAGCATATCTGAGGTGACCGCCTGAATGTTGGGTTGGGCAAGTGTTTCCAGAGCTTTGGCCGCATTCGAGCGTCGGGCCGAATCCTCCTTTGGGTCAGTAGCGATATCTACCAAGCCTTGCAGCATCTCCGAGGTGACTGCTTCATCATTTGCCTGGGCAAGTGATTCCAGAGTCCCAGCCGCCTCGGAACGCAAGGAGGCCTCCTCCTTTGTGTTGGTGACGACATCTACCAAGGCTTGTAGCACGTTTGAGGTGACCGACTTGCCATTTGCCTGGGCAAGTGATTCCAGAGTCCCAGCCGCCTCGGAACGCAGGGAGGCCTCCTCCGTTGTGTTGGTGACGACATCTACCATACCCTGTAGCATGTTCGAGGTGACTGCATCACCATTTGCCTGGGCAAGTGATTCCAGAGCCCCAGCCGCCTCGGAACGCAGCGAGACCTCCTCCATTGTATTGGTGACGAAATCCACCAAGTTTTGCAGCACGTTCGATGTGACTGCCTGCGTGTTGACTTGGGTAATTGATCGCAGAATAGTTGCCACGTAGTAGCGCAGGGAATAATCCGCTGTTGGGTCAGTGACAACATCTACCAGCGCTTGCAGCACGTTTGAATTGACCTCCTGACCATTCGCTTGGGCAACTGATCCTAGAACAATTGCCGCATTGGAGCGGAAGTCAGCATCCTCCGTTGGATTGGTGGCGGCATCTACCAAGTCTTGCAGCATGTTCGAGGTGACTGCCTGCGTGTTGGGCTGGGCAAGGGATATCAGAGCGCTTGCCGCATTGGAACGGAGGTCAGCATCCCTCGCTGTGTCAGTGAAGATATCTACCAAACCTTGCATCATGTCTGAGGTAACTACCTGCGTGTTGACTTGGGCAAGGGATTCCAGAGCGCCTGTTGCATCGGAATGTAGTCCAGAATCTACTGTTGGATCAATGACGGTATCTACCAAGTCTTGCAGCATGTTCGAGGTGACTGCCTGCGTGTTGGGCTGGGCAAGCGATTCCAGAGCGCTTACCGCATTAGAGCGTCGGGACGAATCCTCTGTTGTGTCGGTGACGATATCTACCAAGTCTTGCAGGATATCTGGGGTTACCGCCTGAGCGTTGACTTGGGCAAGTGATTCCAGAGCGCTTGCCGCCTCAGAGCGCAAGGAGGTGTCCTCCGTTGGGTCAACGACGACATCTACCAAGTCTTGCAGCATACCGGAGGTGACCGCCTCGGTGTTGACCCGGGCAAGCGCACCTAGAGCGCTTGCCGCCTTGGAACGCAAGTCAGAGCCTACAGTTGGGTCAATGATGGTCGCTACCAAGTCTCGTAGCATATCTGAGGTGATTGTCTGAACGTTGGGCTGGGCCAGGGATTCCAGTGCGCTTGCCGCATTGAAACGCCGGGACGAATCCTCTGTCGCGTCGGTGACGACATCTACCAGGCCTTGCAGGATATCTGGGGTTACCGCCTGAGCGTTGACTTGGACAAGTGACCCGAGAGCGGTTATCACATTGGAGCGCAGGCGAGAATCCTCTGTTGCGTCGGTGACGATATCTACCAATTCTTGCAGCATGCTCGAGGTGAACTCCCGAGGTTTGGTTTGGGCAAGAGATTCTAGAGAATTTATCGCCTCGGAGCGCAGAACAGGAGGTTCCACCCTTGGGTCAGTGACAATGTCTACCAGGGCTTGCAACATGCTTGAGGTGTTCGCCTGTGTATTGGTTTGGGCAAGCAATCCCAGAGCATCGATTGCATTGGAACGTAGGGTAAAATCCGCTTTTGGATCAGTGATGGTTGTCGTTAATATTTCGCCTGCCCTAACTGGATCTCCGAGCAAGCGCCACGTCTGTGCTTGAGAAATTGGCTCGAGTTGCAGCGCCAGTTTTTCGCCCCATAATTGATATTCCCCTTCTTCGGCGCTTTGAAACCGATAACCAGTCAATTTCTGATTGTCAATATCCGAGGCCTCTTTCAGATTCCCCCTTTTGAAGTCAGTTTGAATCCAAACCCTGTGGAAGCCTGGTAAAAATGTAAATCCGGGTGAACCAGCGCGAAGAGCAATGTATTCGTTATCGGTGCTGAAGTAATAGGCATTTGTTAGATAGAAGACATAAAGACCCAGAAGAAAAATAAAAGGAGCGACAAGAGTAGCGACCAACATGTAAAAGGCGCGCCTGCTCCTTTTGATTAATTCCTGCGCCTTGTCTTTTGCTACGACTTCTGGCGATGCAAACCTCTGTATCATACGCACGCGACCGAAAGGAATTTGCGTCCTGCGATCTTCCCTGTATTCGGCCACATAGCGCTTCAGCATGCGGTTCGCACGCTCGGTGTTGGTCTCAGTGCCTTCTGTCGCTGTGCGTACATAGGGAGCTAAATAATCGTGCGCCAAGTTGTATTTATCGTCGTCGGTGTGAATTAAGACACGGGCAGTAACAAATTGATTCAGGATAGCTTGGATTTCTTCTGGGCGGTTAGAAGGCGCTTCTGTACCGCTTATGCGATGCAGGATGTCATCGAGACCTAAATCTGTCGGGGATTTTGTCTCAACTGTATCAGCGCACATCAAGCGTAATACCAAACGCGCCGTTTGATCATTTGGAGATTGCTTGATCTCGTCACTGATATAAGAACTGAGGATGCCGCGTGCGCCTCCCAATATTTCATAGCGATTCAACGTGATAACACTCTTCCGCTTAAGCCGTGTGCCAACCACCTGCAATTCGGCTGGTCGAATGAATTCTTCCGTCTCCAGCTCGCGAATTACAGCTTGAATCAGTTCTTGCTCAAATGGAATTCCATCGGCTTTTGCTGCCGCACTAAAAATCTGCTTGGCCTGTTCTATATCGAAATTTTGAAGTTGATATGTCGTATGGATGGAAGTAGGTTCAGGAATCTGGGGCGCGAAATTTTGCAATTGGGCGAAGAAATCACCCCGAATACCGATCAGAAATACAACAGGCATATTTTCATCAGCAATTGTCTCCCCCAGCCATTTGATAAAACCTGCGCGTGATTTGGGCGTGCGGTTGGTTAAAAAGAATTCTTCGAATTGGTCAATAAGAACAACAAATTTCTTACCTTTTGGCGCGGCAGATTTGAGGAGGTGATTCAAACTCTGGTTGGTTTGTTTCTCCAATCCTGAAACTTCTTGCAATAGGGCAGAACGAATGACCCCCTGGGGATTATTTGTTGGCTTCCCCACATAAAGTGGAAGAAACTTTTCATTACGCAATTTTGGAATTAAGCCTGCTCGTAATAGTGACGTTTTGCCGCAGCCTGACTCGCCCCACAACACGCCAAACCGGAATGAACTGCTTGAAACCAGCGTAAAAATATCCTGCGCATCTCGTCCACGCCCGGGGAGTTCGTCGCCTTCCTCGAAAGGCAATAGTCCGCGCAAGGCGGCGCTTGCTGAGAGCGGCTCCGCTGAATCGGCGACCTTCAATCTTGCCGCGCGGCGTCGTTGAAAGATAAATACAGCGCTACTTACAACCCCAATGAGCAGCGCTATGATGTAAGCCAATTGATTTGCATACTTCTCATCGCCTGTAATCAATCCGAATATTCCACCCAGCAATGTTGCTATAGCGACTATCCCCGTTAGCCAATTGACTATATTTTTTGAAATTGTTTCGCCGTCGCCATCTTTGAGGGTCAAGGTGTTCCTCCTTGGTAAGCCTTACATAGAGCGCCAATTTGCCCTTGTTCTTTTCCCGCCTTGGGTTTGGATATTGTATATCCTTTTCCGTTTGAATTCAAGACCTTTGCGAGGGGAAAAGATACCGTCCAACTTTGCTTTATTTGATAAACTGCTCCGCCTTATCAATCGCGTCCTTGGCTTCCGCGAGACCGACGCCGGTCAGTTCACGATATAACTTGATGGCTTCGATCTTATTGCCGCGCCGCAACGCCTCCTGAATTTGAGGAGATAGGACGGGGTCTGAGTTGGGATCGGCGGCGTAGTCAATGCCAAGTCTGCGGTAGAGGAATTTCAGGCGGTCTTCCAGTTCGTTGACGCGGGATCGAAGCAGTTGAATTTCAGTTTCGGTGACCATGATATTCTCCTATGTATCGCGAGATTCATCTCGCATTTCAGCATAAAGCGACATAAATATCGCGTTACGTTATATCACGATACATCATATACTCGTCGTAGTATTGACCTTCGTAGAAAATGCCGCGCGGATCGGTCCCGTATGTTTTGAAGCCGCAGCGCTCATAACAACGCACCGCGGAGGCGTTGGTTGTGACAACGCCCAGTTTGAAAAGATTGACGCCGCGCGCTTTTCCCCATTCGATGCAGGTCTCGATCAACGCTTCGGCGGTATGCAAGCCGCGCCATTCGGGTCGGACATATACGCCCCAGATGCCGGCGCTGTGCCGGGTCTTGGGGGAATCGCCTTTGCGGATGCCAGCCATGCCGATCAACTCTTTTTCATGCTGCGCGAAGAAGATGTTTCCATGCTCATCGGGTTTCAACCTGCCCTCCCAAAAACTTTTAGGCGCCTTGAGATTGATCTGATAATCCGCGCTGAATGCGGTGGGCGCGTCTTGCAGGGCGAACAGGCGCAACGCGCGGAATTGCGTTACGTCCGCAAAGCTTGCGACGCGCACGATGATGTTTCCGCGCGAGGTTTCAAAATTTATGGGTTGCATCGGAATCGTTCCAGCGCCGCGTCGAACAAGGCTTGCGTGTTTTCGGCCTGGGGGCTGTATACTTTCCAGGCGAAGGCGCGCTCGCCGCAGATCCATGCGCCCGCCGCGCCAAACGGCAGGACGGGCGTGGCGGTGGAAGTGATCGGGGTGTAGACCAGGTTCAGGTCGTGGACCAATTTCACGTCCAGATTCCCGACGCGTACATCCACGTCGTCCAGAATCAGATCGAGCATGGGTTGCGGATCGGATGTCCCAGGCGCGAGTTGCCAGACCACCTGGATAAAAAGATTGCCGTTGAACGCGGCGAGCAAGCCCTGCGAATAGGTGGATGGGGAGCCGGGGTTGTTTTGCGCGCTCACGTCGAAGAACGCCATGTCGTTGGGATGACCGATGCAAAATTGATATTCGCAAAACAGACCCGCGAGGTTGAAGGGCGTTGGAGTCGGTTGCGGCGTTGGGATGGGCGCGGCGGTGGATGTCGGAAGCGCCGCGAGCGTGGACGCGACCGCGACCTGAACTTGAAGATTCGGATCCGGTTTTCGCGCGCACGCCGATGCGAGTAAAATAAAAGCGACGATGATTGAATTTCGCATGTCGCCGATTATACAGTCAATCGGAACAAATCCCGCGCCGGGTTCGTCCCTCTGAAGAAGGAGCGCAAATGAAAAAACTTTCGCTAATTTTTATTTTGATTTGGATGTTGACCGCCTGCTCGCCTCGGGAGCGATCGCTGCAACAGCCTGTTCTTCCAAACGAGGATTCTCCATCCGCGCCTGTGGATATGACTCCCGCGCAGCGCGCGGCAATCTCGGCTCTCGCGCGGACCCTCAACCTGCCGCCCGAAGAAATTGCCTTGATCTCCGCTGAATCTGTTGAGTGGCCCAATGGCTGCCTCGGCGTGCAAAAAATGGGAGTGATGTGCACCCAGGCAATCGTGCCGGGATACAAAATCGTTTTGGAGGCGGACGGTAAACGCTATGAATTCCACACGGACGAAGACGGAAGCCAGGTCGCGCAAGTGAATGATGTCTCTGTTTCCACACCTGCCGAAGAAACGCTCGTCAAACAATTGGCGTCCAACCTTGGGTTGAAGGAGAGCGAAATATCCGTCGTCAGCAGTTCCGATGTCGAGTTTGGCGACGCGTGCCTTGGCGTCGCCATGCCGGATGTGATGTGCGCGCAAGTCGTCACGCCTGGAAGAATCGTTGTCTTGGAATCGAACGGCGTTCAATATGAATATCACACGAACGAGGATGGAAGTATTGTTCAACCCGCGACTCTCGCGCTGACCTGGACGCGCGACGGCGGCATCGCGGGATTTTGCGACCGTCTGACTGTTTTCCTTTCAGGGGAGGTCTATGGGAATCAATGCGGATCACAACCGAATGGAACGGCGGGTACGTTTACCGCTCTGCTATCCAAAGAAGAACGGGAGCAATTCAACGCGTGGATGAAGGAGTTGGGACAAGTCAATGTGGATGCATCCGACCCCAAGGGAGTTTCCGACCGCATGGTTGTGACGCTGGAGTTTTACGGCAAGGGCGACGGCTCGCTGACCAAAGCCGATGAACAGGCGCTCATCCTGTGGGCGCAAGATGTTTTCCAGAAACTTAACTTGCAGTGATTGACCGGCTCATCCCGCAATTCAACTGCGGGATGAACCGGATTAACTGATTTCGACTCGTTGGGGGAAAGTTAAGAATCTCCCGAATTTGATGACATCTGTCATATTGACCTGCATAGAGGCGGCGTTTATGATTTGCAGGCAGCCCCACCCCCCTGGGAGGGGTAAGAGAATTTCAGCCTGCCGCATCCAGCCAATAGAGGTAGCCATGGACAGTCAAAACACACTCCGACGATTGAAGACGATTGAAGGACACCTGCGCGGCGTCATCCGCATGGTGGAGGAGGACGCGTATTGCATTGACGTGATCCGCCAGATCCAGGCGGTGGACGCGGCGCTGAACAAGGTCAGTACGCAGATTTTGGAGAACCACCTGAATTCCTGTGTCATTACAGCGATACAGGGAAATGACAAAAAAGAACGTCAACGCGTATTGAAGGAAATCACCGAAGTATTCGAGATGTCTGCAAAAGTCTGATACAGGCAAAGGAGCTGATAGTTATGATAAGAAAAGCGTTACTCGTTCTCGTTGTCGCAGTTTCACTGGCAGGGTGCGGCGGGACATCACAGCCGAGGACAGAGGTCCTGCTTGAAGCCGCTGACTTCGCATACAATTCCCCGTCCATTGTTGTTCCTGCGGGTCAACCCGTGACGCTAACACTTATAAATTTGGGGGCAGCGGAACACGATTTTGTCATCGAGAAAATCAACGTAACTGATGTCGAAGCTAGCGATACAGGACCCGCCGCGCACCACCAAATGGACCAGCCCGAATACGACCTGCATTTTTTTGCAAGGGCGGGAGAAACAGAGACCCTGCAGTTCACCGCGCTCGAGCCGGGGATCTATGAAATTTTTTGTTCCATTGAAGGACATAGAGAAGCTGGCATGATCGGCGAATTGATCGTCGTTGTTGAAGAATAATAACAATTTCAAAAGGAGAAACCCATGACTACTGTAACTTATTCCGTCCCCGCCATTGACTGTGAACATTGTGTTCACACGGTCGAGATGGAACTTGGCGAACTGGAAGGTGTGCAATCTGTAAAGGCAACCTTCGACGATCCCAAGGTTTCCATCACATTTGACGCTCCCGCAACGGAAGAAAAGATCAAGGCATTGCTGGCTGAGATCAATTATCCTGTTGACGGCTTGATAACCCTGTAATACTGAGGGGACGAGAGTCTCCTCTTTCTTTCCGGTTTAGAATGGCTCGCATGGCATCCCCACAAACCAAACACGAGCATCATGCTCACGCTTCTAAACAACAAAAAATTGCGGCTGAGAATCTACCTGACGTCCATGCAGGGGATGGCAGGCATGAAACACATTCTCAAAAGCCGAGGAGCGAACACGCCAGTCACGTTGATCATCGCGGGCATGAAGATCTGTTCCGCCGGCGCTTCTGGATTTCACTGCTTTTAAGCATACCCGTCCTGCTTTATACTCCCATGCTCCAAATGTGGTTTGGCTTTGCCATGCCTGCGTTTATTGGCAGTCAATGGGTAGCGCCATTATTCGCGGTGATCGTCTTCATGTATGGCGGAGTGCCGTTTATCCAGATGGCGATTCCTGAAATTCGTAATCGCCAGCCAGGCATGATGCTTCTTGTTTCTCTTGCAATTTCTGTTGCCTTCATTTACAGCCTTGCTGCAATCTTTGTTGATCTCGGAGAAGGTTTTTTCTGGGAACTGGTCACGCTGATTGACATCATGCTATTGGGGCATTGGATCGAAATGCGCAGTGTGCGGCAAGTTTCGGGCGCGTTGAATGAACTGGCAAAATTGATTCCCGACACTGCCGAACACATCATGCCCGATGGCAGTATCCACACCATGCCCGCTTCTTTGTTGAAAACAGGCGACCTTGTACTTATCCGCCCTGGGACAAGCGTCCCCGCAGATGGTGTGGTCATGGAAGGCGAGTCTGATGTTAATGAATCAATGATTACGGGGGAGTCGCTCCCGGTCAAGAAGATTCCAGGAGCCAGGGTTATTGCTGGAAGTATCAACAGCGACGGTAGTTTACGTGTGAAGGTTTCAGCAGTTGGAGAGCAAACCGCGTTGGCTGGCATTATGCGCTTGGTTCGTGATGCGCAACAAAGCAAATCAAATACTCAGATATTGGCAGATAAAGCCGCAGGCTGGCTTTTCTATCTTGCCATCGGCATAGCCGTATTAACTGCCATTTTATGGACTTTCGCATTGGGCTTTGATCTTTTTACATTGGAACGCGTGGTCACTGTTTTAGTGATTGCCTGTCCGCACGCGTTGGGATTGGCTGTACCTTTGGTGGTGGCGATCAGCACCACGTCTGCCGCGCAGAACGGGATTTTAGTTCGCAATCGTTTGGCGCTTGAAGCCGCTCGCGAAATTGACATTGTTATCTTTGATAAAACAGGCACGTTGACGAAAGGCGAGCAGGGTTTGGTAGCGCATAAATCCATCGAGGGTCTAAATGCAGACCACGCTCTTGCCTTGACGGCGGCGGTTGAAGCCGATTCGGAACATATCATTGCCCGCGCGCTTCGGCAGGCTGCGCATGAGAAGAATTTAAAATCATTGGCCGTTTCCGATTTTGAAGCCATTAAAGGTCGCGGCATCCGCGCCAAACACAATGGAAAAGATATATGGGTGGGCGGACCTCGTTTGCTTGAACATCTTGACGCGCAGCCAGACAAAGAAATTGTTGAGTTCGCTCATTCTGCGGGCTTAAAGGGTCAGACGGTTGTTTACCTGATCGTGGAGAAACGCACCATGGCCGCATTTGCCCTGGCAGATGTGATTCGCCCAGAGAGTTATCAAGCGATTAAAAAACTAAATGAGATGAATGTCCAGGTCGCCATGTTGACAGGCGATAGTAAGGAAGTCGCCAAAACTGTAGCAGATGAACTCGGTATTGACCTGTATTTTGCCGAAGTGCTGCCCGAACACAAAGACCAGAAAGTCATTGAATTGCAAAAACAGGGTAAAAAGGTGGCGATGGTCGGCGATGGAGTGAACGATGCGCCTGCGCTCGTCCGTGCGGATGTGGGCATTGCAATTGGCAGCGGCACCGATGTGGCTGTGGAATCGGCAGGTATTATTCTCGTGAGAAGCAATCCTTTGGATGTTGTCAAAATCTTCAAACTAAGCCGCGCCAGTTACGGCAAGATGATTCAAAACTTGATTTGGGCTTCCGGCTACAATGTGGTCGCGTTGCCTTTGGCAGCGGGTGTACTGGCTTGGGCAGGTATCCTGCTTTCACCCGCGGTCGGCGCATTGCTGATGTCTCTAAGCACTGTGATTGTCGCGATTAACGCCCAACTATTAAGGCGGCTTGATCTTTCACGATAATGTCATCGGAGTATGAATGTCTGATACAAAACAATTAACCCTTCCCATCACCGGCATGACCTGCGCGAACTGTGTCGCGACCGTTGAACGCAACCTCAAGAAACTCGATGGCGTGAACACAGCGGTCGTGAATCTTTCCTCCGAACGCGCGACAGTGGATTTTGATTCCACGAAGGTGGGATTGCCCGATATGATCGCGCGCGTCCAGCGCGCGGGATACGGAGTCGCCACAGGCGAAGCGGACCTCGTCATCAAGCGGCTTGCCGACGACAACGACGCACGCCGACTCGAAAAAGCGTTGCTCAAACTCGACGGCGTACTTGAAGCGCAGGTAAACTACGCCAGCGAAAAAGCGCGCGTCAAATATGTGCCAACAGTTACCGCACAAGCCGAGTTGCGTCGCGCAGTGGCAGGCGCGGGCCTTGAAGCCGTTGAACTCGGCGGTGAAGCCGAAGATGCCGAAGCCAAAGCGCGCGAGCATGAAATTAACCAGCAACGCCGCTTGTTCGTCATTGGCTTGATCTTCACCGTGCCGTTGTTTGTTTTTTCGATGCTGCGCGATTTCAACATCCTCGGGCATTGGGCGCATGAAACGTGGGTGAATGTGGCGATGATGCTCGTTGCCGCGCCTGTGCAATTTTATGTGGGCTGGCAGTATTACGTCGGCGCGTACAAATCGCTCCGTAACGCCTCCGCCAACATGGATGTGCTTATTGCCATGGGCACGTCGGTCGCATATTTCTATTCGGCGGTTATCACGTTTGGGTTGATTTCAGGCCACGTGTACTTTGAAACAGCGGCAGTCATCATCACGTTGATTCGACTCGGGAAATTTCTGGAAGCCCGCGCCAAGGGACGCACGTCCGAAGCGATTAAAAAACTGATGGGACTCCGCGCCAGGACTGCCCGCGTCGTTCGTTCTGGACTGGAAGTTGAGTTGCCCATAGACGAAGTTCGCGTCGGGGATATTGTTCTCGTCCGCCCTGGCGAAAAGATTCCTGTGGACGGCGTGGTGATCGAAGGCAGAAGCGCTGTGGACGAATCCATGCTGACAGGCGAATCGCTTCCCGTTGAAAAGACGCCCGGCGACCCGGTCATCGGCGCGACGTTGAATAAACTTGGTTTGCTCAAATTTGAAGCCACAAAAGTGGGCAAAGAAACTGCCCTCGCACAGATCATCAAATTAGTAGAAGATGCACAAGGGAGCAAGGCGCCAATCCAAAAACTGGCAGACCAGGTCTCGGCAGTGTTTGTCCCAATTGTCATCGCGATTGCACTGCTCACTTTTGCAGTCTGGTATTTCATTGTGCCGCAAATTACGAATTACCAATTCTCCGATTCTCCGTTTACAACCGCCCTCATCAATATGGTCGCGGTGCTGGTAATCGCCTGCCCATGTGCAATGGGACTTGCCACACCAACAGCCGTCATGGTGGGGACTGGCAAAGGCGCGGAGTTGGGTGTCCTATTCAAAAACAGCGAAGCCCTCGAACGCGCGGGAAAAGTCAATGTTGTCGTCCTTGATAAAACTGGTACGATTACGAAAGGACAACCTGCGGTTACAGATATTATTCCCGCCGAACGATCATGCATAACTGGTAAGAATGGAGTTGCTTGCGCAGGCTGGGATGAAAATGCGATTCTATGGCTCGCGGCTTCTGCCGAAAAAGGGAGTGAACACGGGCTGGGGGAAGCAATCGTTGCTGCTGCGACCGAACGCGATATCCCATTGGCCGAGATTTCAGGTTTCAATGCCGTGACTGGTATGGGTATTTCAGCTGATGTAGATGGACAGCGTGTATTAGTTGGCAACCTGCGATTGATGGAGGCAGAGAACATATCCCTTGATCTTGTTCGTAGCGATATGGGGCGCTTGCAGGCACAGGCAAAGACTCCAATGATTGTTGCTGTAGATAATGAGATTGCTGGAGTAATCGCGGTTGCCGATACGCTCAAGGACAGCTCTAAGGAAGCAATTGCAGAACTGCAAGGCATGGGCTTGAAAGTTGCGATGATCACGGGCGACAATCAAAAAACCGCCGAAGCCATTGCGAAACAGGTCGGTATTGACCAGGTCCTAGCGGAAGTTTTGCCGGAAGGAAAATCAAACGAAGTCAGGAAATTGCAAATCGAAAACCGTAAATCGAAAATCGAAAATGTAGTGGCTATGGTGGGCGACGGAATCAACGATGCCCCCGCGCTCGCGCAAGCGGATATCGGTATCGCGATTGGAACGGGAACCGACGTGGCAATCGCCGCCGCGCCTGTCACCCTCATGAGCGGAGATTTGCGCGGCGTGGCGCGCGCCATCTCGCTTTCGCGCAAGACGCTTTCGACGATCAAACAAAATTTGTTCTGGGCGTTTTTCTACAATATCATTCTCATCCCCGCCGCCGCGCTCGGATACCTGAACCCCATGCTCGCCGCCGGCGCGATGGCATTCAGCAGCGTCTTTGTGGTGAGCAATAGTTTGAGGTTGAGAAAAGCAAAATTTCAGGCTCGTTAGAAAACCGTGAGAAGTTTCTCCGTCATATCGAATTGAGTTACAATCCGATATGAACTGAAATAGAAAATTTGTCATGGCAAGGATATTGTTGATTGTATTTACGTTCGCGCTTCTAATTGGATTGTCTCCAATATCCAATCATGTGTCTTCCATGCAGTTGATGCCAATAGATGATATGGCAACATCGCATGAGGGCGCAATGGATCGCGGCGATGAAGGCAGAGCTGCCAGCGGGTCTTGTTGTGATGAAATGGCGCAGTTTGACGCAGGTTGCGCCTTTCTGGCTCCTCAATTGGATTGCATTGGTTTAAACTGGGGGAATGAACGTGTTGCGTATTCCTCTCTTGTTGTTCGATTATTCGATCCCAAATCCATAGTCCCGCCTCCCAAAGCCTGAGACAATTCAATAATCGCGCCTGCCGATCATGACGAATCTGATCGGTCGCTTTCGATTTGCCTGAAATGCCATCGGCGTTTCAGCTCTTCAAATTTTCATTGAGGCTCATCTCGTATGCGTGAGTGTCATGAAAGGCAGTGACATGGAATCTCCACCCCGGGTTCGACCGCCAAAACGGACTGTCGTGCTTGTTGTCCTTGTTCTGGTAATCGGTGTGATCGTCAGTGTGACGACCCTGCGAGGGCGGGATGAAGGACTTGCCGCTGTCGGCGCGCTCGCTGTCGGGGAGCCCGCTTCCGACTTCACGCTCCCCGCGCTTGATAGGACGGAAGTCAGCCTCTCGCAGTTTCGAGGTCAGCCTGTGCTTGTCAACTTCTGGGCGAGTTGGTGCGCGCCCTGTCGGCAGGAAATGCCCGAATTAGTCCGCGCGTATGAGGCGCACAAGGCGGAGGGATTTGTGGTTCTTGGGCTGAACCTGACCTTCCTCGATTCTCTGTCGGAAGTTCAGGCGTTCGTAACCGAATTCGATATGACGTTCCCGATCCTTTTGGATGGTGATGGCGCGGTGGTCGAGAGTCTGTATCAGATTCCGGGTCTCCCCATGAGTCTATTCATTGATCGGAAGGGAATCATCAGGCGGATTCACGTTGGCATTTTAGACAGCAAACAGGTTGACCGGTATGTTGAAGAGATTCTGAAATGAAGGAATTTGGTCGAGGCCATCAATGCCTCCCGATCAAACGGATGCATTCACACCGTTGAGCAAGACAAGACCGGCTTCTTTGTATAATGAAAGGACAAAACGAAATGGAACTCAATACACTATTACTTATTCTGGGGATACTGGCTTGCCCGATCTGCATGGGCGTTATGATGTGGATGATGAACAAAAACATGGGCAATCACCACATGCCAACGAAGTCTGATGAGTCGTCTCATCTTGATCTGAAGAAAAGGAACTAATCCCATGAATGCTGTACACTCTTCCAATAACCGTCTAACGGCAATCCTGATTGCCATACTTGTCGTGGTCCTGCTCGCGCTGACCTTGAACGTATTCCTGTGGTTCTCCATGTTGGGTGGCGGGATGATGATGGGCGGAGGCATGATGAATCAGATGATGGGCATGAACCCACAAACGATGAATGACATGATGTCCGCATGTGCAACTATGATGCAAAATGTTCAAAACCCTTGAAATACTCATTGGAGAATAAAATTCATGAGCAAACAACGAGAACGGGAAAGACTTCGTATCAAAAGGCAACAGCGCTCACGCCGGTTGATTATCGGCGGCATTGCGTTGGTCGCGCTTGCCGCCGTGTCGTTTCTGTTTTTATCCACTCGAAATACCGAGGGCTCCAACGCGCGTGCCATCAGCCGCTTGTCCACGAGTGATTTCCATTCGCTGGCGTTTTCACTCACCGAGCCGGATACGGTCTACTTTGGTCATCACGAAGGACTGCTCGTCAGTCATAACGGCGGCAGGGATTGGGAGCCAACAACTCTTGCGAACGTAGACGCAATGGCGCTTGCGTTTCCTGCCTCAGACCCGCAAATCACGTACGCCGCGGGTCACGATGTCTTTTATAAATCGGTTGATGGCGGAGAGACCTGGGAGTCAGTCTCAACGAATTTACCCGGCACGGACATTCACGGCTTCACGGTTGACCCTGATAATGCGGATAAAGTGTACGCGCATGTTGTGGGATTTGGCATCTTCGGTTCGCAGGATGGCGGAATTAACTGGACGCTTCTTTCCGAGCTCGCGCCTGATTCTGTTTTCAATCTTTCCGTCGGCGCCGACGCGGATACGCTGTATGCCGCAGCTGGAGAGGCGGGGCTATGGGTGAGTAAAGATTCCGGGCAAGCGTGGAGCAGGCTTCCCGAAGTTCCCGATGCGGGCGCGATTGCCGTTACGTTCGTCCGCGCGAACGGGCGACTCTACGTCACCACATTGGGTTCAGACGCAGGCTTGTACCACTCTGCTGATGATGGCGAAACGTGGACATTTGCCGGTTTGCGCGGCACATTGATGGCGGTTGCCGTCAGCCCGCTTGACTCAAATCACATCATCGCAGTCAACGATCAAGGCGAAGTCTATGCCAGCCGCGACGCGGGCGCAACATGGACTGATAGATGAGCGTAAAAGCGAATTCATCTTCCACTGTTTCCCGTTCGCCTTCGCAAATCCAAAGAATGATTCAGATGAAACGTGTTGTTCTTTGGCTCACGCGTCACTGGTTGCTGGTTGTAAATATACTGATTGCCGTGTGGGTCGGTCTGCCGTGGCTCGCCCCCGTCGCGCTGAATTTGGGTTTTACAGGCGCGGGCAGGGCAATCTACTTGCTTTACTCTTTCCAATGCCATCAACTCCCTGAGAGGTCGTTCTTTCTCTTTGGCAAACAGTGGATGTATTCACTGACTGAAATTCAATCTGTGTGGCAGAACACCGATAACCCAGCCATCCTCCGCCAGTTCATTGGCAACCCCGAAATGGGTTGGAAAGTTGCATGGTCAGACCGAATGGTTTCGATGTATACAAGTATCCTGCCTGCCAGCCTGCTCTATGGACTTGTTCGTAAGCGTATAAAGCCCATCTCGTTTTGGATGTTTGCTTTCCTGCTCGCGCCAATGGCAATTGACGGCGGCACACACGCAGTCAGCGATTTGGCTGGAATCGGCTTGGGTTTTCGCGATACAAACGTCTGGTTACAAACCCTCACCAATCATGCTTTGCCGACGACCTTTTATCAAGGCGACGCGCTCGGCTCCTTCAATTCGTGGATGCGTTTAATCACGGGCATATTGTTCGGGCTTGGTTTGGTTGCTTTTGCCTTTCCTTATGTCAACGACTCTTTCGCGGATATAGCGCGCCGGAGTGAAGAGACCCTAATGAAGGGAAAAGGCATTGAAAGATGAAATCCAAGCGTATTTGGCTGATTGTGCTTTCGCTTGTCGTTGCATTTGTGGTTTTGTGTTTTTCGGTGGTGAGTTTCACCGCGAGTCGACCGGTTGTCATCAATCAAACTGCCGTGCCTCCGCTCCCGCCGCTGGATTGGGAAAAGGCGGCGCGAGGAGAGATACTATATCAGCAACATTGCGCGCAATGTCATGGCGTGGACTTGAAAGGTTCGCCGACGTGGAAGAAGCCGCTGGCTGACGGTTCATATCCGCCGCCTCCGCACGATAGCTCGGGTCACACCTGGCATCACTCAGGCAAACAATTGCTCGATATCATTGCAGACGGTGGAGACCCAGCGTATAACTCCAAAATGCCCGCCTTCAAGGACAAATTGACCATGGATGAGATGATCGCAATCCTGGAATTCTTCAAAAGCAAATGGGGCAGGGAGGAGCGTGAGTTTCAATGGTGGATCTCTGTCAGACCGGAATGAAAAATTTATCGCAATGATGAAACACTGGCGTACTTGGCTTCTCTGCGTTTTGATTCTCGCGTTAGGTGGCGTGGTTTACTCTTTCTTCACGCGCCAGGAAAACACCTCTACTTATGAGGGAACCGAACTCACTGGAGAGTCTCCAGATTTCCAACTCACAGACCAGAACGGCGCTGTCATCAAACTCTCGGATTTTCGCGGCAAGGTGGTCGTCCTGACTTTCATGGATACACAATGCGTGGATACCTGTCCGCTGACCGCGTCTCATTTTCGACGCGCATATCAACAACTTAATGCGGATGAAGCGGAGCATGTCGTCTTTCTGGGAGTCAATGTAAATGTGGAAGTCAATGATGTCGCCGACATCTTGCAAATCACACAAAATTGGCGGCTCGACGAAATCCCAACCTGGCATTTCCTGACGGGGAGTCCCTCTAAACTTGAAAAAGTCTGGCGGGATTATGGCGTCGCCGTTCAATCGTCGCATGATTCATCCGACGAAAGACTATTGCATACCCCGGGAACCTATATCCTTGACCCGTCGGGGCAAAAGTGTTGGTACATTTCCATTCCCATTTCGGCAAACAACAGCGCGGAATTTGATGCACCGTTGAGTGATTTGCTGACAAACCATATTCGCGCAATCTTGCGCGAAGCAGGATGTTAACAGATATACCACTGGCAGTTTGTCATAAAAATTTCCAGATATTCTTCCTATAATCATTCCGACCATTCGAGTTACAATACAAAACAAATAAAGCAGAGGATATTTATGTCATTCAAGAAACAAAAACCCACCTTCGATCCCGTAATTCTTGTTGCACTGGGGATCGGTTTAATCACCATGTCGGTTGTCATGCTTGCCCTTCAGAACCAAAGCAACCAGACATTTGCCATCGGGGCAGGCACAGGACTTTCCGGTCGTATCTGGATTGCCTTTATCACCGGTCTTACCACCGGCGGATTAAGTTGTCTCGCCGTGCAAGGCGGTCTGCTGGCGAGCTCACTCGCGCATCAAATCGAGCAGGATTATCTTCAAACAACTTCTCAACACGTTAGGCAAATTAGCAAGCGTGCCAAAAGTGTAAAGTTGAATAAACCGACTCAACCTCAGCGCACCAACACGGCCCTGCCCATCTTTTTATTTCTCGTTGCAAAACTCATCACCTATACATTACTCGGTATTCTGCTTGGGTGGGCGGGTTCATTCCTTACGCTCAGTCCGCTTACCCGTGCGTTCCTCATGATAGCCATCGGCATCTTCATGGTGGGCAACGCGCTTCGCATGTTCAACGCGCATCCCATCTTCCGGTACTTCAACATCGAACCGCCAAAATTCATCACACGCTATATCCGCCGCACTGCCAAAGGGACGGACACATTCACGCCTCTGTTCCTCGGCGCGCTCACCGTCTTCATCCCGTGCGGCGTGACTCAAGCCATGATGGCGGCGGCGCTCGCCACAGGTAGTCCGCTCACGGGCGCGGCGATGATGTTCGCCTTCACGCTCGGCGCCAGTCCGGTCTTCTTCATCCTCGCCTACCTCACCACCGAAATTGGAGCGCGCCTCGAAAAATATTTCATGCGCTTTGTCGCGGTTGTCGTGTTGATTTTTGGACTCGTAACACTGGATGGCGGACTCAACTTAATGGGATCGCCCTACTCGTTCACAAACTTAACTCGTGGATTGACGAACACCGCCTCCGCCTCATCGCAGACATCTGCTTCTGTTTCGACAACCGATCTTACGCTGATGGTTCGCAACGACGGCTATTTCCCGCGCCTGACCCGCGCCGCCGCAAACAAGGATTTGACCCTCCATCTCATCACGGACAAAACCTACTCCTGTGCCCGTGATTTATATATCCCTGCGCTGGGTTTCTACCAACTCCTCCCCGAAACCGGAACTGTGCAAGTAGATATCCCCGCCCAACCCTCCGGCACGCAAATGTTCTTCTCCTGTTCAATGGGCATGTATACGGGGATGATAATCTTTGAGTAACAACCACTAATGACTGCTCACTGAATACTCGTAACCCGTAACTCGTATCTCCTACAACGGAATCACTATGATTAGAAAGACATTCAACATCCCCGACATGACCTGCACCAACTGCGCCATGAAACTTGAATCCCTCGAAGACATATTGGATGGCGTCAAGGAAATCAACGCCAGTTACCATAAACTCCAAATGGTCATCGAATACGACGAATCAAAACTGACCGAAGAGCAGATAATTGCAGCAGTGAAAAAGAAAGGCTATCAAGCCGTACCTGCATAATTTGCCTTACGTTGAATCCTGATTCAAAAAAATCAGCGTTTTTCTGCGTTTATCTGCGTCCGCTTTAATTTGCTACTACCACCGCATCCTTCGTCGCCTTTGCCACATATAACGCATCATCCGCTTTCTTCAAGATGACATCCATTGACTCTGATGAATTTGATGAAGCAATCCCCGCGCTTAATGTTACCTTCACCGAAACATTTGCATCCTTGAACTCAGTGATCGAGATTTCACTGCGAAGTCTTTCTGCCAATATTTCCGCATTTTCAATGATTGTGTCTGGCAATATGATCAGGAACTCCTCACCGCCCCAGCGCCCTACAATATCCTGCTTGCGGATGGTGGCAAGGAATACCTGCGCCGCTTTGATGAGGACAAAATCCCCCATTTCGTGACCATATTTATCATTGACCTGTTTGAAATTATCCAGGTCAATCAGCAGGATCGCAAATTCACTTTTATGCCGCTGTGCGCGGGATATTTCCTTTTCGAAGAAAATTTGAGTCGCGCGTCGGTTTGAGATGCGCGTCAACGTATCGATGCTTGCCAGTTCGGTCAGGTCTATTTGCAGGCGCTGGCTGACCATGAGGATGAATCCAATTGTCCACAAAAAACTGATGATGAAAAGCAGGAGATAGTTTGCGGATTCAACAGCGGTGTTCGTGAATAAAGCCCTGGGCGGAGAGAAGATTGTGGCAACCGACCGGATGGTAAGCAATATTCCATACGCGGTGAACGGGATGATTGTCAACCCTATACTGAAGCGATAGGGAGCTTGACGCGCCTTCCAGAGTTTGTAGGCAATGCTGAGTTCGAATAACGCCCCGTTGAGTGAAATGACGATGATCCGTATGCCGATATTGTCAGTTACGAAGCGAAAATAAACCAGCAGGAGGGCTATGATGGCAAGGGCGGAAACAACGAATGCATATCTGTGTTTTTGCCCCAGAAACCTGCTGACGGCAATGTAAGAAAGACCTGGGCTTGCGGCATTGAAGATGTTGGCAATGACGATTGTCAAAAAATCGGGCAGAATGTTTCGGAGGAGCAGCAGGACGAATCCGACGGCCAGGCACAGATTGGCAAGCAATGCCGTTCCAACCCCTTTGTACTCCCTGATTAAGAACGCCTGCGCTCCAATTGCAGCTGCTTGAATGAAGAAGGCAACGGCTACCAGTAAAGCGGAGGTTCGGGTGTCAAATGCAGAAAGGATATTGAGAAACGATTCCATATTCACAAATCATAACCCGTAAATTGATTTTTAGTGACGCAATACAATGTTGCTGAAATGGTATACTAAATTCCATGCCCAAATACTTTACTCTTCAAGAAGCCAACGAAGCCTTGAATTCCATTCGCCTGTGGATGGATGAAATCCAAACCATTCGTGGGGAAATCATCGCTCATCAGCCCGAAATCTGGAGTATGATGGAAAAATCCGCAGGCAATGGCGGGAATCCAACCTTAAGCCGAATGGTCAAATCCTTTGATCGGCTGGATGCTTTGATCCATAGCATTCAAGATAGCGGTGTCTTTATCAAGGATATCAATACTGGCTTGCTGGATTTTCCCGCGTTACGAAATGGGCGCGAAGTTTACCTGTGCTGGAAATATGGGGAAGGGGATATTGAATTCTGGCATGAAGTGGACGAGGGCTATGCGGGCAGGCAGGCGATTGATTTATTCTGAGGCGACGGTCAATCTGAAATTGACCGTCGCCTTTTTGTTCTACCCTGCCAACCTTCTCACGCCCATGAATTGCAGGATGGCAAAGACCAGCACAATATCCGCCACGATGGCGATTGCCCATTTGCCGGCTGTGGTGAACGCGACGAGATTGGTAAAGATGAGCGCGGCGCTCAATGCCACCCACGCGAAATCGGCATACACGGCGAATCTCGCAATCCCTGTGTGGACAGGCTGGGAACGCGCGCCCATGAAGATTTCGACGCCATAGAGAACCAGTCCGACGCCGAGCGCGAGCATAACCCACGATGCGGAAATGCCGAGGAACGCGGCGATGGCTTTTGAGGACAGCAGGAAGGCGAGTCCGCTGGTGAATGAGAACGCGCTGTTTCCATAGAGGGCGTTCCTGAGCAGGGATGAATTGTTTGTTGACATGAGAGTCTCCTTTTGTTTTGATATGACCCCAGCATACGGATTCGAGACTGCCATGTACACGCATCACACTGCCATTTACTGCCAGTTTTCAAATGTCATTGCGAGGAGGAGCGCTTCGACAGGCTCAGCGTAAACTCCGCGACGACGAAGCAATCTCTACCACCGCGAGGAGATTGCTTCGTGGCGCCGAGGCGCCACTCGCAATGACATCAGTTAAAAGTTATTTTCCCACAAATCGTTGGCAATCAACTTTGCCGCCGTGTTCTGCCAGTTGTGCAATGTCCGTTCGGGGACGAAGGCTTGGAACCACGACAGCGCGTCCTTTTCGTGCGCCTGCAAATCTTTTTCCTGATTGCGGCTCGATGGACGCAACCCCGCCACATACGGAAAATACACCGAGTTATAGAACCGCCATTCATCGGTCTTATCGAAAAGTTTTTCGCCCTGCGGCTTCAACTTTGCGATTGATTCAGTCAACAACGATTTCAACTCGGCCGCGCGTTCAAGCGTGGAATCAGACGCGTTGCGGGCGCGCAATCTTTTCTCGACGACGGGTAGTTGCGTCAGCGGGTTGGAGGCGAGACGCGTCAGATCGCCGAAATGACTCAATGCCCGCCGCGTGAGACGGGATCGTTCTTCTTCGCTCATATCTTTGAGATTGACCCCCGCGTCTTTCCTCGACAGGATGGCTGATTCAGTTTGCAGGCGCATCTTCGCCTCCCGCACAGACGGCGCGCGCGCAAAGGCGAAACCGTCCAGTTTGCTTTGAAGCGCGTTTCCGAACACGGAGATCAAGACCGAGGCGAGGATCGTCGTGGTCAGCAGGATTCGCATCCCTTCGGTGAGACCCGTCTGAATGACGATCACGAATCCGATCTGGCCCGCGAAGATCAACACGACGATAAACGTCAGGAAGAACGAACGAAGCATATCCGGCAGGAACGCCTCGCCTTCGTCGAACGCGTCGAACCATGCCATGCAAAACCCAAGCAGCAGGATATCGAACCCGATGGCGGGAAGGACATATTGTTGGACGCGTTCATCCAGCGGCAGGAAGAGGAATCCCTCGCCGAGCGCGAAGAACAACGTCGCGGTAATCAGCGCCCCCGTCGCCTGTTTCGGGCGGAGGAGAGCGATGAAGTCCTGGATCAGGAACAGGGTCCAGAAAAGAGGCGTGAGCCCGAGGAGGAGCGAAATCCAGATGAAGGGCGGAGTCCGGGAGGCGTCGGGGTTGAGCAGAAAGAATCCGCCCAGGATCATCGTCACAGGAAGGAGCGCCCATTTCCAAAGCCGGAACAGGATCGGATGTTTATCGGCGACGCGTTGTTCGAGATTTAGAATCGCGCCCACCCACAAGATCGGCGGAAGCAGGCGCAGGATATGCGCGAAGTTGGCGTCGCCTGTCGAAAGCGCGGCTGAGTAAAAAAGCAGACCCAGCGCCGCGAACCGCAGGCGCGGATGCGGCCCGCGCGCGAGCAGGAAGAATCCCAGCCAGATTGAAAACGAGAATGGAATCAGGTAAACGAGAAGCATGTCGAGATTATACAATCGTACATGGAATTCCTGTAAAGGAGACAAATGAACAAAGGTATTTTGTACGGCGTCGGCGCGTACGCGCTCTGGGGATTCTTTCCGATCTATTGGAAACTATTGCACGATGTCCCCGCTCTGCAAGTGATCGGGCATCGCATCGGCTGGTCGTTTATCCTGCTGGCGCTGTACCTCGTCGCCGCCAAACAATGGAATGAATTTCGTCTTGTCGCGTTTCAAAAAAAGACCATCGGCATTTATGCCGTCGCCTCGATTTTGCTTTCGTTCAACTGGTTGGTTTACGTGTGGGGCGTCAACGCGGGTTTCATCGTCGAGACCAGCCTGGGATATTTCATCAACCCGTTGTTGAGCGTTCTGCTGGGCGTGATTTTTTTGCGCGAACGCCTGCGACCCGCGCAATGGATTCCGGTGGGGCTTGCCGCGCTTGGCGTGCTTTATCTCACAGCGGTTTATGGCCGCCCGCCGTGGATCGCGCTTTCGCTGGCTTTCACGTTTGGCTTTTATGGCTTTGTCAAAAAACTTTCGCCGCTGGGTTCATTATATGGATTGACGCTTGAAACTGGAATTGTATTCCCCATTGCCCTGCTGTATCTTAGCATTGTCGGCGCAAACGGATCAGGAGCGTTTTTGCATACCGGCGCGCCGGTGGATGTTCTGCTCATCGGCGCGGGACTCGTGACGACGATTCCGCTGCTCATGTTTGCCTCCGCGGCCAAACAGATACCGCTCACGGTCGTCGGTCTTCTGCAATACATCGCGCCGACCATTCAATTTCTCATCGGCGTTCTCGTTTACAGGGAGCCGTTCGATTTTTCAAGGCTGATTGGTTTTGGCATTGTCTGGATTGCGCTGATAATTTTTGCGGTTGAAAATTATCTTGCAAATCGAGTCGCAAGCCAGCCCATTCCAGAGTTGGGGGAGGGGTGATGAAACTTCTATTCATCGGCGGCACGGGTCTGATCAGTTCGGCGTGTTCGGAACTTGCGCTTGCGCGCGGACACGAACTTCATATTTTGAATCGATCCTCTTCGAGGAAGCATCCGCTTCCCGATAAGGCGACTCTGCTCCAGGGCGATATCCACGCTGACGAAACGAGTCTCGCGTCGCTGTTGGCTGATCAGCGCTTCGACGCGGTGGTGGACTGGATCGCCTTTACCCCGAACGATATCGAGCGCGACATTCGCCTGTTTCGCGGCAACACGAATCAGTTTGTGTTTATCTCCTCCGCTTCCGCCTACCAGAAACCGCCGAAGCATTATCTCATTACCGAAGAGACTCCGCTGGAGAATCCTTATTGGAAATATTCGCAGGATAAGATCGCCTGTGAAAGTATATTGATGAAGGAATATCGCGAAAACGGATTCCCGGTCACGATCGTCCGTCCCTCGTTGACGTACGGCGTTTCGCAGATTCCGTTCATCGGCGCGAGTTGGTTGCATCCCTATACCGTCATTGACCGGATGAAGCGCGGGCAAAAGGTCATCGTCCCCGGCGACGGGACGTCGCTGTGGGTATTGACGTGGAACGGCGATTTTGCCAAAGGTCTGATCGGTTTGTTGGGCAACGGGAAAGCAATCGGCGAGGCGTTTCAAATTACGTCGGACGAAGTTCTCAGCTGGGACCAAATTTTCCTCGAAGCGTATCAGGCGCTCGGTGTGGAACCGAATGTGATCCACATCCCCAGCGATCTGATCGTGGCGCACGATCCAGAAAAATTGGGGACGTTGATCGGGGATAAAATCCACAGCGCGGTGTTCGACAATGGCAAGATCAAGCGCTTCGCGCGGGATTTTGTGTGCGAGGTGAAATGGGCGGAAGGTTTACGCCGCGCGCTGGCGTGGTTTGAGGCGCATCCTGAATTTCAGACAATTGATCATGAGATGAACGCGAAGTGGGATCGGATCATTTCAGCCTTTGAGCGCGCCCTGCCGTAAGCCGACTTGCAGGTTGATAACGTATTTGCCAGGGCGGACGCGTTGATTCGTCCCCGTGATATACTCTCGCGCAGAGTTGACACATGAGCTTTGATCGTATTCGTCAGGCGTTCAAACCGCTTTTTGGATCGGATCGCAGGGAAATCGTCGCGCGGTTTTTATACGCGATTCTCTTCAGCGTGATCGCCGTTCTTGCGCTTGTGATCGTTCAGCGGTTGTGGGGCGGCATGTCGTGGAATAACTCCGCCTTACAGGCGTTGTCTTTCCTGCTTGCCGTGCAGATCGCCCTGTTGTTTGTATTGCGGCGCGGGTATGTCAACCAGACCGCGCTGATCCTGCTTGCCGCCGGTTGGATCGGGATCACTTACCAGGCATGGAGCGCCGACGGCGTGCGCGACGCCGTGATCTACGTCTACGCGTTGATCATTCTCATGGCGGCGTTGCTTACAAGTTGGCGCGTTTCGCTGGCTTTGTTTGTATTGAGCGTGGCGGCGATCTGGTCTTTTGCCATCGCGGAAGCGCGCGGCTGGCGTTCGATCAGCATTGATACGCCGTTCAACATGGCATGGGATCTGACGGCCATATTCCTCCTTTTGATTCTAGTGGTCTATTTATTGGTGAACGCCCTGCGGCAGGCGCTGGATAAGATGCAGGTTGAGATCGCCGAACGCGTCCAGGCGGAAAGCGAACTGCGGAAAAGCGACGAACGCTTCCGTAAAGTTTTCCAGACCAGCCCTGTGGCAATTGTCGTCACCACCTTGGACGAAGGACGCGTCATTGACGCCAACGCGGCCTATTGGAATCTTTCAGGGCATGACGCGAAAAATTCCATAGGGCGCACCGCATTCGAACTGCGACAGGGCTTGAAGTTGGAACAGCGCGAGCGCTTCATTCGCGAACTGCTTGAGAAAAAATCCATCCAGAATCCAGCCTATGAATTTGTGACCGAGCGCGGGGAGCGCCTGAGCGTCGCCGCTTTTTACGAGTTGATCGAAGTGGAAGGCCGGGCGGCGATCCTGTCCATGTTCTACGATATGACCGAACAGGGCAAAGCCCGCGACGCGCTTCATAAGAGCGAGACGCGCCTGCGCGCCATGCTCGAAGCCGTCCCGGATATGGTTTTTGAAATTACGCGCGACGGCACGATCGCTCAATTCATCCCATCCGCGCACAACGAACTCGATTATTCGCCTGAGGAGATGGTCGGAAAAACCGTTTCACAGGTTCTGCCCGTGATTGCAGAACAAACCGCCTTTGCCATCGAGCGCGCGCTGGATTCGGGTCAGGTTCATGCCTTTGAATACAGCGACACGCTGCATGGGGAACGCAAAACCTTTGAGGCGCGTATCACACCCGCAGGATCAGATTTGGCGCTAACTCTGGTTCGGGATGTGTCGTTGAATAAATGGTTGGAGTCGGAACGCAAGAATCTGATCGAGGAACTCGAACAAAAGAACGCCGAACTTGAGCGTTTTACCTACACGGCTTCCCACGATCTAAAATCCCCGCTCATTACCATCCGGGGCTTTCTGGGTTTTGTGCGCGAGGATATCAAATCGGGCGATATGGCGCGCCTTGAAAGGGACATGCAGCGGATTAATGACGCCACCGATAAAATGCAGCGTCTGCTGGCGGACCTGCTCGAACTCTCGCGCGTGGGACGGATCAACCATAAACCGGTTCACATTCAGACGAATGAATTGGTCGCCGAAGCGGTCGAGTTGCTGCATGGACGCATCGGCGCCGGGAATATTGAGGTGCGCGTGGCTGAAAACCTGCCGTCCATATACGGGGATCGTCCGCGCGTCTTCGAAGTCTTCCAAAATCTGATTGATAACGCCGCCAAGTTCATGGGCGACCAGTCCGGACCGCGCATCGAGATCGGGGCGCGCGGCGAAATGAACGGCAAGCCTGTTTTCTTCGTGCGCGATAACGGCGTCGGCATCGCGCCGCAATTCAAGGAGCGCGTCTTTGGACTCTTCGATAAATTGAACCCGTTGAGCGAAGGCACCGGCATTGGTCTCGCGCTCGTAAAGCGGATCGTCGAATTTCATGGCGGCA
>Ga0247727_10004372_pt1 | contig 30016 bp, 22 predicted proteins | sample WisWelCaveWW1625_FD_202498 | JGI IMG/M metagenome (GOLD analysis project Ga0247727, IMG submission 202498) | Biofilm microbial communities from Wishing Well Cave, Virginia, United States - WW16-25 | ecosystem: Environmental > Aquatic > Deep subsurface > Groundwater > Cave microbial mat | place...
CGGTTCCACGGCGTTCGCGTGGCCCGAATGATCGCGTGCACTTCTTCGAGCGTCAGCACATCCGGCAATCGCCGCTGCCGCTCGGTGCGAATCAGTGTGAGCGTGGACCAATCGCGTTTCACGGTGTGCGTGTAGAAGAAGCGGATGCCGACGTGAGCGATCTTCAGCGAACTGGGAGCGAACTTCTTGTGGTTCTTGAGGTACAAAGTAGACCGGCATTGACAATTGGGCTGGCGAGCGGGGGGCGTCAGCCCCCTGATGTGCCGAACTTTCATAAGGATCAGGGGGCTGACGCCCCCCGCTCGCCAGCATACTTTCTCATGCCGGTCTACTAAGAAGTAGTCGCGCACCTCCTCTTCCTTGAGTTGATCGGGCGGTCGCCGGTAGAATTCAGCGAGTTGCCGCACGGCGCGGAGGTAAGCTTCCTGGGTGCGAGCACTGAAGCCGCGAAGCTGCAAATCGCGCAGCATCGCATCGCGCAGAGTAGCCATGAGAGGCTCCTTTCAGGGAAAGAGGGAAAAAACGTTCACCCCTGAAAGAAGCAAACCGAATAGTGAATTGCTAGCGTCCCGGAGTTCTACCTGCCGCGCAGCGGCTTACTTGAACAACCGGCTGCAGCGGACGGCGCGAGGCGCCGCCGCCGAACCGGAGCATTCGGCCGATCCAGAGTCCGCCGGTCAGCGGAGAGACGGAGCGATGAGACGCGAGATACTGGCGTGAGTGGTAATATCGACTCTTCGTTTAGCGTTCGCATGGCGCCCTGCGAACGCCAAACGAAGAGCCGATTGCGCGTTACATGCAACCTGAGGGAGAAAGTAAATGACCGCCAAAGACATCGTCGCCGAGCTCAAGAAGCTCGGCAACGCACAAACCAAGAAAACCTGGATGACCCACGGCGCCCAGGAGCCGTGCCTCGGCGTCAAGGTCGAGGACATGAAGAAGATCCAGAAACGCGTCAAGATGGACTACCAGCTCGCTCTGGATCTCTACGACACCGGCATCGCCGACGCGATGTACCTCGCCGGACTGATCGCGGACGACGCGAAGATGACCAAGAAGGACCTGCAAAAGTGGATCGAAGGCGCCACGTGGGGCATGGTTGCCGAATACACCGTCCCGTGGGTGGCGTCCGCGAGCCCGCATGGCCGCGAGATTGCATTGAAGTGGATCGAATCCAAGGACGAAGCCATCGCCTCGGCCGGCTGGGGGACTTACAGCAGCATGGTCGCCATCAAGGAGGACGCGGACCTCGACCTTGCCGAGATCAAGTCGCTCCTGCAGCGCGTGGCGAAGTCGATCCACCAACAGCCCAATCGCGTGAAATACGTGATGAACAGTTTCGTCATCGCCGTCGCCTGCTACGTCAAACCGCTGCACAAGCTTGCGGTCGATACGGCCCACGGTATCGGCAAGGTCGCCGTCAACCTGGTCGGGGCGTGCAAGATTCCGTTCGCGCCCGATCATATCAAGAAATTCGAAGCACGCAGCGCGATCGGCAAGAAGCGCAAGTCGCCGAAGTGTTGATCGGACTTTCGAGGCCCGCGGAGGAGGATTCACTATGACCGCGCACAAAGTGTCCGCGCACGGGTTCAGCGCAATCGGTAGAAGCGTGGCGGCAATCCTCGGAAAGTCAAGACCCTGAAAAGGGACACCGTCGATGTCATGGCCGAACCAGGCGCTGCAGCAGACGGCGGCCGCGATGCTGGTTTCTCTGGTCTTTCTCTCAGCGCGCGGCCGCCGCTGCTGAGCTTTAGCGTTCGGCGGCGGTCAGGCCGAGCGTTCCGGCCGCGTCCGAGCCGCCAAGTTTGATCGTCGTGCCGTTTGTCGTTTGTCGCAGCGAGACGGTGCGCGATCCGGCGTTGATCGCGGTCGTCGAGTCAATCGTGATCGAGTCGCCGGCGAGCGAAATGATTGCCGAGCCGGTGTTGGCGATGCGCCGCCGCTGGCCGACGCGCCCAGGTTGATCGCCTCGCTGGAGACACCGCTTCCTCCGAAGCCGGTCGCCGTCAGGTCGCCATCGACCGTCGACACTTGCGTGGTGCTGCTGCGGATCCGAACGCCTTGGTTGGGCACCGCTTGAGTGTGAACGGCGGGCAGTCTCAGGCCACCTGTGCCGGTGATCGAAAGCGACCCAGAGCCGGGAACCGTCACAGCAGCGCCGCTGAAAATCAGCACGCCGATGATTGAGCCGGGACTGGCGGCCGAACCCCCGGCGATTCCAGTGATCGAGATGTTACCTCCATTGGAAGATATCAGCGAGCTGGCACCGTCCACTCGAACTCCAATGTCGGAACCGCCGTCGGTCACGCCGCCGGTCCCTTGAACGGCAACTGTGCCCGTGCCGCCGGCACTGATTTGGCCAGCCAGGTCCACGATCACACCCTGATTGGGGGTTCCCAGTCCGCCATTGTGTCCTTGACCAATGACTGGAATGCTCGCGCCGGTGGACATGATCGTCGAACCCACACCGTTTACTTGAACGCCGCTGTTGGAAGTACCGGTGCCGTTGCCGCCCGTACCCTGCACGACGAGCGATTCGCTGGACGCCCCGATGATGTCGCCCGTTTGATGAATGACGACGCCGATCTGGGCATTCCCGGTGCTCCCGCCTCGACCTTGCGACGTGATCGAGCCGGAGCCGGTGCTCTGAAGAAGCGAATTCTCAACGTTGACGCCGCGAAAGTCACCGGTGGTCGGCGTGGCCTGTATATTACCCGACAGTGCGATGCCCCCGTTCACGGTGGTGATACTCGCGCCGTTTTGCAAAAGCACTTCCTTCGCCGAAGTGAGCATGACCGCGCCCGTAGTGGTGATGGCGAGGTCGCTTGGACCATTGGGAAAGTGAATCCGGTTGATCGCGATCGCGGTGAGACTCATGTTCGACGCCATCGTGACTGGCTGATTGAAGTTGATCCCCGCGCTGCTGGTGAGCGAGAGGTTGTTGGGATGCGAGATCGCCGCGCTGACCGTGATGGTTCCGCTGGTGCTGTCACCGATTTGCAAAGTGCCTGCGGTGATGCGATCGAGTTCCGTGTCCGACAGTTCCAACGTGTTGGTGGTGCTATCCGCGGTCGAGCCGACGTTGATGGCGTCGCCGTTGTCCTCGCCCGCGAGGTCCGCCGCGATGGCCTGGCGGAGCGTTACTGTTCTCGACACCGCGTTGATGGCCGGCGAGCCGATGGAGAAATTCATACGGTCAGCGATCAGAGTCACGTTCGCGGTTCCCAGCGATTGAATAGCATTGGTTTTTTGCAGTTGAATCCCTTCGCTACTCGCGCCCACTCCGTGAACTCCAATGATCGTAATATCTCCCGATCCGGTCGCCGTGGATTGGACCGCTGTTGCCGCCCCTTGGATGAACACACCATCATTGTTTGTCCCTGCCCCGCTGCCGCGCCCCGTGCCGATGAGTGTAATGGTGCCTTGATTGGCCATGTTCGCGGCGGATGTCGATTGAATCACTGAACCACTTCGCAGATCGATTCCACGTTGAGCCGAGCCTGTCGTTCCGCCGCGACCGGTCAGGGCGATGTTTCCCGTTCCTGAAGTGATCAGAATCGCGCCATTCAGCAGGATTCCTTGGAAATTGCCCGTCGTCGTTCCGGCCGAATTGGCGTTCAGCCTCAGATTGCCGTTGACCACGCTGATGCTTGCCCCGGACGTCAACGAGATGTTCCGCGTGGTCACCACGTTGATGCTGCTGGACCCACCGAAGCTGCTGCTGCCGTTGAACGTGATCTGTCCGACCCCGACATTGTCCAGCATGATATGAAAATCGTCGCTGTAGGCGTTGGCTCCGCTATTGCCAGTTGGCGTCCGACTTAGAGACTACTTTACTGCCGGCCCCTTTGACCGGACTTTCCCCTTGGTGCAGAAGGATCACACACACGCAAGGAGTACAGAAATGACCGAGAACTATTCAGTGACGATGGCATTGGTTTTGACCGATTGGTTCGGCTCTCCAATGGCTGCCCAGCCACCTGCGTCGAATGCTGTAACCATGTTAATTGAAGCCGAGGATTTTAGTCCCACGCCGGGCAGTGCCTGGCGTGCCGTGCCGGTCGGCGAGAATTACTACTGGGCGACATTGGCCAATACCTTCATCTCGCGGCAGCGGGTCTTAAGTGCACCGGAACAGTGCGAGCCGGGCAAGGCGTCGCTGGATGTAACGGTTCCCGCCGATGGGCAATTTCGAGTTTGGACTCGATACGAATTGCCTTCACGCTGGCGAGTTGAGCACACGCTGAGGATCGAGCAATCGGGCAAGGTGGCGCTTGATCGAAGGTATGGCAAGATCGACTCGCCGAAGCTATGGCCGTTCCGCAAGGGCATCACACCCATGGTGGACTGGGAATGGGGCAGTGGCGACAACATCGTCTGGGAGACCTCGGAACCGATCGCACTTGTGAAGGGCAAGGCGACGCTAACGCTGATTGCTCAAAGCCAAGAATCCGAAAAACTCCCGCACTGCCGCGGGGCTGCAAAACGAAATATCGACTGCGTCTTCTTGACGACGGACCTCTCCGATGGGATTCGCGATGCCGACAAGGCGTTCTATCACATTTTCGACAAACATCTGAATCAGTCGGGAGACTTGTGGATTCGTGTTTCAAATCCAGCCGACGGCAAGGCTCCGCTTTTTGTCGCGTTGGATGTTAAGGAGCACAATCCTTATTGGCAAAAGCGAAATCCCGCGCCGCAAGTGGGGGCACGCGGAGAAATCATGGGCAAGCCCGGCGATGCCGATTGGATTTCACCAGGCCAATCGTCGCCGTGGGTGGCGATCGGTCAAGCACTCGACACGACGAACTGGCAGGAGTTGACCGTATCGGCGAACTACAAGGCAGCAACGGGACAGACCGCCCCGGCAGGCTTGAACATCGCCATCGAGTTCGCGCGCGACCAGGAGGAAAAAAAAACAATTCGGAAAATCTCACTCAAGCACGATGAAACCAACCGTGCCGTATTCGAAGTACCTGCAAATCTGCGAGCCGCCACGAGCATTCAGACGCTCGAAGAAATGCACCGCGACTTGCTGGCGTACCTCAAGCAGTTACCCAAGCACGGTCGTGTTCCCCAGACCATGCCAGTCTATGGAATCTTGGGCGGTAACTGGCATGGGAAAGCCGCTAAGGCGACAGATGAGTTTTATCGGCTGCGAACTGAAACAGGACTGTTGCTCGGTCGAAATACGTGGAAGGCAGGTGACGTGCCGGATGACTTGGCCAGGCAATATGGCAACACTTCGCGTAAGAACCTGGAAATCGATGTGCGCGGTGTGCCGACCGAGAAGTTGGAGGAACACCTGCGGAGCGGCGACCACTCGAACGTGCTCATCGTCAGCATGGGAGACGAAATCGGCGTCGGCGGCTTCAACCCCGACGCGACGCAGGATCGAGAGCAATTCACAAACTACCTGACGAAGCTGCGCGCCATGAATCCCACTGATCGCGCACGCGAGTTTGCCGTTTATGGTGAAGTTCCCGATCCGGCCGGCACGAAACTCACGCGCGACCCAGTCGCAGGCAAGGACTTCTACTGGTCACAGCTCTTCAGCATCGATCGCGGCATCGACCCACTCAAAGAACGGACGGCGATCGTTGAGCGAGTGCTCGGCAAGGGAGTCTTCACGGGGGCGAACTACTCCCCGCATCCGCAGTATTGGCCGCACGTCGGCCAGTGGGTGCGGTTGTTCCGCCGTCACGGCATGACCATGCCCTGGACGGAAGACTGGATTCATCAGGTCGCGGAAGTGAGTCCGCAGGTGATGGGCTACCTGGGCGACGTGTTTCGCTGTGCGGCCAAGTACGAGAACATGCCGATCCAGATCTACACGATGCCGCATTTCCCCGGCCAAACGCCGCGCGATCTGACCTTGAGCTTTTATTCGGCGCTGGCTCACGGCAACAAGGTGCTCAACTTCTTCGCTGCCGTTCCCGTGTACGATTACACGGAGAATTACATCGCCTGGGAGGCTCGCGAAAATTGGAAGGCCGTGTATGACCTCGTACGTGATGCTGGAATGGCCGACGACATTTTGTGGCATGGCAAAGTGCGGCCTGCTTCGGTTGCCGGCTTTGCTCGCACGCCAGACATTTTCTGTCGATCAGAGGGATTCTGTTTGGGCCTCGGATGCAAGCGGTGATCCTGCTGCGATTGCGGCGCGTGGAAATTCTGCCGGGCGGGGGACGGCTCGTATCATCGGCACGTTTCCAGGGTCCGCCTACGTCCGATCGGCGATCCCCAAACGCCCGTACGATCGCGGATCATCGGATGCCAACTTCAATCATTTCCTGCCCACCGAGTTCTCGCGCGACGCGCTTGCCGTTATCAAGGCACCGCTAGAAAGTGCCGGCGTTTTCGTGAACCGTCCGCTTGAGATTTCAGAACCACTCATTGATGCAACACTGATAGAGGCACCCCAGGGCATCGTTGTCCCGATGGCCAACTACAGCGGGCGTTCGCTAGCTGAAGTGACGGTCAAAATCCGAAATGTCGGCGAATTCAAGTCCGTCGAGTCAGTGAGGCGTGGCATTCTCGCCTTCGAAAAATCGGGCCGCGACCTCAAAGTCAAGCTGCCGATCGATTGGGCTGACATGTTGGTGATAAGGCGGTGACCGGGCCGGAAGTGTTGTGACCCCAGCCAGCTCTAAACTTGCTAAAACCCGGGCTGTTGCGTTGCTCCCGTGGGATCGACGGGTGGCCGCCCGCCGCCGGCATCGGCGCCTGGTTGGCCACCTTGGGCACCACCCGGCTGCCCAGTAGCGTCCGGGGCTGCCCCTTTCACGCGATGGCCTGGAAGCGTTTGATCCACATCCCCGAAGGGGCGGAATTCATGGTAGCGCAGAATAAAATCGGACTGCGAATCGAACGAGCGCCCGCGGCCCCATTCAAAGTACTTTTGCGTGCTCACCTGAACGAAGCCAAGCCAGAAGCGATCAATGCCCATTTTCCAAAAGGCGTGGGATTCCCATTGATAGCCGAGAAACTTTTTGTGAACTCCTGCTGTTTGCACCATGCAGACGAGCATCCCGACCAGATACCAGGCTGTGGCAATGCCAAAGATGTAGCGGCCGATCTGATCCACCGCACCGTTGAATCGGACATACATCGTACCGAGCATGTCTGTGGCGAGCCGAATCAGCGTAAAAGCGACACAGAAAATGATGAGGAGGCAAACGAAATCGGCCATCGTCGCCATGAACGGCATGCCTCTAGCAATCGCTCCCGCTAACGGTTCGTAAACGCTGAAGGCAATCAGTCCGCCAAACAAAACGTTCACGAACATGATGGCCGCGCCATACAACCCTTCGCTGCCCACTGCATAGGCAACACCGAGAACGAAGAAAAGAAGAGTCACGTCAAAAACCCAAGCGTACGCACCCATGCAAGACTCCTATTTTTGATTTGTGACTTGCGATTTCAGATTTCCCGTGGTCCCGGCGCCACAGCAATCGCACATCAAAAATCAAAAATCAAAAATTACGTAATCACTCGCATCAACTCCTCGACTGACGTTAATCCGCGAATCACTTGTCTCAGGCCATCTTCTTGCAGATACAGCATTCCGCCCTTGCGGGCTTCGGCCTTAATCGTGGTCATCGAGGGGTTTTCTTTGATCAGATCACGGACCTTGTCGGAAACCACGAGCAACTCGAAGATTCCGGTCCGCCCGCGATAGCCGGTGCCGCCGCAGTTCGGGCAAACCTGCTCCGGATTCTTTGGCTTGCGATAAAACACGTCAATTTTCTGGGCCGGCAAGTTGGCCTTCTTCAAAAACTCAGGCTTCGGTTTGTACGGCTCTTTGCAATGATCGCACAGTTTGCGAACCAGCCGCTGGCTCCAAATCGCCGTCAGCGCGCTGGCGACGAGAAACGGTTCGACCTTCAGGTCGATCAGGCGGAACAGTGCAGTGATCGCGTCGTTGGAGTGAATGGACGTAAAGACCATGTGGCCGGTGGTGGCTGCCTGACAAGCGATCTGGGCCGTTTCTTCGTCGCGGATTTCGCCGATCATGATCACGTCCGGATCTTGCCGCAGCACGCTGCGCAGGCTGGTCGCAAAGGTCTGTCCGGCCTTGGTGTTGATCTCGATCTGCGTAACGTTATCCAGGTGATATTCGATCGGGTCTTCGATGGTGATGATATTTCGCGTGAAGCGGTCGATCTCACGCAATGCGGCGTAGAGGCTGGTGCTCTTGCCGGCGCCGGTCGGGCCCGCGGCGATGGTCATGCCATGCGGCTGAGTGACAACGGCGCGAACCTCTTCCACTAACTTGTCTCGCATGCCCAGATCGGAGAGCTTGTTGATCTGCGCGGACTTGTCGAGGATGCGCAAGCTGAGTTTCTCGCCTTCCATCGTGCCTTGCGACGCGCAACGGAAGTCGATCTGGCGGCCTTCCATTTCAGCCGAAAAGCTGCCGTCTTGCGGCTTCCGTTTCTCGGCAATGTCCATGGCGCCGAGCACTTTGAACACATTGGTCACCGCGTCGCCGACGACTCGTTCAAACGGCTCGGCCGTGTGCAGCAACCCGTCGATGCGGTACCGCACCGCGACTTGATCCTTCTTTGGTTCCAGGTGGATGTCCGTGGAACGGCGAACAATGGCGTCGTAGACAAGTTCCTTCGCAGCCATGTAGCCCGTGGATTGCTCGGCAGCCCGCACTCGATCGGGATCTTCGTGCTGCTGGTTCATGCCCTTGCCGATGAATTTGATGGGCGGCCCAATCTGTTCCTCTACCTCTTCCTTCTGTCGGATTCCCATCATCTCGAGAATCGCCCAGGTCACACTCGTGAACGTGACCATCTGGTCTTCAGGCACTCGCTTGTTGCGGTCGTGTACGTAAATGAAGACCGGCACGGACCAAAACAAAAGTACGGCGAGCAATTGGATAACATAGACATCGATGATCCAACACAAGAGCAGGCCAATCAGCCCTGGGAAGAAAACGACCGGGTTCCAGACTTCGAATCGCGCCTGCAGTTCCTTGTTGTCCCGCTCCACCCAATTCGTCGTCCAGACCCAGCCTAAATAGATGAGCACAACGGGAATGAACTTGAACCAATTGAGATGGTTGCCGGCCCCGCGAATCGGCTGACCAGCCTGAGCCAGCAGGATGAAATCACCGAACCAAGTGGACAGCGAAGCGAGCGAATCGAGGGTACAAAAGCCGGTCATCAGATCCTCAGTGTTGGAATGCTTTGGTGGTCGCCAAGTAGTTGATTGTCTCCGTTACAAAATGCCCGGCGTGGAAACCTTGATGCCTTTCAAGGCCATCTTGAGTGCATCGACGTTCGGAGCTGCCTCAAACGCTGTGGATCGTTCGATGTATTCGGATGTCACGAGGACCCGCAAGCTTTCCGTGTAATCTTGCATGCCTTCCTGGATGAACATGCGGATCGCGTCGCCCAGTTTTTCGTCTTGCTTCTCGCTGATCAGTTTTCGGATTGTCGGATTCTGAATCAAGATTTCGCAAGTCGGCACGCGCTTCGTCCCCTTCTCCGTCATTTCCTTGGTCGTCGGCAGCAGCTTCTGCGCGACCACTGCCTTGAGGTTGAATGCCAGGTTCTGCCGAATGGCTCCGTGCATATCCGGTGGGAACAGGTCCAGGATACGACCGACCGTGCTGGGGGCACTCGACGCGTGAATGGTTCCGAACACCAAGTGCCCGGTTTCGGCCGCGTGCATGGCGGCTTCGAACGTCTCGCGGTCACGCATCTCGCCGACCAGAATGATGTCGGGGTCTTCACGCACGGCGTGCTTCAGCGCGATATGCCAGTCCGAAACGTCGATTCCCACCTCGCGCTGATTGATGATCGCCTTCTTGTCCCTGAACATGAACTCGATCGGGTCCTCGATCGTCAGGATGTGGACTCGCTCGTGCTGGTTGATGTACTCGAGCATCGCGGCGATGGTCGTGCTCTTTCCGCTACCCGTCACGCCCGCAAGGATTACCAGTCCCTGATAAAACTTACACAGCTCCTCAATGATGGGTGGCAAGAACAGGGCCTTGAAATCGGGGATCTTGGTGTTTACGCGGCGGGCCACGAGCGAGAGGCGACCGCGCTGGCGAAACAAGTTCACGCGGAACCGGCACTCGTCATCACCGATGATGTGCGCGAAATCGATGCCGCCGGTGTCCTCAAGGATTCTCGTTTGACGTTCCGACAGGATCGAGAGCAACAGCCGCTCCATGTCGGTGGCACTCAACTGCGGCAGCTCCGTGGCCCGTATTGTGCCGGCCAGTCGCATCATTGGCGGCAGGCCAACCTTGAGGTGCAAGTCGGATCCTTCGTATTTCATGACCATGCGAAACAGCTTGTTCACTTCGGGCTCTTTGCCGGATTTGGCGGCGGCGGTTGCTGCGGCGGTAGCTACGGGTGACAAGCCCGGTGCTGCTGGTGCTGCTGGTGCTGACATTCTCAATTTCCTTTCGTCATCCGCACGGTTACTCCGCGCTCTCGAAGGTAGTTCTTGGTTTCCCGAATGGTGTATTGCCCGTAATGAAAAATGCTCGCAGCCAACGCGGCGTCTGCTTTGCCTTCCGTCACGGCCTGAAACAAATGCTCTGGAGTGCCGGCCCCGCCGCTGGCCACGACCGGGATCGTCACGGCATCCGCCACGGCCCGTGTGATCGCGAGATCATATCCGGCTTTGGTCCCATCTGCATCCATACTCGTCAAAACAATTTCCCCCGCCCCCAATTCCTCGACGGTTCGGGCCCAGGCAACAGCCTCCAGGCCCGTCGGCACTCGGCCGCCGTTGATCTGAACTTCCCAGAATTCACGGCCGTCACGCTGCACCCGCTTCGGGTCGATGTTCACGACGATGCACTGGCTTCCGAATCGCCGAGCGGCCTGGCGAACAAATTCCGGGTCGCGTGGAGCCGCCGAATTGATCGACACCTTGTCCGCACCCGCATTGAGCAACATCCGAATGTCATCAATCGTCCGTATCCCCCCGCCTACACACAGCGGCATGAATACCACCTCGGCGGTTCGCCGCACAACGTCGATCATGATCCCCCGGCTCTCGTGGCTGGCTGTGATGTCCAGGAACACTAACTCATCGGCCCCTTCCCGTTCGTAGCGTTCCGCCACTTCAACCGGATCGCCGGCGTCGCGCAAGTTGACGAACTTTGTTCCCTTGACCACTCGTCCGCGGTCCACGTCGAGACACGGAATAATTCGCTTGGCTAGCACTGCAGCTTGGTCACCCAATACCCCGCGCCTGCCCGCATCCAGCGCACGGCCGAAAAATCGCACTTCACCGCGTGGCGGGCATGTGTCGCAAACTAATCGTTTGGAAACGGTTCAACTTGATGGGCTTCAATTTACGGCTTAGACGTGAAGTCGTCAACGGGCTGGCCTCATGCCGGTGCCGACTTTGCTTCGATTCATTCCGCCTGGCTAACAGCCTCACTGTGATCCAAGACTTGAAGGCAATCCGGCAGCGATTCGATGAATGTGCGACCGTAATGTTTCGTGAGCACGCGGGGGTCGAGAATGGCGACGATGCCGGTGTCGGTCCGCGAACGGATGAGCCGGCCAAAACCTTGCTTCAATTTCAGCACCGCCTCGGGTAGCTGATACTCCATGAACGGGTTGCCGCCCGCGGCGCGAATCGCCTCCAGCCGAGCCTCTAACAGGGGGTGGTCGGGGACGCTGAACGGCAGCTTGGTAATGATCACGTTTCGTAGCGCGTGGCCGGGCACATCCACGCCTTGCCAAAAACTATCCGTGCCGAAGAGCACCGAGTTCGGTTGGCTTTTGAACTGTTCGAGCATCTTGGTTCGCGGCGTGCCGTCGGCCTGACTGAAGAATGGCATCCCCTGCCCCGTAAGCCAGCCGGACAACTTGGCCGCCACGTCCTTCATCATCCGATAGCTCGTGAACAGCACGAAGGCGCCGCCTTGAGTGAGCCCGAGGTAATATCGAATCACGTCGGCCGCAACGGCCTCGAAATCGGCGGCGCGTGAGCTGGGGTCCGGCATGTCTGCGGCGATGTGGATCTTGGCCTGCTGGCGATAATCAAATGGGCTGCCCAATCGCACCGTTTGGCAATTTCGCAGTCCAATTCGGCTCTGCAAGAACTCGAAGCCAGCCGCGCCCGAACCGCGGCCCACCGAAAGTGTCGCACTGGTCATGATGCACGTCGGCACTTTGCTGAATAGCTCGGCCTCGAGCGTCGGCCCGACATCGATCGGTGCGGAAGTCAGCGTCACGCGGCGACGGCGGCCGGTCGAGATCTCGATCCAATACACTTGCCCTTCCGCGGCCATGCCCATCCATTCATCCAGTGATGACGCCATTGCATCGCAACGCTCGCTGGCCGCCACCACCTCCAGCTTCTGCTCCGCCCGTTCAATTTCGTCGCACGCCTCCAATAGCACCTTCGCCAATTTTTTGAGATCGCCCGACAGCGGGTTTTCGATTGCGGGTCGCTGGCGAATCCGGCCGTTCGTGCTGCCGTGCGCTTGCTGCCATCTCGCCACCTCGTCAAAGAACGAATCCGATACCGCGCGCGTCCGGACGACTTGCCGTTCCGCTTCTTCCAGCCGGTGAAACACGGCCAATCCACGATTGGTCCGCGGGTTGTACAGTTTGTTCAGCAGGTAATCGACCTGAGTGTTGGCCAGGTCAATTCCCAAATGGTCCGCCGCCACCGCTTCGATCGTGTGTGCCTCATCGAAAACCACGACATCGTAGTCCGGCAGCAGGCTGGCTCCGACGCGGCGCAGGGCCAGGTCGCTAAAAAATAGACTGTGATTCACGACCAAGAGATGTGCGTTGTGAACGCGGCGGCGGGCCTTGAAGAAGTAGCAGTCGCTGTAGCGGGGACAATCGCGACCCATGCAATTTCCCGATTCGCTCCGCATCTCGTCCCAGACGTGACCCATCGGCTTGAATTCCAGGTCACCGAGACTGCCGTCGTCGGTGTTGGAAGCCCATTGAGCGATTTTGCGGAGCTGTTCGAATTCCTCTTCGGCAAAAAACGTCGTTCCCGCCCGTTCTCGCGCGGCCGCGAGCCGACGCAGGCTGATGTAGTTCGATCGACCCTTGACCAGCACTGCCGAAAACTCCTGCGGCATGACGGCGCGCAGGAACGGGATGTCCTTGCCGATAAGCTGTTCCTGCAGGCTAATCGTGTGCGTGGAGAGGATGATTTTTTTTCGCTTGGAATCTTTCCCCTTCGGTTCCTCGGTGGCGGCGAGAATGGCCGGGACCAGGTAGGCAAAACTTTTTCCCACGCCCGTTCCGGCTTCGACGATCAGGTGATTCGATCCCGCGATGGCCCGCACGGCGGCCTCCGCCATTTCGAGCTGTTGCGGGCGATGCTCGTAGGCAGTCAGTCGCCGCGCAACCAGGCCATCCGGGCCGAGAATTTCGTGAGCGTTCATTCTCTCAATCCATTACATCAGTAGCAGCGGAATCTCTCGCAACTCGCGTTTGAGAGGATCGAGCATGAGCCCTAGTTCTTCGAGCGTCACCACGCCGAGCAGCGTCGCATCTCCCTCTTCCCCGCAAATGACTGTTGAGGGGGCGCTACGTCCCTCAAATTCAAAAAAGGCGTAGGCCATCTCCCGCTCAATCTTGGAACCATCAGCCAGAATGAAAGACCGCTTGCCCTTTGGGCGGATGCCAAGTTTCTTCAGAGTCGGTCGTGGAATTGCCGAATAGTGTGCTCCAGAGTCCACGAGGCATTCCACACTCTCGCCGCGCCGGGCGCGGGCGGATTTTTTGATTACCACATTGACGAAGGTTACACCCATTTGCGTTTCCTTACGACGACAAGCTCAGGGACGTGCCGGCGCGATCAGACCATCGAGCGGGCTCGACGCCGTGGCGTAAAGTTTACGCGGAATCCGCCCGGCCAGATTAGCAAGTCGGCCGGCCTCGCAGGCGCGTCGCATGGCATGGGCCATCGTAAGCGGATCTTTGGCGCCGGCGATGCCGGTGTTCAGCAGCACGCCGTCGCAACCGAGTTCCATCGCGATCGCCACGTCGCTGGCCGTGCCGACACCGGCGTCGATAATCACCGGATAGTTCGGGTCATCGCCTTTGAGATACTCGAGGATGATCCGGATGTTCCAGGGGTTGAGCACGCCCTGACCGGACCCGATTGGGCTGCCGGCCGGCATGACGCTCGTCGCGCCGGCAGCCTTGATCCGCTTCGCCATGATCGGGTCGTCCGACGTGTAGCACAAAACCTTGAAGCCGTCGGCCACCAACTTTTCCGTCGCTTCGAGGGTTGCCACCGGATCGGGCAACAGCGTCTTCGGATCGCCCAGCACTTCGAGTTTGACCCAATCCGCACCGGGATTGTCCAACCCGGAGAGTAATTCGCGACCGAGTCGGGCGTGGCGAATCGCGTCTTCGGCCGAGTAGCAACCGGCGGTGTTGGGCAAGATGGTCAATCGCTTGGTGTCAAGAAATTCGAGAAGGCTCCGGCCCTCCATGTCGATCAGCCGCTCGCGCCGCACCGCCACCGTAACGACTTCGCAGCCGCTCGCCTCGTGACACTGACGCATCAAGTCGTGACTCGCATATTTGCCGGTTCCGACGATCAATCGGCTACGAAACCGATGTCCGCCCAGCAAGAGCGGCGTATCCTTCGACGGCTCTGTTTCCATCTTATTCCGATCCTCCACCTACCAGGGTCACAATCTCGATCGTGTCATTCGGCTTAATCACGTGCGTTTGATGCCGATCACGAGACACGACCATGCGGTTGACTTCCACCGCCACTTGCGGCGACCGCAGCTTCAGTTGGGTCAACAGCTCGGCCACCGTTACTTTTTCGGCCACGTCGCGTGACAAACCATTCACGATCACATGCACGCAGCACCTTTCGCAAAACACGATTCGACAGATTTGTTCAGTCTCTCGGCGCGAGTCTATAGCCGCAGTCGTGCGGATGCAAGCGAGGCATCGATCGGGATTCATGCGGCGGAGCCGCAGAGCCGCAATCGTCATTGGTGGAAATGTATCGCTACAGAAAACAAAAACGGCTGCGCGGATTGATTAGCCCGCGGCAGCCGATTGTGTATTTAAGATTCGTGGCGGTGTTCATTCGGCGCATTCTCTACTGAACGCGGATTACGGCACCCTGCCGGAACTGTGTTGCGTCCAGCGGCATGAGCGATTCTGTAGTGCTTCCGGACCGCATCTCGCCCCGGTACGGCATGTAATAAGCACAGAGCTTGCCCGTATTCAGTTCGGCCACGTACAAGGCATGATTAATCGGCACGTTTGCTTGTGCGCTCTGCATCGCTCCGGTCACCATGATGAATTTCGGCTTCTGTTTCGCGGCCAAACCGAAGTCGGCCGCCAACTCTCGGCGATAGAAGTTTTGAAACTTGCCCGTTTGCCGGCTCATGACCGATCCCAAGAGAGTCCCTGTCTTGAAGTCCAACAGATACACGGCTTCCAGCTCGGCGGTCAAATGTCCTGTGGAAATTGAAAAATCGTCGCTGTGGTCGGTAGCCGTGGCGTAGGTCGGTTGTCCTTGAAAGAACATCGCGATGCCCAAGCCGATCACCAAACCGGTCAATAACCAAGCCCCACTTGAACTCGTCAGTTTCTTACCCATGACTCCTCCTTTGATTTCTTGGCGAACCGGAAAGATCCCGGAACGACTTTGGCCGCTGGACTCGACGGTATTCTACATATCACAGTCGTTCGCGGCCAGCACGGATTCACGGAGGTCGTGCTTTGTTTAAGCGTTCGAGCCTCGCAAGCATGGCGTCCGCGAGCGGAGTAAGAGGTCTGCGATGTTGGCAAGCTTACTACGCTGCACTTCGTGCGCGACTCAGAACAGTTTTACGTCTGCGCTATTCGTTTGGTCCTTGTTTCGGTTTTCCGTCGGCGGAGGAGTCTGAAATTCGTTGACGCAACTTGTGCAATCGTTGAGCGTTTTCCTCTTGTTTGAATGGATTATCGGTGGCTTCATTTCCGCCTCGTTCATTAGATGTTCCGACCACGCCAGTTGTGGCAATCGACCCTGTACCGGTTGGGCCGACTCGGACGGCCCCCCCTTGGCCTGGGCCGGCTTGACCGCCCCCGCGCCCCCCGCCGCGGCCACTGCCCGGCCCTCCGGCACCCGGCCCAGAGCTGCCCTGATCTCCGCTGGCTCGAGCTGTGCGGCGGCGGGGTAGCTCGATGGAGTCAATTGCGGATTTGTTTTCCGGCGAGAGTAATGCCGTGATCGCGGCGATGTGGTTAATAGCCGCTTCCTCAGTCATTTCAGCTTCGCTATCGAGCTTGGCCAGAACGCTGGCGAGCTTGCCGGCAGTTTCTGAATCGAGGTTTACCTGCAAGCCTTTGGTCAGTAGTTCAAGCTTGCCGACCAGGGCGGTCAATTCTCTGGTTGCGGTTGGGCCTCCGCCCGCCGCTCCCGCCGCTCCCGCCGGTCCGGCCGTTGGCCCGGTCATTCCGCCTCGCATCCCGCCAGGCGGCACAGAGCTGGAAGGGGCGGTCGGCATCGACCCCGCGTCTGGTGCGACTCGTAAGCCCGATGAGCCCGAAGATGCGACTTTCGGTATTGCTGTAGCGCCACTCGACTGATTTCCCGTGGCAACCTGTCGAGCCTGGTCAATGCCACGACCATATACGGCGACCAGCGTCGAGCATGCGAGGATCAGCACTCCCAAAATTCCGGTGGCGATCCAGACTGAAATCTTTTTTTGGGACGCCTCCATCTGCCGCAGGATCGCGCAACCGACAATGAGCCCGAGCCCGCCGACGATGACAAGGATTGTAATCGGGTCGAAGAAGCGATGATCCATGGCCGGTTCCTTTCTTTAGCGAGTGCGAATCGCTTCGAGCCGCCAGAACAATTGAAAAGCAAGTGATTTTTCCAGCACAGACGATTCGGAACTTCGAATCAGGTTCCACAAATCGCGGTGCAGTCGCCAGCTTCCGTGCGGCAATGCGGCAATGCACGACGCGGCGGACACGGACTGATCCGGCGAGTCGTTCAACTGGCGGAGGGCGTCGATGACCTCGTGGCTTCGCCAGCGGCAGGCGAGACTGGAAACGAGCCGAGGGGCCCAGGCGAGCTTTGACGCACGGCAGTTAGTTTCCGTTATTTCGCCAGTTGATTTCGCCGGCAGCATTAATTCGTGCAGCAGTGCCCACGTTTCAAGGATGTCGGACGAGGCCAGGGCAAGTTCGACGGCTCGTCGCGACAATGGATCGGTAGACGCAGACAATTCCGCCGCACTTCCTTCTTGAAGATTGATGGTCCAAGGCCGGAGTGCGTTTGGGATTTGTGCGATAACCTTTTGCGCGTGTTCGATCAGTGCGTTTGTCGCGGCCGGCGTTTCTGGGCGGTGGATCGCCTGAAGACGAGAAGCCAGGGCATCAACGGTCCGCGCGATTGATGCCAGTTTCTCTCGCGAGAAATCGGCAGCGGACTTCACCGCATGATCTGTCGGCTTGTCGAGTAGCTCCAATGCCGCGGTGCAGCCGGCATGAGCGGACGTTAGGGCCAGACGGGCAGCTTCGTGAGCCAATTGCTCGTCGACGGCCATGAGATCGGTCCGGTTCATCGCGCGGCGAATGACGTTGACGGCTTGAACGGCCAGCCGGGCGGCCGTGTCGCCGGCGATGAATGGCCGAATGAAGACGCGACGGAATGCCGAGACAGTCGCTTGAATGGAATTGCCGATGAAGGTCAGGTGTGCGAGCGTCGGGTTCCAGAGCTGCATGCCATCGGGTTGGAGCAATGCCACGGCGGCTAGCGATGCGGCCAACGCCGATGTGATCAACGATCCCGCCGTCAGGGCGACGAAACCGTCTGGTGCGCCGAACCAGCAAACGTGCTCGCCGACCAGTGCCCGCTCCAGCGAGCGAGCCAGGACTCGCGGAGGGCCAATGCCCGGTGACCGAATCAGGTGGCGGCAAAGATCGGCTAACCGAGGTTGGCCCTGGATTCCAGCGAGGATCCAGATTCCCAAACCCTGCGGGTCCAATCTGCGAATCGTGCGAATGCTGTCGGCGGATAATTTTGGCTCGCCCACGTGATCGCACGCGCGTTGGATCAGCTCTCGGTATTCTCGGCGATTGTGAAATGCCATCTTGGCCAGCACACGATCGAACAAACGTCGTGGGGCGTCCAAGGTGCGATAGATTGGCGTGAGGGAAACTGGTGTGCTCGAAACAATTGCCGCAGGCGGGCGATTATGCGATCGACTCAGGGATGCGACGGCGACGGCTGATGCAGCCATCTGTCCATAGGCCTTCCGACACTAGGGGCGATGGGTAAAGTTGTGCCCGGCGGGTCCCAGACCCGCCGAGCACCTTACATTCCCCTATTAGGCTACCGAAGATTATTCGGAAGAGCCACCCGTATAACGATTCATCTCGTTATACAAAGTCTTGAAGTCGTCGGTGGAAAGCGGTGAGCCTTGCCGGGCCGTCACGACGGCGCTCATGCACTTGTCGAAAATCTCCCCTTCCGGAAACGCCTGTACGTCGAAGTCCACTCGTCGTGTGGAGAAGACGCTCGGCACGTGGGCCCGACCGATCCCCAGCGGGCCGACCGGGTACGATTTCGTCTGATGCACGTAGATATAAGACGTGGCGGCCAGGGGCTTGTTGATCGAACCATACGAGCGGCCGGTCCGGCTCAACACGGTCATGCGATATCCGGTCTTCGGATTGATGAAGAACGCTATCCCTTGCGGCTCGACGACGTATTGTTTGCCATCGTGACCCACCAGGCTTGGCAGATAGTACAGCCGGAGATTGTTCATCTCGTCGATCGGCTCTGCCTGAACGATCGGCTCCACAAGCTTGGTTCGCCGCATGGTTTCTTGGCGCGAGACCGGAAAGGTGTCCGGTGGCCAGGTGCTGACGTCGCCCGTCGAGAGTGCTCGCCACACTTTGACCGGACCGGTGAACACCCATCGCTCGCCCACTTTGTCAGCCGGCAAGGAATAGCCGAGTCGATACGAGTTCGTGTTGTGCTTCACGGTGGTGATGTTTTCCGAAATCTCGCTCATGAGGGCGAAGGACGGCCCTTCTTCGAGCAGCACGGATCGCGTGAACACCATCGCTTCTTCGGGCCTGACCCGCTCGCCTTCGATCAGCACGGCGGGCGGTGCCGCGGCACCCGCGGTCTCCTGGCCCTTGGCTTGAACCACCTTCGAGTCCACCTTCGGCGGGTCGGGCTTCTTTGCCTGCTTGTTGGAATTCTGTTGAGCCTGAACTGCCACACACAACAGCACGACCAAAGCAATTGAACTGGAGACCATCCTGGCCATGTTGCGCACTCCTCCTGGCAAAAGACTTGAGCGAGAGGGGAGGAATGGCCGCGTCCATCGCAGCCTCGCCTTGTCCGGTTCCCTCCGGCAACCCACTTGGGGGGCGGGAGTCTAGGCAAAGCACCAATTTCGATCAATGTCGGATATGTCGAAAGATTCGCAGTTCTGCGGCCGGGCTTTCGGGGACTCGAAACCGTTCAGGCCGCCTTCGATTCGCCAGTCTCGCGTGCTTTAGAGGCAGCAGGAGTTTGATTCAAACCGGCATTCGCCGTTGCGGTCAGTTCTTCGAGAATTTCACCGTGAAGTATCTGCTCCATTTCACTCAAGTAGCGTGCGACCTCGGCCCCGTCGAGCACGCGATGGTCGTAGACGATCTTCACGACGACTTCGCCCTCTGCACTGATCGGGCCGAATGTGAGTAGCGTCGTTAGCGGCCCCAGCGGATGAATCTGCTCCGCACCCAAACGGCCGTAGCTCGAAAGACCGAACGTCCCCAGCCGCTTGGCCCGCTTGTAACCCGACAGGTTCAGCGTGTGCCACCATTGAAATCGCCGCACCCACTTGGGAAGTCGGCTCATCAAGAGTGCCCGGCGATAGTAGCCGACCTCCTCGATCGGCGTCTCTTTCGATCGTTGCAAGTACTCATCGATTCCCGCGAGCGATTTGCCCTCCGGCCCGCGAACCTGCGTGGCCAGCAGCAACTTCTCACCCTCGTGCTCCCGTTCGATGACGATACTGCACACACTGAGCGGATGTTCGTAGAGATGATCCCACGGCCAGGGGATGAGTGCCTGTCGCAACGGCGCGTGCCGCCGGCAGATGACCCCGTACGCCTTCATAAACACGGCGGTCCACGATGGCCGCTCGCGACACACCGCCCGCGCCCGTGCGACCTGGGCCAGGTGCATCGTTCTCGCCACCGGAATCGACGGCACCTGCTTGGCAAAGTGCAGCATATCGGCGACAAACCGTCGCCCCGGCGAAATCGGCCGCCAGATTCCCTTCTCGCACGGCTGCGGCATAAGCGAGCTTCCTGCTCGTGAGGTGATTATGCGAGCGGGGATGGTAGTTGGGTTTACCAAGTGGGTCAAGGTGAGGGTGTTAAGGAAAAAACTAGTGGACCGTCAATCCTGAATTGACGGGTAGGGACCGCCCTTGTGGCGGAATCCGAGGCCACGAATCGGCCCACAAGGGGCGGAACTACCAGTCCATTGAGATTTGAAGGTCCACTAGTGGCCAGTCACAGCAGCAAATCCGGTCCTATAAGGAAGTGAATAGCCAGGCCAGCGATAACCAAGCGGTAGTGATCGAACGAATGATCGCCGCAACAATGTAAAGGAGTCGCAGATGCAAGGTTTTTTGAAGAGCGTATTGGGAATTGAATCGCGTTCGAGTGGGGCCAGGGGTCGGCGATTGAATAAGTAGGATCATCATTCGGACATTCGTCGCTCAGCCTTGCACACCGTCGGCACTGCACTTATACACGTGGGGTAGCCTCTGATTTCTGGCACTGATCCAGATGAGGCGGATGCAACGCGGAGACGATGATGGCGAATGATCGTTGGCAATTCTGGATCGATGTGGGTGGGACGTTCACCGACTGCGTGGCGCGGCGGCCGGATGGGTCGCTGGCGATTCATAAGTTGCTGAGTTCGGGAGTTTATAAGGGGATCGTTGGACCGGGTTCCACTGCGCAGCGGATTTGGGATTCGCAACGATCGAACGACCCGCCGCAGTTCTTCGACGGATTCTCCCTGACGCTCTTGCACCAGATCGGCGACGGGGCTGCGGGCCGGGTCGAGGTGGTGGAAAGGGATGTGCCCTTTGAGCGGTTCGATCCCCAAACCGCAACACTGGTACTCGGCCGATCGCTCGGCAAACCGCCCGTGCCGGGAATGTCTTACGAGCTGCGTTCGGGCGAGGAGGCGCCGGTCACGGGGATTCGCTGGCTCTTGGGGAAACGGCTCGACGAAGCGATCGGGCCGGTCGAGGTGCGCTTAGGCACGACGCGCGGGACCAATGCCCTGTTGGAACGTCTGGGTGCGGCTACCGCATTGGTCACGACCGCGGGCTTTCGCGATGTTTTGCGCATCGCTTATCAGAATCGGCCGCGGCTGTTCGATCTGGAGATCCGCATGTCGGCCGATCTGTACGGTGCCGTGGTCGAACTCGATGAACGGCTCGATAAGGACGGCCGCGTGCTCAGGCCGCTGGACGAAGCGGAGGTGCGAAACAAGCTGGCCGGGCTGCGACAACGCGGCGTGGTTGCCCTGGCCGTGTGCCTGCTGCACTCCTATCGAAACGGCAACCACGAGCAACTGGTCGAACGAATCGCCCGCGAGTTGGGCTTCGAGCAGATTTCCGTTTCGTCGCGGCTGAACCCGTTGCAGCGGATCGTATCGCGCGGCGACACGACGGTCGTCGATGCGTACCTGACGCCGATCATTCGCGACTACGTAAACGGGATTGCCGCGAAGATTCCCGAAGGGTCGCTGAAGCTGATGACCTCGGCCGGCTCGCTGGTCGATGCCGGTTGGTTCGTGGGCAAGGACAGCATTCTTTCGGGTCCGGCCGGCGGGGTCGTGGGGTATGCGCACGTGGCCCGAAACGCCGGATTCACGCGAGCGATCGGCTTCGACATGGGGGGCACGAGCACCGACGTGAGCCGGTTCGACGGCGACTACGAGCGGCGCTATGAGATGGAAGTGAATGATCCGAAGTCGGGCCGCGGTGTCCGCGTGGCCGCCCCGATGCTGGCGATCGAGACGGTCGCGGCCGGCGGCGGCTCCATCTGTTGGTTCGACGGACAAAAGCCGGTCGTCGGCCCGCGTAGTGCCGGGGCCGATCCGGGCCCGGCTTGTTACGGGCGCGGCGGGCCGCTGACCGTGACGGATGTGAATCTGTTTCTGGGCAAGATTCTGCCGAACCATTTTCCCTTTCCACTCGATCGCGCCGCGGTCGAATCGCGGCTGGACGAAACGATCGAAGCCATCGCCGCCGCCACCGGGCAACGCTATTCGCGCGAGCAACTGGCCGCCGGGTTCACGGCCATCGCGAACGCGAACATGATCGCACCTATTCGGAAAGTGTCGATTGCCCGCGGTTACGACGCTCGCGAGTACACGCTGGTCAGCTTCGGCGGTGCCGGGGCCCAACATGCCTGTGCCATCGCACGCGAGCTGGGAATCCGCACTATCTTGCTGCACCGCCTGGCCGGCGTGCTCAGTGCGTATGGCATCGGCATGGCCGACGTGACCAAGTTCGCCGAGCGAGCGATCGGAAGGCGGTATGTGGGAAAGCCCAGGGCAGAGGGCGGTGGGCAATTGGCCGAAGCCGATGAAGGGTTGGAATCTGTGTTTGATGAAATGCACCGCGAACTGCATTCGCAGATTCTGGCGGAGGGCGTAGAGGAGCAACGGATCGGCCGGCCGCGGCGACTGCTCGACCTGCGATACGTCGGGCAAGATTCTCGAATCACCGTGCCGTGCCCGCCGGACGACGATTACCAGCGTGAGTTCGAGCGATTGCACCGCCAGCTTTATGGGTTCACGTTTCCCGACAGGCCGGTGGAGATTTATGCCGCCCGCATGGAATTGGTCGGCCAAACCGATAAGCCCGAGCCGGTTCGGTATTCCGCCCCCGGGTATCGACCGGCTGTGTGCGAGCGCGTTCAAGCGTGGTTCGAGGATCGCTATCACGACACGGCAGTCTTCATTCGGGATCAATTGCAGCCGGGAGCCGAATTGGATGGCCCCGCGATCATCGTGGAGGCCATCAGCACAATCGTCATCGAGCCATGCTGGCAGGCTCGCGTGACGGAGCAGGATGACGTGGTGCTGGAAACGCGAAGCGCAGAACGAGGAACGCCCAACAGCACCGAACGCGACGCCTCCACCTTAAATGCTGCAACGAATCAACGTCTCCACGACTCTCCCGACGCCATCACGCTTGAACTCTTCAACAACCGCTTTGCCTCCATCGCCGAACAGATGGGCGCGACGTTGCAGAAAACGGCCCTATCGACAAACGTCAAAGAGCGACTCGATTTCTCCTGTGCGATCTTCACCGCCACCGGCGATCTCGTGGTGAACGCACCGCATATCCCTGTCCATCTGGGCGCGATGAGCGAATGCGTGAAGCGATTGATCGAGGACGTGCCCGACATGCGGCCGGGCGAAGTTTACGTGACCAACGATCCTTTCCGCGGTGGCTCGCACCTGCCGGACGTGACGGTGGTGACGCCGGTGTTTGCGGAAGGTCGAGGGTTGAGGGTTGAGGGTCGAGGGCCAGGGAAATCGGGATCCTCAACCCTCAACCTTCAACCCTCAACCCTATTCTTCACCGCCAGCCGGGCACACCATGCGGAGATTGGCGGCATTACGCCGGGTTCCATGCCGCCGTTTTCAAAGACGCTGGCCGAAGAGGGGGTGCTGATTCGGCATTTCCGGCTGGTGCAGCAGGAGCAGTCCAGCGAAGGAGAATTGCGAAAGCTGCTGACCGCCGGGCCGTATCCGACTCGATCAGTTCACGTAAATATTGCGGACATCAATGCACAGGTTGCCGCCAATCAGATGGGGGCAACTCAACTGCTGGGAATGGTGGATCGCGATGGGCTGGATGTTGTGCGTGCGTACATGGGACACATTCAACGTGCCGCCGAGAACAAGATGCGCACCGCGCTCCTGAAGATCCCGGAAGGGCAACATGGTTTCGTGGACCATCTTGACGACGGCTCGCCGATCGCAGTGACAATCACCGTGCGACATCGAGAGAATTCTGGCCGGCGCGGCGGTGAGGCCGTGGTTGATTTTGCCGGCACGGGCCCGGTGATCGCCGGGAACTTGAACGCCAACAGTGCGATCGTGTCGAGCGCGGTGATTTACTGCTTCCGGTGTCTCATCGACGAGCAGATTCCTCTGAACGCGGGCATTCTGGCTCCGATGGAAATTCGGCTGCCAGCCGATTGCCTGTTGAATCCAACGCCACAATCGGATCCGGCACGATGCCCGGCCGTTGTGGGAGGCAATGTGGAAACTTCTCAGCGCGTGGTGGACGTGATTTTCGGCGCGTTGGGTGTTGCCGCGGCAAGCCAGGGAACGATGAACAACTTCATTTTCGGCCGTGCCACCACGCCGGACCGCCAGGGATTTGGCTACTACGAAACCATCTGCGGCGGCGCGGGCGCGGGGCCGACCTTCGACGGGGCCGACGCCGTTCACACGCACATGACAAACACTCGGCTTACCGATCCCGAAGTTCTGGAGGATCGCTACCCGGTGCAACTTCGTCGATTCGAGATCCGCCGCGGGTCGGGCGGTAACGGTCGTCATCATGGGGGCGATGGTATCGTTCGTGAGATTGAGTTTCTGGAGTCAGTCGAGGTGTCGCTTCTGACATCGCGCCGATCCACACAGCCGTTCGGACTCGGGGGCGGAGAGTCTGGGGCTGCCGGTCGTAATCTGTTGCGGCGAGTCGGTAGCGATCAATTCGAGTCGCTGGTCGGTGCGGCCCACTTCTTTGCCGAGCCTGGCGACGTGTTGCGCATCGAAACACCCGGCGGCGGCGGCTGGGGAAATCCTGTGTGATCCGCTGGCCCTGTTGACCTCTGAAAACGTCAGGCAACGCAACTGTGGTGTGGACGCAACGAATTGCAAAAGTCACAAACGTTTCGTCCGCTCAATCGCGACTTATCTCAGCGATTTTCGGCCACTTCACATTTGCCTTTCCTGAAATCGTTCTTTCGGCACGCGGAATGCGAAAGCATGCCCGCCGCTAGCGCAACCCTAGGGTTTGGTGTGCGCGATCTAGACGCGCATGACCAGTCGCGACGTTGCAGAAGAGGAACAGGAGAGGTACGGAGCCGAGAGGCCTGGGACAGAGGAGGCTCGGAAGAGAAGAGGTCAAGGAACGGAGGAGACCGGCGAACGGAAGAGGCGTGTTTGCGGAGCAGGATGCCTCGGAATGGAGTAGCGGCTGGAATGGAGTTGAGGCGTGCAGTACCGGAAGAGAATTTTTCCAGCCTAAAAAGAAAGAGGAACGGAAATGAGTGAGAAGAAAGCAGTTGGAACAGCGCTAAGTTTGTGGAAGGGTGAGGACGGTGCGATCATCTCGGCCGAACTCGTTCTGGTCATGACCATCGCGGTCTTGGCCATGGTCGTCGGACTCAATTCTGTGAGCGACGCCATTAATGCCGAATTAGAAGACGTGTCGGAAGCGTTCGGTGCCATCAGCCAGTCGTACGACTATCAAGGCGTACGCGGCCACGGCGTCGTTTCCGGCTCATCGTTCAACGATAAGGCAGACAAGGACGCTTGCGATTGCATCCCGCTCGACTTCAACATCGGTCACGTTGAAACACCGAAGAAGTGCGAGTAGGTTCGCGTTGCGAGAAATCACTCGCTTGGCGATTAATTCGATTCCTCCGAGGTGCACTGCAGAGTGCCTCGGAGGTTTTCGTTTTGATGAGGCGGAAAATCAACACGTCCTTTGGCTGTGGGCATCATTTCGTAAAGTTCCTCGAACCAACCGCGACTCACTTTTGCTCTAACACTCTTGGCCGCCCGCCAGTTGTACACAATTCCAAACAGCCGGCGCCGCGTGGCACGCTCCATGCCTTATGTGCGACGCAACAACCGCCGCCGACCTCGCGTGAGTGGTCTAACGGCGTCGCTGGTTGAGAAAATCAGAGTGTATCCTGGCCACCCACATCATGAGAGGAGCTAGCATGACAGAGAAGAAAAGCCTTGTGAAAGCCGGACTGAGTTTGTGGAACAATGAAGACGGTGCAATTATCTCCGCCGAACTCGTACTGGTCATGACGATTGCCGTCCTGGCCATGCTCGTCGGACTCAAGGATCTCAGCCTGGCGGTCAATTCGGAATTGGAAGACGTGGCGGAAGCGATCGGTGCCATCAGCCAATCCTATACCTACGCGGGTCTGTCCGCCCCCGGCAAGGCCATCGTCTCAGGCAGCTCCTTCAACGACAAGCCCGACACGTGCGACTGCACGCCGCTCGACACCGAGGTCGGTCACATCAACGTGCGGCAGAAGTGTGAATAATCGAGGTCGAATCAATCGGCCAGGCGTTCTGAACGCGATCAGTCTGAAACTCCGAGGCGCCCCCCTCTCGCCTCGGAGTTTTTTTGCGCCCCCATTGACTCTTGAGTCCGGTCTGTTCGTTGGTACAATCGTGCTCGCCGCCTTCTCAATACATCCTTGTGAGATGTGGCCATGAGCACGCTTTCGCTCGCCGCCCACCGAGTAATCTCGGCCCTCGCATCAACCGCTCTCGTGCAGTTTGCACTGGCTTCTGTGATTCTACTGCAAGCCGGAAGTGTGCTTGCTGGTCAGGAGGCACTTGATTCCTCCGGCAAAGTGGCCTCGGCAAGCCCCGATTTGTCGGCGCGATCACTTGCCGATCGAATCGACCGAATACTGACCGCAAGCTGGGCGGCCGAGAAAGTCGAACCGGCTCCGGCCGCCGACGATGCCGAATTCTTGCGACGCATTTTTCTTGACCTGGCTGGCAAAATACCGTCGGCTGGCGAAGCGCGAGCATTTCTCGATGACCCCAATCCCGACAAGCGACACACGCTCATCGAACACCTGCTCAGCCGCGCCACGTTTCCGGCCCATTTCGGGCGGACACTTCGCGACCTGATGGTGCCCGGTGCAACGAATAATCTGCAACTACAGATTCTGATTCCCCAGTTCGAATCGTGGCTGCGACTGCGGCTGACGGATGACACGTCGTACGACAAGATCGTCGCCGAGCTGCTCACATTCACGACGCCTGCCAACATGAATCCGCGGGCCAACCCGCTTGGCGGCGAACCGAGCCCCGCGCTGTTTTATCTGTTCAACGAACGAAAACCGGAGAACCTGGCGGCCAGCACGGCTCGTTTGTTTCTCGGCATTCAAGTGGAATGTGCCCAATGTCACAATCACCCGTTCGCTCGCTGGAAACGCGAGGAGTTCTGGAGTTTCACGGCGTTCTTCGGTGGTATCGATTCCGGGCAGCCGCAGAACATATTTGCCGCGGTTCAGGAACGATCGACCCGGCAAGGGATCAAGATTCCAGGAAGTGAAACGACCGTCGAACCGCGCTTGCTCGATGGCACGAATCCAAATTGGTCAACGGGCGACACGAACCGTGCGATGCTGGCCCGATGGGTGACCGCGGGCGAAAATCCGTTCTTCGCGCGAGCAACCGTGAACCGAATCTGGGCCCACTTCTTCGGCCGTGGACTCGTGGACCCGGTCGATGACCTCGACGAATCGAACCCGCCGAGCCACCCGGAGATTTTGGACGAATTGGCCCGTCAGTTCGGCTATCACAAATTCGATTTCAAATTCCTGATCCGCGCGATCACCACCACGCGAGCCTACCAGCTTTCGAGCCAAACTACCCATGCGAGCCAAGATGATCCACGCCATTTCGCGCGCATGCCGCTCCGAAGCATGACCGCCGACCAACTCTTTGACAGCCTGGCACAGGCAACGGGCCTTGAGCAGCAGCCGATAAGTCCGCGTGGTGCCGATGCAGTGAGGCTGAATTCTCCCAAAGCTGCCTTCCAATCCAAGTTCACAGATCCCGGAATCAGCCGCACCGAGTACCAGGCGACTATCTTGCAAGCTCTGACCCTCATGAACGGTCAGATCGTTAGCGACGCGACTAGTTTGAGCCGAAGCGAAAACCTGCAAGCCATACTCGAAGCCCCATTCCTCGACTCTGCCGGTCGCATCGAAAGTCTATTCCTAGCAACGCTGACGCGCCGGCCAACGACTGCCGAGCTTGCCAAGATGCAGCATTACATTGATCGAACTGACTCAGAGTTCGCCCGCAAGCAGGCTCTGAGCGACGTTTTTTGGGCACTGCTGAACAGCGTCGAATTTGTGCTGAATCATTGAGGGGACTCCATGAACCGTTCAAAGCTTCGTTCGCCGAATTCAGGATTCCGCATTCCGCACTCCACGTTGCGAACCTCCCGCCGCGAGTTGCTGCGACTGGGAGTCGCGGGCGTGGTGGGTTTTTCATTTTCCGGCTGGCTGGAATCTCTGGCCGACGACACCGCCACGCACCCCGCGCGGCGGCGATCGTGCATTTTGCTCTGGATGACCGGCGGACCGAGCCAAATGGACACGTTCGATCTGAAACCGGGCCACGAAAACGGCGGCCCATTCAAAGAAACGCAATCGTCCGTTGCTGGCATTCGCATTTCCGAGCACCTGCCGCAACTCGCCCAGCACATGGAAAGCCTGGCGATCGTCCGGTCGATGACCAGCAAAGAGGGCGACCACGGCCGCGCCACCTATTTGCTTCGCACCGGCTATTTGCAGCAGGGTCCGATCCGATATCCCGCGCTCGGGTCGCTAGTTGCCAAGGAACTCGGAAGTCCCGAATCGGAGTTGCCTAACTTCGTAAGCGTGGCACCGAACCGGCTGTTCAATCAAGCGGCTTACGGGCCGGGATTCCTGGGGTCGCAATTCGCCCCGCTCGTCGTGGGCGATGCACTGTTCGGAGTCCAGCAGCCCGGTCAGCAAGGCGACTTCAATCTCAAAGTGGACGATCTGTCGCCTCCCACCGGGCTGGATACGAAGCACGCCGATGACCGACTGGAACTCTGGAGTTGGTTGGAGCAGGATTTCTTGAGCCGGCATGCCACACCGTCCGCAGTCAGCCACCGCACGGCCTACGATCGAGCAGTGCGAATGATGCGCAGCGAAGCGGCCAAGGCGTTCCAGCTCGATGAAGAACCTGCCGCGCTGCGAGATGCCTACGGCCGTAACCGATTCGGTCAGGGCTGCCTGATGGCCCGGCGACTCGTCGAACGCGGCGTGCCGTTCGTCGAGGTGACGCTGACCGGTGTCGCAAACAACCAGGCATTGGGCTGGGACACACACGCCAACAATTTCGACAGCGTGCGGCGGCTGAGCGAGGTGCTCGACCCCGCCTGGTCCACGCTGATGGAAGATCTAAAATCGCGCGGGCTGCTCGATTCGACCTTGGTTGTCTGGATGGGCGAGTTCGGCCGCACGCCGAAGATCAACCCGAACCAGGGTCGCGATCACTACCCGCAGGCGTGGAGTGCCGTGCTTGCCGGCGGCGGCATTCACGGTGGACAGGTAATCGGCCGCACCACTCCCGACGGCATGGCGGTCAACGACCGACCGGTGAGCGTGCCCGACCTGCTCGCGACAATCTGTGTGGCGCTGGGGATCGACCCGCGCAAGCAAAACATGTCGGAAGTCGGCCGGCCCATTCGCATCGTGGACAAAGACGCACAACCGATAAAAGAGGTGCTGACATGAAGTGCTTGCAGAGTTTGATTGCGATCGGTTTGCTCCTCGCTGGGCCAACGACTCTGTGGGCAACGGATTTGCCGGTTGCCAACGAGCCGAGCGCCGGAATTGTTGGCTCGGATGCTGTGCAGGATTTGATCGTGTGGACTGACAGCAAACCAATTCTTGTTCGCCTTCACGTGGCAGTCGATGGCATGCCATTACGCAAGCTCTGGCGCGAGAATCTGGATCTCGTGTACGACGAGTTGGATCGCGATCGAGATGGAGTGCTCAACCGAGACGAGGCGAAGCGGGCTCCGGCATTGGATAGCACCGGATTCCCCATTCGTATCGCCCAAAATTCCAACATGCCGCGATTAGATCAGGCGGCCGATTCGGCCGGCAACGTAAATCGCGACACCTTCATGGCTCATTACGCCCGAACGGATGCCGCCGCATTCACCACT
>Ga0247727_10004373_pt1 | contig 30015 bp, 19 predicted proteins | sample WisWelCaveWW1625_FD_202498 | JGI IMG/M metagenome (GOLD analysis project Ga0247727, IMG submission 202498) | Biofilm microbial communities from Wishing Well Cave, Virginia, United States - WW16-25 | ecosystem: Environmental > Aquatic > Deep subsurface > Groundwater > Cave microbial mat | place...
CATCACTCCAAAACTCCATCCTCTATTCTCACCCAGCAATTTTGACGAGCAGATGCCACATTCTCCAATTCGCGCGGCGCACGAGGTCCGGCCAACTTTTGTTGGGAAGCGTATTCGGCATTTTCGTTGCGCCGGGTTGATCCCAACTATTGTCATAGCCGCTCAAATCCCACAACAAATCCGCGCCATTGAAGCCGAGTTCTTTGATAATGCCTTCGGGCTGCGCGCCGTTGTTTGTCATGTTGTTCGCATGAACCCAACAACGCTCCGGCGTGGGATCAACGTCATACTTCGAGCCTGAGCCGAACACCATATCCAAACCGAGCACGGCCACGCCGAACGAATTGTTGCCGCGAATCTCGTTCTGCGTCACTTCTACTTCATCGCCGGCCAGAATCAAAATGCCGCTGCCCGCGGGCACGCGACTCACAATCGCGGTCGGGTCGCCAAAGTTCACATGATTGTTGTCATACACGCGATTGTTCACGACCTTACAATTGTTCGAAAGCTTCGAAGGATTGTTCGGCAGAAGAAAAACCAAAATGCCGCCCGCATTGTCATACGCTTCACAATTTTCCACCACGGCATTCACCGAGTTCTCGATCTCGATGCCGCACACGTTCGCGTAAGCTTTGCACTCGCGCACGACGATGTCTTGCGATTGCCCCACATAGATGCCCGCATCGCGCGCGCCGGTCACGCTGCATCGCTCCACCAGCACGTTCAAACACTCCACGGGATACACGCCGTACAAGCCGGGATTGTCGCAATGAATCTCGCGAAACGTCACGCCGTTCGCGCGATTGACCATCAAGCCGTTCGCGGTGTAATTGCGCACCTCGAAGTTGCGCATCTCAAACTTGCTGCACGAGCCGACCAAACCGTCGGAGAGAATATTACGGCCATCGAGCACGGGTCGCGCACCGTTTTCGCTCACGCCCAACAATGTAATGCCGGAAACATCGAGCGTCAAGGCCTCGTGATAAACGCCCGCGTGTACGAGCACCGTGTCTCCCGCTTGCGCCGCATCAAGACCGGCTTGAAGGGATTCGCCGGCTTTCACGATAACACGCCGGCCTTGCCGCTCCACCCGCGCCGTTTTTTTCGCAAGCGCCTGCGGCATGAAAGCTTTCATCTCCGGCGATTGATTCGCCAGCTTGGGCACGACCGCCAAGCCCGAAGGCACGCGCGCCGGAATTTCCGGCTTTGCGGATTCATCCGTGAGCGCGTGCAGGAACGCAATCAAATCTTGTTTCTCGCTCCGCCTCAAATCAAACTTGCGAATCTTGTCATCGACGTTCGGCACGTGCAAGCCGCGGCCGGGGCCGCCGCCGTTCGCGTAGAAGTCAATCACCTCTTCGAGGGTGTTGAAAATGCCGTTGTGCATGTAAGGCGCGGTGAGCGCGACGTTGCGCAGCGTCGGCACTTTGAACGCACGCGCGTAAGTTGGTCCGGCGATTTCGCCGCGCCCCGAATCCGGCTTCGTGTTCGGAAGATCGGGCACGCCGATGACTTTGAAATCCGGATTCGCGAACGCGGGCAGGTTGTGGCATTCGAAGCAGCGCGTCTTCAGTGAGCGAAAGACATTGAAGCCGCGACGCTCGCTCGTTGCTAACGCAGCGACCTCGCCGTTCGCATAACGATCAAACGCGGAGTTGTGCGAAAGGATCGTGCGCTCGAACGCCGCAATCGCATACGTGATGCGTTGCAACGTAATCGCCGTGCCGTTGCTCGCGCCGAATGCGGCTTCGAACCGGCGCACATACTCGGGCAGGGCTTGCAGCTCTTGCACGAGCGTAGTCGTGTCTTGCGCCATTTCATTTTGATCTTGAATGGGATTGCGCGCCTGCTCTTCGAGATCGCTCGCGCGGCCGTCCCAAAACTGGCGATGATTATAAGCCGCATTCCAAATCGTGGGCGAGCCGCGGCGCAACACCGCGCCCGCGTTGCGCTCCGGGCCGAGTCCTTTGCCGCCTTTGCCCATTGAGAGACCGCGATTATCCGAGAACCCGAGATCGGGATGATGGCAATGCGCGCACGAGAGATCATTGTCCGCGGAAAGCACGGGATCAAAATAGAGCAAGCGGCCCAGCTCGATCTTCTCTTTCGTGCTCGGATTATCCACGCGCCTCGGCATGGCAGGAAACGGTCGCTTGAGATTCGCGCTCGCAGCAAGCGCGCGGAAATGCTCTTCGCCGCGCGGGTCCGTGCCTGAAGCCTCGGCATTTATTTTTTTCCATTCCATGGAGCGCGCATGCGGCGACTCCAAACCGGGAATGGGAAGATAGGCAAAGCCCATGAATGCAAGCACGAGAATAACCACGAGCCACAAAAATTTTTTGAGGAGGGAAGATTTCATCGCGTCTCCAAAGTTTTTATATTGGTATTCAAAATCGCCGATCTGTATGTTCTGCCGCGGCTGGGCATGCGTTCTATGCTCATTAAGGATTGGTGTGCGACACCCATCAATTTTGTCATTCTGAAAGAACCTTCCCTCGTGCCCGGCTTGAATCTTATTCTTAAAAGTGTGTCCAGTGCTAGGGAGGTTCCTTCCAGGATGACATCGTTAAGAGGCGAATCAGAATTTAACCCTCACATGATATAAAAAGCCACGGCTCAACCGCGGCTGAACACACCCGACAACAGACTTGATCCTTTCACCCATCTAACACCAAATGACCTCTTTCCGTTTCCCAAAAACGTTTCCGCTGTGGTCGCTCGCATGCCTTCTCGGCGTACCCATGTTTGCAGCGCTGCTCGGGCGCTATCCGAATTTCGTCGAGCGCGTCTACACACAAGGCCTCTATCCCAAACTCACGCGCGGCTTTACTTCATTCACCGGCCTCTTCCCTTTTTCTATTTCCGAACTCGTGCTTTATCTTTTTGCCGTCGGCGTGCTCGCGCTTGTGTTCGACACGATACGCCGGCGCGAGTGGAAGAGAAACCTCGTCGGGCTTGTGCGGATGCTTGCGCTCGGCGTCACGTGGTTCTATGTGAGCTGGGGTTTGAATTACTCGCGGCAGCCGATTGATGCGCAGCTTCATTTGCCGGAAACGCCGGCAGATAGCCTAACCTTGCGCGCAAACGTGCTCTGGAGTTTGCAAAACACCAATGCGCTATGGCGGCCGGCGCCCGAATGGAACATGCCGGCTCTCGATCGCGAGATTGAAAGCTGCTATCGTCGCGTGTATGAACGGTTGCCGATCAAGCTCATGCCGGGTTTACGCCGCCCGAAGTTTTTGCTCGCGCCCGCATTGTTCAATTACACCCAAACTTCCGGCATGTTCGGCCCGTTCTTTCATGAAGTGCATCTCAACTCCGAGCTGTTGACGCTCGAATTGCCGTTTGTGTTGGCGCACGAGAAGGCGCATCAAATGGGCTTCGCGCGCGAGTCGGAAGCGAACTTTCTCGCCGTGTTGGTGTGCCTGGTCAGCGCGGATTCGGCGATCAACTACTCCGGTCATTTTGCGTTGGTGGGAAAATTTGCCCGCCTCGCCACGCAATTTAGCGACGGCGAGGCGCTCGTCAAAACCCTTCGGCCCGAAGTGAAAGCCGATTTCAAAGCCGTGCGCGCGCGTTATCAAAAATATGCCGGCCCGATTTCAGAGTTCAGCTCGGCCACATATGATGCGTATTTGAAAGCTAACCAAATCAAAGTCGGCGTCGAAAACTACGGCGAGGTGGTCGAGTTGCTCATGCGCTGGCGGAGGAAAGAGAACGGTCATTAGATCGGTGAAGCATTTTAAATTTTAAATTGAAAATTTTCAATTTAAAATTTAAAATGCCTTTGGTTGCGTTATTCTGCCGGAATCCCTTTGCGCAGCTCTTGCAAGTCTTTGTTCGTCTGCTTGCCCAACTTCTCTTGCGCATTTTTCACGGCCACAGACAAGGTCTTTGAAGGCTCGCGCACGGGCAGCGCCGTCACACTCGCGAACGCTTCGTTGTACCACTTCTCCCACGCGCGCAGAATCTTTTCTTCTTCCACCAACGCTTCGCTCTTGGCCTGCGATTGTTGCAACGCGTTGCGGCTGTTTTGCAATTCATTCTCCATGCGCCACGCCGCGCGTTTTTCCAACACGCTTAAAATCTCGCGCGCCTCCGTTTCATTGCAATCAGCGAGCAAAAGCGCGGCTGCCGCGAGGCTGACGCCGACGTTCGCCATTTCTTGCGGCGAGACTTTATCCAACTCGTCGCCGCTGGTGTGATAATACACGTCCGTGAAATGCCAAGCGAGCACCGCGGGAATGCCGGCATTCACAAACGGCACGTGATCGCTGCCGCCTTCATAAGGATTCATCTTCACCACCCACGGTGTTTGCCGGCTGCGCAACTCGCACGCGGCAAGCAAGAGATCGTTGAGATAATTGCCGCGCAATTGTTCGAGCGACACATTGCCTTTACCCCATTCGGTGTGCGCATCGGGTGGTCGCGTCCAAAGCGCGGAGGGATCGGGATTTTTTTCAATCAAAAACGAGCCGCCGGTTTTGCTCACATCTTCGCCGACCATGTCGAGCGCGAATGCGGCTTTGACTTGCGCAAACTCGCCAGGCGCGCTCTTTTGCCAACGCAACACGGCAGTGATTTCTTCCAACCACATCATGCGCAAGGTGCGAGCGGGTTGCGCCAATTTGTTCATGGCAATCGCTTCGCGCAGAGCGAGCGCCATTTCCACGAGCGCGCCCGCACCCGAAGCATTGTCATTCGCGCCGGGTTCATCCACGTGCGCGAGCAGCATCACTTTCTCATGCGCTTTTTCTTTGCCGACAATTTCGGCCACGACTTCGCGCACCAGCTTGGGCTGAAATTGCGCGAGCACTTTCACCTGCGCGCGCACCGGACCTTTTTGCAAAAGCGCATCGAGCAAAACTTGGCTGCCATATGAGAGCTTGAAGCCGAACGCGGCCGGCGTATCGCGATGGGGAATCGCGCTCATGCTGATCGACGCGGGGTGCTCCGCGGCGCGGTTGTACGCGGGCAGATAAGAAGAGAGCAGCCCGAGCGCGCCGCCTTGCACCACGGCTGATTCAAAATAGCGCTGCGGCGGTGCGTGCGTGTATGCAATCTTGCCGTGCAAACTTGAGAGCGCAATGCTCGCGAGCGTATCGACAAACACGATTTCGCCGGCAACACCTCGCGGCGGCGTGGAGTGCGAGTTGATGCACAAGGCCATCTTCGCGCGTGCGAGCGAATGCAAAAGCGTGTCGCACGGCGCGATCAAACGCAACTCCGCCTCGAAGGGCTGCCAGGCTTTTTCTTTCTTCAACAACGTGTCTTTAACGATCAATCGAAACCGCGCATCGCCCTCGGCATAGCCGCCCGCCCGCAGCTTGCTCGCGAGATAGTCCATGCACAAATTGAAATCCTGATTGCCGGCGCGGCGCCAATACTTTTGCAGCACGGCTACGGTTTCATAGGCGAGCTTGCCGTCGATCATCGGCGCGAGGGTGTTGAGGTGGCGCGCGAGCTTGGTGGGCGCGGGTTGCGTGAAAGCGGGAGAGAGAGTTAGAAGATAGATTATGGCGAAAGCGCGTTTCGTGAATAAACGCTGCAAGGATGAAGTCGGCAATTGCGCTCCTCGAATTTTAGAATTGGGCCTAGACGCCGAGCGTCACGCGCGGCATTCTGCCGCAGAGCCGCGGAACGAGCATATCTGTTTTTTTACACCGTATTTCGAGGCGGATGCCAAGCTCGTCTGCACGCAAAAATTTTTGATCCATAGCGCTGCTTTTGGGTTGAATGGTCACGGCTGATAAAAAGCCTTGCGCGTCAATTGCGCGCTGCCCCACTTCACCTGCAAGAAGTAGAGGCCGCGGGTCAAATGAAGATCGCGCGGCCGCCATTGCGTTTGCCAAACTCCGGCGCTCGTATTTTCTAATTCCAGCTCGGCGACCGTTGCGCCGAGAAGATTATAAACATGAAGCCGGGGCGTCGCAGCAAGATTGCGCTCAGGCGCATTCACGACCAGCGTCACGTGGCGGGCAAACGGATTCGGATATGCGTGCAGCATGAAAAACGAAGGCGCTGCGCCGCGCTCACTCACCGCGCTATTGCCAACCGCGCGAAAGTAGTTCACGCCGCCGGCTTGCTCGCCCACGATCAAATCCACTTTGTTGTCGTTATCCCAATTCACAAAACGCGGCACGCTGTTGAAGGCGACGTCGATATTTTCGAACGCCGCGCTCACGAACACGAACGAATCGAGCGCGGCCGTGCCGCGATAGTGCAGAATTTTTCCGGCGCGCGTGCCGACGAAGAGATCGAGAAACCCGTCGCGATTCCAATCAAACAAACACGGCGCGGCGTCATCGGCCGGAACAACGTGCGAGAACTCTTTGCGAGGCTTGGAGGAAAAGGCTGGTTGCAGCGGCGTGCCGGTGTTCTCGAAAATATTCACGACGCCGGCATTGCCCTCGCCGACGTACAAATCGAAATCGCCGTCTAGATCGCCGTCGGCAAAATCGGGCGCGCTGGAATTGCCCACGTCGATGCTTTGGTAGCTGCTCGTGTTCAAAACAAAATTTGGCGCGCGCGGCGTTCCGCGATTTTCAAAGAACGCGATGCGGCCGTAAAAATCGCCGGAGAAGAGATCCCGGTCGCCGTCGCCGTCGATATCAACCAGCGCCGGCGCCGAGGTCGCATAGAGATTGATCCGCAGGTTTTGAAAATTATCCGACACCCAATGAAACGCGGGCGCATTCGGCGCGCCGATATTTTCGCAATAAACGAACTGGCCGTCGATATTGCCGAGCATGAGATCAAGATCGCCGTCGCCGTCGAGATCGCCAAAAGTCGGCGAACAATAACTGCCCGCGTCGAAAATGGGCAGAAAGCTTTGCGTGGTCGATTTCAACTGCGGCCGCGTGGCCTCGCCGACATTGCGATAGAAGAGAAAATTGCTTTGATATTGGCGCAAGCCGGCTACGAAGAAATCGTCGTCGCCGTCGGCGTCGATGTCGGCGAAACGCGGAATGTTGTGGCCGGGGGTTGAGACCGGCTGCGGCTGGGGAAATAACGAGTCTGCAAGGGCCACGACTGGCTCTTGCACGTTGCCGTCGTTGCGAAAATGATAGATGCTCTTATGAAAGAGATCGCCGTAAAAAAAATCTTGATCGCCGTCGTGATCGAGATCGGTGAAGGCGATGCCGTTGGCGCCGTGTTGGAAATTTGTTGATGCCGACAACACCCCCCTGGCCCCCCTCAAGGGGGGAATGGTCAAAGGCTCCTCGGGCGGAATAGAAAAAGTCCCCCCTTGAGGGGGGATTAAGGGGGGTGTTGTTGTCATCGCATTCGCACTCAACCCTCCCGAAATAATTTTCAAGCCTTCCCATTCTTCCGTTTCAAAGAAAAAGCTCGGCGCTCGCGGGGTGCCGAGGTTGCGATACAAAACGATAAAGCCGAGGGTGTTGCCATAGAAAAAATCATAATCCGCGTCGCCGTCGATATCGGCGAAGGTGGGAACGCTGGTATATTCGCTCACGACTTTGCGGCCGGCGACATCGACCACGCTATCGGCTTCGAAGCGAAACTGCGCTTGCGCGGGCGCGCCGATATTGCGGCGAAAGCTCAAGCCGTTGCGCCCGTCGGCATGAAAGAGATCGAAGTCGCGATCGGCATCGATGTCAACGAAGTGATACCACGTATTGACGGTCATGGTATCGAACGGCGTGCGATTGAGCCGAAAGCGATGCGCTTGCGGCGCGCCGATATTTTCGAACATCGCCAACTGCGCGCCGCGCTCTTCCGACTGCGCTATAAACAAATCAAAATCGCCGTCGGCGTCAATATCGACAAACTGCGGGAGAAAAGAATCCAAACCGCCGGTGAAAGGCAATTCGAGGATTTGATTGTTGCGCACGAACGAAATGCCTTCGGTCACGCGCTCAAAGTTTTGGGCGAGGAGGGTTTGAGGCAAGAAGCAGAGGAATAGCAAAGACAGTTGCGCGAGAACTTGAATTGCCGAAACACCCCCCTGGCCCCCCTCAAGGGGGGAATTGCGAGAGTTCTTCTCGGGGGAATTGCGAGAGTTCTTCTCGGGGGAATTGCGAGAGTTCCTTCCGGGGGAATTGCGAGAGTTCTTCTCGGGGGAATTGCGAGAGGTCTTCCCGGGGGAATTGCGAGAGGTCTTCCCGGGGGAATTACTCGAGTCCCCCCTTGAGGGGGGATTAAGGGGGGTGTGTTTGCGCACAAACGTATTCACCAACTCTTGTGCAGCGCTGCTTCCGGGCACGCAGCGACACGTGCGCATTGCTCGAAGCAAGCCGGCGGATTTTTTTTTGAACAAAAAGAGCAAAGTCATGAGCATGTTAGGATGAGATCAAAATTTGCCGTTATACCGCATTGCCGAATTGATCGCGCAGATTGGCGGAGCGCACGAGCCGCAGGGTTTCGCGGTCGATGAGATAGTGGCCGTTGGCGTCTTTGTCCCACGTGCCGACGGTTAATAAAATCGCATCGATCAACGACCAAATGCCGCAGCCGCCGAAGGTGAGCAGCTTGAGAATGCCGAGACCGACGTCGCCGAGATAAAAACGATCCGCGCCCAGCCAGCCGAGCAGCCATGAAAGAATGAGCGCCGTGCTCTTGCTCTTCGCGGAAGCGATGAATTGCGGCCTGCCGGCTTCGTAAGAAATTTGATCCACCATACATCCTCCCTGAGTTTGGGTTTGCAGTGCAATGAAAAAAAAGGCGACGATACTCTCGTCGCCTTTGCAGAGTTAGAATTGGTTTCAGCGATTTTCGAGCGGAACATATTTGACGTTCATCTCGCCATGATATACCGCGTCCGGCCGGTAGAGGCGATTGTCGCGCAATTGTTCGAGCACGTGCGCGGTCCAACCGGCGATGCGGCTCACGGCAAAGATCGGCGTGAACAGTTCCGGATCGATGCCGAGGTAGTAATACACCGAGGCGGAGAAGAAGTCCACGTTCGGATAAATGCCGCGGCTCGCGACTTCGCGCTCCATCACCCGCTCCATCTCGCGCGACATTTGATACCATTTCAGGTTGCCGGTTTTCTGCGCGAGCTTTTCCGAATATTGGCTCAACAAGCGCGCGCGCGGGTCGTAGATTTTATAAACGCGATGGCCGAAACCCATGACTTTGCCCTTGCTCTGCAAACGCTCCATCACCCACGGCTCGACCTTTTCGAGGCTGCCGATTTCGAGCAAGTTCGTCATGACTTCGGTGTTCGCGCCGCCGTGCAACGGGCCTTTCAAACTGCCGACGGCCGCGGTGATGGCGGAATACATATCGGTGAGCGAAGAGAGGCACACGCGCGCGGTGAAAGTCGAAGCATTGAAGCCGTGATCGGCGTGCAACACTAAACACACGTCGAGAACCTTTGCGGCATATTCCTCCGCGGCTTCGCCGGAGATTTGATGGAGAACGTGCTCGGCGTGGCTGCCCTCCGAGCGCGGCTTGACGGGCTGGAGGCCTTTGCGCTGCCGTTGAATCACGCCGAGAATCGCGGGAAAGGCGGCGATGAGGTTTACGGCGCGCGTGGTATTTTTTTCCACGGAATCATTCTCGGGATCGTCGTCGAGCAAGCCGAGCGCGGAGACCGCGGTGCGCAGCATATCCATCGGGTTCGCCTGCGGCGGGAACGATTGCAACAGCTTGATAACCGCGGGCGGCAGCTCGCGATGCGCTTTGAGTTGTTCATCAAAAGCTGCGAGCTCTTTTTTCGTGGGCAAATGGCCGTAGAGCAGAAAGAACGCGGTTTCTTCAAAGGCGGAGTGCGCGGCCATTTCTTGAATGCTGATGCCGCGATAGAGCAAAACGCCGTTCGTGCCGTCGATGTAGCAAATCGTGCTAGGCGCGGCAACGATGCCTTCCAAGCCGGGGCGGTATTCGTGTTTCTTGCCGGCGGCATCGGTTATTTCCAAAACTTTGTCTGCCATCCCTTATCTCCTTCATGGGAAAATTTCGTGGGTGCGGTGGTCGCGCGGGGGAGAACGCGGTGCTCACGGTAATTGGTTTAATCACTCGCTGCGCTCGCCGGCCCCTTCCTGTAAGGGCCGGCAGCGCCTGAAAAATTTTGGCAATAATATAGAAAAAAACTTCGAAAAGCAAGGAGCGGGGCTGAGGGGCGCCAAACGAGTTGAACCTCGTACTGCAAGGCTTGCCCAAAAAATGCGTTCGTAGTAGCGCCTTCAGGCGTTTAATGGCCATGACTTAAAATGCCCGAAGGCATCACGGCGAACCTACATTGCGCGAACAAACATTTCGCGCTTCCTCGGCTTGCAAGAAAGCGAGCCATTTTGTAGCTTGCCCGCCACAAAACGCCGCCATCGTTCCGCGAAAATTCAAAGCGCCCTGAAATGAGAATGATCCGCACGAAAATGATTGCCCCGCGCGAGTTGAGCACTTTGCTCGGCCTGGTTCTTTTGTGCGTCGTGATTGCGCTGTTGTCTCCCTTCTTTCTCACGGGGTCAAACCTGCTCAACATTCTCCAACAAACTTCGATCAATGCCATTATCGCGGCGGGCATGACCTTCGTCATTATCACCGCCGGCATCGATCTTTCCGTCGGCGCGATCCTGGCTTTCGCGGGCGTGATGCTCGCGCAAGGCTTGCAAGCGGATTGGCCCATGCTCACAGCGGTTTTTGCGGGCCTCTTAGCCGGCGTTTTGTTGGGGGGATTGAACGGCGTGTTGATCACGTTCGGCAAGCTGCCGCCGTTCATTGCCACGCTCGGCTTGATGAGCCTCGGCCGCGGCGCAACGTTGGTGCTCACCGAGGGCCGCCCCATTTCGGGTTTCTCTTCGCCATTTCGCGCGCTAGCCACGAGCACGTTGCTCTATGTGCCCACGCCCGTGTGGATCATGCTCGCGGTTTATGGCCTCGCGCATTTCCTGCTCACGCAAACGCGGCACGGGCGTTATGTTTATGCCCTAGGCGGCAACGAAGAAGCGGCCAGACTTTCGGGCATCGACATTCATTTTCATAAAACGCTCGTGTATGCTTTCTCCGGCTTAACGAGCGCGATTGCCGCGATCATTCTCACCGCGCGCTTAAACTCGGCGCAACCCATTGCCGGATTGATGTATGAGTTGGACGCGATTGCCGCAACCGTGATCGGCGGCACGAGCTTGCTCGGCGGGTCCGGCACATTGCTCGGAACGTTGCTCGGCGCGCTCATCATGGGGGTGTTGCGCAACGGCCTCAACCTGCTCGGCGTGTCCTCGTTCTTGCAGCAGATCATCATCGGCGCCGTGATCATTCTCGCGGTGTGGCTTGACGCCGGCCTGCGCGGGCGCACACGAGCGGGCTAATGAAATTCGACGACCCGACTTCTTCACCGAACTCGTTAAGCACGTTCATTCCACCGGAAAAATTTCATCTCAACCAGGAGAGCACCATGATCCCCGACTTGCGTGAAGCTTATAATCGCCAATTCAATTTGGAAAAGTATCAGCGCTTTTTGCAAATGTTGGAGGAAGCCGTGGGCCTGAAGATCGACTTTCGCGTGTGCGAGACGCCGATCTTTTTGCCCGCGGAATTGGCGGAGGGTTTACAACGCGCTTCCGTGGACTTGGTGCAACAGCTCATGGCTCCGGCTTATTTAAAGGAATCGCATCGCGCCGTGCCGGAATTATTTCGTGCGCCGAACGACGATGCGCATCCCGTATTTCTGGCCGTGGACTTCGCGATCACGCTCAACGAGGCCGGGCGTTTCGAGCCTAAGCTCATCGAGCTGCAAGGCTTCCCTTCGCTCTATGCCTTTCAAATGGTGCTCGCGCAAACGTATCAACGCGGCTTCGGCCTGGAGCGCTTGCGCTTTTTGTTGAACGGCATATCAGAAGCCGGCTATCTCCGCATGTTCAAGCAGGCGGTGATCGGCGCGCACGATCCGGAGAATGTCATCCTCATGGAAATCGAGCCGGAGAAGCAAAAGACCGCGCCCGACTTTTATTGCACCGAGCGCTTCATCGGCGTCAAGCCGGTGTGCATCACCACGATAAAAAAACGCGGACGCAAGCTCTACTATGCGCACGGCGGCAAAGAGATTCCCATTCATCGCATCTACAATCGCGTGATCGTGGACGAGTTCATCAAGAAGGGCATCAAATGCGAATTTGATTTTCGCGACGAGCTGGAAGTGGAGTGGGCGGGACATCCCAATTGGTATTTTCGCATGAGCAAATTTTCGCTGCCCTATCTCCATCATCCCGCCGCGCCCAAAGCCACGTTCGTGCACCAGCTCGAGCGTTATCCCGAACCGTTGCACAACTACGTGCTCAAGCCGCTCTTCTCGTTTGCCGGCACAGGCGTGATTATCGATCCGACGCCGGCAGACTTGGATGCGATTCCCGAGCACGAGCGCCAAAATTATTTGCTGCAAGAAAAGATCGCGTACGGCCCGGTGATTCAAACCCCGAACGAGCCGAGCAAAGTGGAAGTGCGCATGATGTTTCTGTGGAATGATCGCCTCGTGCCCGTCAACACGCTCGCGCGTTTGAGCAAAGGCAAAATGATGGGCGTGGATCACAACAAGAACAAGGATTGGGTGGGGGCTTCGGCGTGTTTGTTTGAGTGATTACATTGGCAAACGGTGCGCACGAATTTGTTTTTCGTTAACGCTGACAATGATGCCTTCCTGTAAGGCTGTGTGATAGCGCTTGAGAATTTCATCGAGATGTTTATTCACTCGCTCGGGTCGCATATTCTTTAAGCGAAAAATAATGACGCTGGGAAGTTGTGCCCGACTTGCAGCGAGCAGATCCCCAAAGCCAAGATCGTGCGTCAGAACAATACGTCCTTCAGCGAGGGCTTTCTTCACAATCAACGGATCTGGCAAGCGGTCAAGTTGTTGCTCGCGCAGATGTACCGCATCATATCCCAAGCTGCGCAGGAAATCCACCGTCTTGGGTGAGATGCCCATGTCCGCCAAAAATTTCATGCTGCCATCAACTCAAGAGGATGGATACTCTCTTCGGCCAAGAGTGCAACATAGTTTAATGCCTGCCGGACATCTTCTGGCTCAAGATACGGATAAGCTTCGATGATCTCTGAAATGCTCATGCCGTTTGCAACGAGATTTACTATCAAAGCCACCGTAACACGCATTCCTCGAATGCAGGCGCGCCCGCCCATTATATTGGGATCAAACGTGATGCGATCAAGCCCGAGCATGAGTCACTCTCCGTAAAGTTGTAAAGCTGAGTTTCATCTTTTCTTCTAGTTCAACATAAAACTCTTTATTTAGAAATGCAAGATTCCTATTCTCAATACTTCGCCTCTGTTGAAAATTGTCTCAATGAATGAATTTCAACATAACACCGCCCTCCTCCTCGCCGGCGGCCAGAGCAGCCGCATGGGCACCAACAAAGCGCTGCTCCCTTTTGGAAAAACCACCGTGCTCGATTTTATGATCGCGCGCTTGCAGCAGGTGTGCGAGGAGGTGATTCTCGTCACCACGCCGGCGCCGACGTATCCGCATTTGCCACTGCGCAAAATTTTCGACGTGGTTGCGGGGAAGTTTAGTTTGGGAGGATTGTATACAGGGCTGTTGCAATCGCCCTCGGAGGCCAACTTCGTCTGCGGGTGTGATATGCCTTTGCTCGAACCGAAATTGGTGCGCTATCTTCTCCACCAAATCGCGGGCTACGACGCGGTGGTGCCGCGGATCGACGGCTGCTTCGAGCCGTTGTGCGCGGTTTATTCCAAAGCTTGTTTGCCGTACATTGAAGCGCAATTGCAAACCACGGATTTGCGCATGACGAGCTGGCTAACACAAGCGCGCGTGCGTTTAGTCTCTCAAGAAGAATTGCGCCTGATCGATCCCGAGATGCTCTCTTTCATGAACATGAACACGCCCGAAGATTATCAGCGCATGATCCGACTTGCTGAAAAGAGCCGCTTCATATGAAGGTGGGGCCTCGCTGAATGCTCTGCCACGGCTGGGCCGTGGCATGCGTTTCATGAAAGCCACGGCCTAGCCGTGGCGGAACATGATCGAGTGGCTCTCGCGTTCATCGAATTTTTTTCCAGATCGCAACCGCAGCATTGTTGCGCGCGGCGAGGATCAACTTTTCTCCTCCCGCGGTTTGTAATGACCTCAGTTCACGAACCTCCCCTTTCACAACAAAGCCGCTCGCCGGCAAACTCGCCGCTTGAAACTCTCCCGCGCCATTGCCCAAAAGCAAGCACCCATAACTTGCATCATATCTCCCCTGATCCGGCGGCACGCCAAAAAAATTTCCAGCGAGCAGCAAATCGAGACGGCCGTCGCTATTAAAATCTTCGCTCAACACGGCAAAGACCGGCGCGAACTGCGCTTCCCGAGGCAGCGGCGTAATGCGAAACGTTTCATTGCCGTTGTTCAGCAACACGGCCGAAGCAAACTCCGTTGCCGCGCGCACGGTTGCGGCCTGCAATTGCTCCGCGGGAAAAATTTCTTGCACGGTCTTGCCCGCATAGTCGGCGTGCTTCTTATAATTCTTTTGCAAGGGAGGCATATTCACGAGCATCTGCTCCGCGGAAGCGAGAGGATAAACTTTCTTCTCATGATAGTAAGTTAGAATTTGATCGGGGCGATTGTCGCCCGAGAAATCATAAACAAACAACCGCACCGGCTCCTCGCGCGAGGCTTTGAGAATGGAGTTCAATCCGAGATTGCCCGCGACGAGATCGATGAAACCGTCTGCATTGAAATCCGCAGCCGCAATGGTATTCCACCAGCCGCTTGTGCTCTGCAAGCCATACTTCCGCGTGACCTCGACTAAACTTCCGCTTTGATTCTGAAACACGGTGATCGGCATCCATTGGCCCACGACCACGAGATCAACGAAGCCGTCTTTGTTCAAATCCACCCACACCGCATCCGTGACCATGCCGGCTTGAGACAATGCCGGCGCGCGCGCGGCGGTTTCATCCGCGAACTTTCCGCGGCCATCATTGATGAGCAAATAGCTTTCAGGAATAACGCCGTATTGCCACGGCACGGAGCGGCTGCCCACAAACAAATCGAGGTCGCCATCGTGATCAACGTCCGCGGGTTGCACGCACGCGCCGTTCGCATGGATTTCCGGCAGCATGCCCTCCGCTTTGCGAAAGCGGCCATTGCCCGCATTGAAATAGAGCCGGTCGCGCAGAGACTCCGCGTTGCCGAAAAATTCATTGCCGCCGCTCACGACGTAAAGATCGGGGAGAGCATCGCCATTCGCCTCAAAAAAAGCCGCGTCTACGTCTTCGCAGAGACGGTCCTTGATGAATGCAGAATCAATCACGGCTTCAAATCCTCCCTGCCGCTTCTGCAAAAAGATTTGACCGGACTGATGCTTTGCGCCGCCGAGATACAAATCCTGCAAACCGTCGCCGTTCACGTCCGCACTCGCCATCGCCGGACCTTCGGTCGATAAAAAATGCGGAATGAACGGCTCGCGATTGTATTCGACGAAGGCGTTTTCCTCGTGCTTGTAGTCCAATAGCACTGCTTGGGTTATATCTTGGAACACGGACTGAGGTGATTGATGAAGTATGGATTCGCGCCCCGTCCTCGCGAATGTCATTCTGGAAGAATCCTTTTTCGCACTGGACACACTTCCAAGACGGGAGAGTGCGCGCGCTGCCGAAAAGGATTCCTTCTGCATGACAGCATTGTGGGGCATTGCTAATCTCTCGTCGCGCAAAACGGCCTCGCGCTGCTGCAATGTGATCGTTTGATTGGCGGAAAGATTCTTCAACACCTGATACTCGCCCGTGGGCCAAAGCACTGCGAGCGAATCGAGACGCGCGAGGCTACCCAAGCCAAAGTTCAACACCGGCTCGACGGAGGATTGGAAGCCGCGCGTGGGCATGAGTTCTTGATAAAACATTTGCTCGCGATGATGAAGCAGAACCTTTGCGCCAATGCCAAAGGCATTTTGCTCTCGTCCGGCTAACTTCACTTTGAGATAGTTTGCCGGCGGAGAATCTTGTTCGGCTCGATAAAGAAGGTTTTTATAAATCGCGGCCGGCGCGTTGACGTTGTTCACAATCAAATCCATGTCGCCGTCATTGTCGAAATCCGCATACGCTGCGCCGCTCGAAAAGCCGGCATCGCCGAGTCCCCACTCTTCCGCGCGATTGCTGAAAGTGAGATCGCCGCGTGCGTGAAAAGCATAATTGGCCAGCGGCACGCTGGGCATGTGCCGAACGACCTCGGCGAGTTTATCTTTCGCAATGGGCACCGGCGGCGCAGCGGGGTCTTGCCGGCCGATTAACGCCTGCGCTTCCGGGCTTTTTAAGTAACTCAGATAGTCGAGATCATTGGGCCGGCGAAAGATGCCGTTGGTGATGAACAAATCTTTGAAACCGTCGTTGTCCAAATCCACCAACAGCGGCGACCAACTCCAGTCCGTCGCGTGTATGCCGGCGAGTTGCCCAATCTCGCTAAAGAGAGGATAAGCCCGGTTGTTCATCACTGTCCCGCGATTGAGTTGCAGCGTATTTCTGCGAAGCTGATGATAATAGCCGAAGCTCAACTTCGCGTCATAGATGTCATAGGGATCGGCCGCGACCGCGGATTTCAGAATCGCTTCGTTCTCCGGCAGCATGTCGAGCACAACGATATCGAGCAAGCCGTCGTTGTTGCAATCGGCCATATCGGTTCCCATCGCGGCGCTGCTCGTGTGCCCCAGGGATTGCCGCAACGCTTCGGTGAAAGTGCCGTCGCCGTTGTTGTAATAAAGATAATCGTCTTCGTGAAAATCATTAGCGACGTAAATGTCCGGATAGCCGTCGCCATTGAGGTCGCCGACCGCGAGGCCCAAGCCATAGCCGAGAGGGCTTTCAGAGATGCCCGCAGCGGCTGTGGCTTCGACAAAGCGGCCGTGCTCGTTCTGGAATAACTTGTCGCCCGCCTCCTCGTCGCGCACTTGCCGCAATTTATCCGCGCGGCCATAAGTTTTTTTGGTGTGCACGGAATGCGTGAGCAAGAACACGTCGAGATCGCCGTCGCGGTCGTAATCAAAGAAGGCCGCCTGCCGCGAGAGCGCAGTCACGGCGAGGCCATATTCCGCGGCGCGTTCGGTGAAAGTCAAATCTTTGTTGTTGATGAAAAGCAGGTTCGCGCCTTTTTTGTCCATGTAATTCGAGCGGCACACGTAGATATCGAGCCAGTCGTCGCCATTGACATCCGCCATCGTGACGCCCGTTGTCCATCCGCCTTTTTCACCCACCACACCGGCGGCCGCGGAAATGTTTTCAAATTGCAGCTCGCCTTTATTCAGGTAAAGATGATTGGGCTGCACGTTGGCGGCGAGATAAACATCCGCGAGGCCGTCGTTGTTGATATCGCCGACGGCCACGCCGCCGCCGTCGTAGAAATAGAGATAGTTCACGCTATTGAAGAGCGGCTCTTCTTCCAGCAGGTTCGCGAAGGTGACGTTGGTCGTTCGAGGTGATAACTTCTCGAACAAGGGTTGTGTGCCATTTTTTTGCCGGCATGCACAGAAGAGAAGAACGAACGACCAAATGAGGATAACGAAAGACTTCGACATGATTTCTTCTTTCTCAAAGGCGACATCAGTAATGAAAAAATCCGGAGCGCTGCAGTACGTCTGCAATCGCTTCTTGTGTAACGCCCAGTTTGCCGGCGGCTTCCAACAAATCCGAGGCGTGCACCGGATACCAATTGCGCCGTTGCCGATCACTCAAACCAGCCACGTCGAGCGGAGCAATGGCGCGGTATATTTGTTCGAGCAATTGCACTCTTTCCACGGAAGAGAGTTGGCGCAACGCTTGTTCGGTACACGAGCGTAGTTGCGGTCCGAACAACGGATGGTCGTGCAACAGGAACGATCCCGCCAATTCCGGTCTTCCCAACCGCCGCGCGCTTTCGGTGTAACTCGCCGCTGCAAAATAGAGCAGCGACAACGCAGTGAATAAAGGGAAGTCAGCCGTGCGCGCATACAGCGCTGCAATCAACCCTGCTGCAGCGTTTAGTTCGCCGCTCGTCTGCGCTTCGTAAGCTTGCAATCGCTCCGTGAAACGAGCTTGCTCCCAATCTTGTTCGAGGAGCGTTGCCAAGCGCGCCACGCCGAGCAGCGTGAGCGGAAAGCCCGTGGACAGCAATGGGTCAATGAATCCGGCGGCAGAGGGCAACAAGGCCCACTGCTTGCCAACGATGGCTCCGCCGCAAAACGAGAGTCGCGGCGTGTAAACAAAATCAAATTGCGGCGCGGCGTTTTCGAATTGCTCCGCAACGGAGGGCAGTTTCTTTAAGAGCCGTTGCCATGCCGATGCGCCTTCGGCAAAACCCAGTTCGTGCGCGAGTGCATCGGTTGCAGCGGCGCCGGCGCTGGTGATGCCGTTATTGAAACGCAATACCCAAATCCAGCCGCCCTCGAAAACGTGATGCACGGCGGCATCGTCAACGGGATACGGCGGCGTTGCGTCGGGCGCATACGCCGCGAGATCAGATAAGCGCCGCACGCCACGAAAATGCGTATAGAGCCCTTGCGTCGCAGGCAGGTTGGCGAACTCAAGCTCGGGCAATTGCAACGCGCGATGCAAGAAACCGCACGGGCCGCTTGCATCCACTACGAAACGCGCGCGCCATGAGAGGGCGTTGCCCGCCCGCTCACCCTCAATCATAAGCTCGTCGCCGAATGGTATCACGCGCTGCTGCGCGGTTTCATCTAGATATTCCACACCTAAGCGCTGCGCTTCACGAACGAGAAAATAATCGAAGTCCGGGCGATACCAATGTGTATCGGCAATCTCATCGTGCGGGCTGGCTGCAACGAGAAGCTGATTGCTGCGGTCGGGCTTCGCCGCAAAGGGTTGATCGAAATTGTGATGATAAAAAGTGAAGCCGCGCTTGAGGCCGCAGCCGATTTCAGGATAAGCGGCCTGCCAACTGCCCCACTTGGAAAGCGGCAAGAGCCGCGGCAGATCATAACGAGCGGCTAATTCTTCCAACAAGAGATTCGCGAGCGGCGTCGAAGATTCGCCGATGACAAAACGTGGATGCTTGCTCTTTTCCAACAAAACCACGGAGCGGCCCAAGCGCCGGGCAATCATCGCGAGCAGCGCGCCGGCGAACCCCGAACCGATAATGGCCAAGTCGAAGCTGTTGCTCAATTCCTCTCTCCACAATGACGACAGGGTATGGGCGCAGGAATCGTCTGCTGCAAATTCATTTCGTGCAGTCGCACGGCGCGGCCGGGGAAGCAGTGCGAGCAAGCATTGCAGCGCTGCAAATCCCAAAGATCGGCAAACACACGCGCACGTTTTTGCGCGAGACCATATTCGAGCGCGGCTTCGAGGGTGGCCAACTTGGGCGGTGAAAACTCTCCGCGCGCAGCCAACGCTTCCAATGCGCCATTGCCCAAACGTGTCGGAATAAGCGCGGCGGCCGTTGCGCCACAATCAAAGGCAAAGTCGAGCGAGCGTTGCGCCCAGTGCAGCGCTTCGGCTTCCTCCATAAACGGCGGCTTGACGAGAATGAACACGCGCAATGCAATCGCGTTGGCGCGCAGAAAGGCCGCGGCGCGAGCGAATTGGTCCAGCGTCATGCGCTTATTGAGCTGCGCCAGAACCTGCGGCTGCGCGGTTTCCAAACCCATCGCGACTTCCAACTGCACTTCGCGCGAGCCATTCAGCAGATCGCGAAAACGCAAGCAACTTTGTCCAAGCAGCGCGGGATGACATTCGACGATGACGCGTTCAAAAGTATGCACGCGCGCCGCGATGCCGGCATAGTCCTCTGGCGGGATGGATTTGGGATCAAAAAAACTGCCGCTGTTGTAGAGTTTGATTTGACGGGCAAAGGGCAAACGCGCGAGCGCATATGCGATCTGTTTGGGAATCGCGCCACGCGGTGTGGTTTGAAGCAGCGTGTTGCGCCAGAGGTCGCACATCAAGCAGCGCCACGGGCATTCGCGATTGGTGAGAAAGAGCGTGGCCACCGGCAAGACTTCGCCGTTTTCCGCGCGTTCGTCTTCTACCAAAAATGCCTGAGGGCGTTGAGGATCGAGCTCGCTACGCGCCAAATCGGAAGGCGCAGCGTGGGCGCGTTGCGCGAGTATCCAGCGATCGCGTGCGCTCATGCTCTGCGGATAAGGCGAAGTTGTTGGAGAGTTCATTGATACAAAGCGAGAAACTGTTTGCGATATTCCGCTTCGGGCGCAGGCAGCCGTTGCTGCAAAGCTGCCACGGGCAGCGCACCGTGTTGAAAACGCCGCTTCGTGAAGATCAGCATATTCAGCCCGGTGAGTGCACGCACGCCGCGCGCGACGATCTCGCCCTTCAAGGCATACAACCGCTCGACATCATATTCAGTTAAAGCAACGAAGGGAATGGCCTCCGCGACTTCGATCACCGCGGAGCGTGTGAACGGGCTCAAACTTTCAAAACCATAGTGGCGGGCCGGGGCATAGGAGCGCGCGTAAGAGCGGCCAAGCCCGCCGCTGTAAGTGAGCGAGTGCTTGATTTTGCCCACGCCCCAACCTTCCTGATAGAGCATCTGATTATTGATCACGCTGCGAATGGTCAGCTCCGGATTTTCTTCAATGGGATAATCTTTGAGATTCTCGTCGCCGCCTTCGCCGTCGAGCATGTAACGCCAATCGGCGTAGCGCCGGCGAATGCCGCGATAGAGAGCCAACGCCATCGTGGCGCTTTCAATGTCAAGGCGCTTGTAATCTTCCACGATGCGAATCGTCTCGCACACGTCCAACTCATTTTGCTTGGTCTCGATTGGCTCATGAAAAAGCCCAAGCCCAAGCGCTTCGAGAAAGTGGCGTGCTTGATTTAGATCCGGACCTTGCCCGCAATCGAGCGTGAAAGCTTTGAGCCGCCCGAGGTTCATGCCCATTTTTTGCAAGAGATGATAGGTCACGAGAAAGACCGCGCCGCTATCAATGCCGCCGGAAAAGCTCACGCCGAGCGGTTCACGCTCCGGCACGTGTTCGAGCCACTTTGAAATCTCCTCGGCCAGTGCGCCGATATAACGCCGGCCAATCTCGTTCAAGTCATTGGGGAGAGCATTGCTGCGCGGCGAGAAGAAGCGTTGGTAGAGCGGGTCGGGATCGGGGCAGCCAACGAGTTGAATCTCGACCACATAGTGCGCGGGCACCATGCGCGTGTAGCTGGGATGAAACTGCTCCTCAAGTCCTTCGGCTTTGAGCCAGTTGCAAATCGTATCGATGCGATCGGCGACGATGAGCGCCGGGCCTGCGCTCTGCTTGGCAAGAAAGTAGCGCAGAGGGCGGTCGAGCGAGCGCGCCATGCGCACAGTCCTGCCTTCGCGCGCCACCAACGCGAACGAGCCTTCAATCTCGCGCACGGCTTCCGCGCTGCCGCTGAGAATACGCTCGCGCGCCGCTGCGAGGCTCATGTTGTAGATGCGATTGGCGGAGGTTTCCGTCAAATCAAGCACACGCTCGAGATAATGATCCATGATGCAAAGCTCCTTTGTCGGCTTGTATCGCAATATTCATGTTGCGCGCCCCGTCAATTCGCAACATGAATGTTGCGGCACAGGACGTTGCACTCTCAAATCAAACCCAAATGAGTATACGAGCCGTGGGTTATTCTAACCGCAACAGCTTGCGCGTTTGCACAAAATCACCGGCGCGGAGTTGATACACATACAGGCCCGTGCTCACGGTTCTGTCCAATTCATCTTTGCCATTCCAGGCAACGGTTTTCAAACCGGCTTCTTCCACGCCATGCACCAAAGTTTTGATGCGCCGTCCGAGAATGTCATAAACGTTGAGCACGACTTCGACACGGCCGGGCAGACCGTATTGCAAATGCGTGGCATGCTTAAACGGATTCGGATAATTGGGCGCGAGAAAGTAGCGCTCCGGGATTGCCGGCGGAATCGCGGAGCTATCGGACACGGATTGCGCATAGCCAATGGCCGCGCGTTGGCCGTCATTATTCAAAGGAAAGCTCGTGAACCAAAGATGATAGTAGCCTTCAAACTCGAGCACGGCGCTGGTGAGATAAGAGAAACCCCATTCCGGCCTGGCCGCAATCACCGGATTGTCCGGCGATTTCAACCACGTGATGCCGTCAAAGGAGGTGGCATAACCAACCCACTGCGGCGACGTGGTGTAATCCGATCTTCCCGCATACCACATTGCATATCCTGTCTCCGTTGCCAACACCGCCGGGCTCCACACGCGATATTGATCCCACTCGCCGCTCGCGCCGATTTGCAACACGGGATCGCTGCGCGAAAACGGCGCTTGCGTGGTGGAAGCGTAGTCGTATTTCGTCCAGGCAATGCCATCGCGCGAGGTGGCTAAACCAATTTGGATGATCGACAACGGCCAGCTTTCTTTGCCGCCCCAGTACCACATTTTATAAACCTCGCCTTCTTTGCGCACGCTTCCCGGGCCGACGATGCTGCCGTCCCAATCCTCGCGCGCGCCCAATTCCAACACGGGAGCAGCGTGCTTTTCCCACGTGACTCCGTTGGTCGAAGTCGAGTAACCGATGAAGCGCGGCGGAACGCCGTCAGCGCCATACCACATTTTAAAAGTATCACCATCCTTTATGACCGCCGGGCACACGACGGTTCTTCCTTCCCAAACGCGCTCGGCGGAGAGCACGGGATTTTTCACGGAGCGATACCATGCCAGTCCGTTGAGCGACCAGGCATATCCAATATTGACCGTGCCGAGGCCCAACAACTCATTGCTGCCCGCATACCACATGCGCAACGTATCGCCGTCTTTGAGTACCGCGGGCCACAACACCGAGCCGTCATCCCACTTGCCCTCAACGCCGTAATTCAGCACGGGTGAGTTGAGGACGTGGCGCCAATCCGTTTGCGCGGGGAGTTCGGTTGCAGCAAGGGCCGTGATTAACGCAATGAATGCACGGAGAGTGGTTGTTGATTTTTTCATCGTCTCGTACCGCGACTTTCAAGTCGCGGCTCCATTGAACAACGCGACATAAATGTCGCGCTACTTTCGCCTCAGCTTATCCAACAACACCGCACCGAGAATCACGAGGCCGAGCACGACCTTTTGTGTGTAGCTCTCCACGCCGGTGAGGTTCATGCCGTTTTGAATGACGGCGATAATCAATGCGCCGATGAGCGTGCCCATGATTTTGCCTTCGCCGCCGGAGAGGCTCGCGCCGCCGACCACGACCGCGGCGATGACGTACAATTCATACATCAATCCGTAAGTCGGTGCGCCGCTTTTAAGCTGTGACGCGAGAATGATACCTCCCAACCCAGCCATCGCGCCTGAAATTGTATAAACCCACAGGAGAATTTTTTTGATGGAAATTCCGGAAAAGCGCGCAGCTTCCACATTGCCGCCCACGGCATAAAGATGTCTCCCGAAGACCGTGTGCGCCATGATGAAATTCGCGACGAAATAGAGCACAAACATCAACACCACGGCATTGGGGATCGCAAACAAATCCGCGTCGCGGCCCAGCCACACAAATGAATTGGGAAGATCATAAATCGATTCGCCGCCCGCGATGATATACGCGAGGCCGCTGGCGACCAGCATCCATGCGAGCGTGGCAATGAAAGGAGGAAGATTGAAGCGCGTAATGAAAAGGCCCGCGACCGCGCCGAGCACGCCGCACACAATAATCGCGAGCACCGCAGCGCCGATCATGGTCAGCGCACTTGCTTGCGCGCCGCCCAAGCTCACGATCACGCGCGTAGCGATCACGGCTGCGAGCGCGACCACGCTGCCCACGGAAAGATCGATGCCGCCGGTGATAATCACCATCGTCATGCCAATCGCAATAATGGCAATCACCGCGATTTGATTGAGCACGTTGATCAAATTTTCGCGCAGCAAAAACGTGGGCCAGCGATAGCTCGCGGCAACGATCACCTTCGTCGCGGACATGGTTGGAATACGCGAGACGAGGTTATTAATTGCGTGCACATAATCGTTTGTGGTTGCGATCGCATCGAGCGCGAGGCCGGAGTCCCCGAGCGCTTGCAATCCTTCTCGCACCGTGGCCGGATCGCCTTTTATCACGCCGCGAACTTTGTAATCGGCAATCTTGAGCAGCGAGTCGAGCGCGCCGGCAAATTCCGTATCGCTCAAACCGGTTTTGGCGATGATCGCCAGCGCGGCGTTTTTCGGCAACGCCTCCGTGATGGTTTTCGACAAAATCTTCGCCGCGGTCGCGCCTGCCGGATGTTGCTCCTGCAAAGTGGCCCAGGAAAAATAGGCGCAGAGCAAAATCAAAATGCCGAGCATTCCATAGTCGGAAGCGATGCGCGCGCGGAGAGAGTTGTTGACATGTTGTTTCATGAGAATCGCATTTGTTTGAACAGAGCAAAGGCTTGGTCTCACCATGTTCAGCCACGGCTTGGCCGTGGCTTGCTCTGAAGCGCTGATGAGAAGTTGATGCCACGGCCAAGCCGTGGCAGATCAAGTCTGATGATGAATCAGCAGACGGAGCTTAGCGATTGCATCAGTGCAAAATTCAGATTCTATATGTCACGTCTAACGTAACGTCGTATCCTGCAACGCCTCCTGCTGCCGATAGATATTCGTCTCAATCAAAATCCGTGGGTCCACTTTTTCACCTGCCATATATTTGATAATAGCCTCCATCGCCTTCTTGCCGATCACTTGGGGATGCTGAATCACGTCCGCATAAATTTTTCCTTCTTTGATGGCTTGCCGTCCTTCCGGCTGGCCGTCGATGGCGACAATTTTAATTTTGCCGGCCTTGCCGGCTTTTTCAATCGCCGCGACCACGCCCAACGCCGAGGGATCGTTGATCGCAAAGATGCCGTCCAAATCCTGGTGCGCTTGCAGCATGTCCTCCGCGGCCTTGAAGGATTGATCCTTCGAGCCGAGCCCGGGCAGCTTGGCGACGATCTCGAGCTTCACGTTGTTCCGCGCTCTCTGCTCTTCAAGCTCGGCTTCAAAACCGCGCGTGCGCATGAGCGCGGATTCCACTTCCGGATGTTCGAGGAGGCCGATTTTGCCGGAACCTTGAAGCGCTTCGATCATCGCTTGCGCCGCCAAACGGCCGGCGGCATAATTATCCGTGGCCACGTGCGAGACGATGGCAACGCCCTCCGCCGTGCAGGCAATGTCCGCCGTGAACACCGGAATGCCCGCTTCATTGGCTTTCGCGAGCGCCGCGCCAATCGCCTTCGAATCCGTCGGACAGAGCAAAATCGCCGCGACTTTCTTGACCAAAAAATCGTTGATTTGATTTTGTTGCTTGGCCGGATCGAACTCTCCCGCAACGAGGATGACGTCGTAGCCGTGCTTCTCGGCCTCTTCCTTGACCGCGTTGCCCAGCTCTTTGAAGAAAGGATTCGTCAACGTCAGCAAGGAAACGCCGATCGCCGGACGATTGGAGGGCGTGCTCAAATCTTCTTGGCCTTTACAGGAAAGCAGCAGTGCCAAGCTAAATATCGCTATAAGGAATAGTTTGGTGCCTCGCATCGCAGGTCTCCTTTGCAAGAATGATTTAGGGAAAATTTCGTTGGGTAAAGAGGGCTGACGTGGAAAGAGGTGCGCGTGAAGTCTGATAGCGCTTGATACAGCGTTGCTGCAGTAATGCCTTCCAAGCTATCATTGCGCAAGCGGCTTCTCAATCGTGAGTGAGTTTTCAATGAAGTTCATGGTCATCACACAGCCCGCGAGCAAACTGGTGCCGAGGGCCGGCTCTTCATCGGCGGATAGGACAATATCCATTTCCTGCCATTGTTCATGCCAATTGACTCGGCCACGGCAGACTAATTCTTTTTCACTTTGACCATTGGCATATTCGACCTTGATGAAGTCATAAATTTCCAAACCAAGCCGGTCGGCAAAATCGTATTGTAAACCAACATTCCAATCGAAGCCGGTATCGACCAGGGTGGAAAGGAACTCCGGGCCCTTTGTCCCCGCGATTTGTAGAGAAATACTGGGTGCAGACCATCATCTATTTTTCCGGTGATCATTTGCGTCTCCCATCAGAGGCGCCTCGACCTCCGAAATGAGCGACAGCGCGATACCCGATTCGAATGGTGTAAAATAGAACCTCGGGATATCTGGCGTGCATTGCCTTGACCGCTTCCCAATGAATGGGAGAGACGGCATAATCGCCATTATCGGGATGGATCGTGATATAATCTCCCCCGTGCTCTTTTTCCAGCCTCTCGCGCAAAGGCTCATAGAAAGCCTGCGCCCTCTGGGCTAACTCTTCACGCGCTTCACGTGAAGGGAGACTGTTTAGTGTTTGGGTCGGCATATGTTTTTTCCTCATGATTGTTGCGAGGCTCACAAAGACCCTCGCAAACGTAGTGACGTTGATTTCGGCATTGAAAGCCATGTTTCCTTAGCGCTATGCGGTACCGTTTTATTGGTTGGCCGAATGTATCCAGCGAAATAATTTGGCGCAATCAAAATCTATGGGCGGCGCAGGCGAAGCCGGGCTTTCGCGCCAAGGTTCATCGAAGTCATGCAAGCTTCATTATGAAAGTCCGACTTCACTTCACTGCTCCTTCATATCAAACAGCAACCGTTTGAACGTCTCCGTACTAACTTCTCTGGTGTTATATATTCGGAGATAGCTTGTAGAGGCCTCATCTTTCGGATACGCTTCCTCCGCGCCGTAGGGATAAGCCGTCATCTCTTGAAACGGCAGCGGCTCCACGGTTTGCCCGTGCGCCGTATTGAGATCACCGTCCTTCACCCAGCCATCGTTATAAAAAATGAAATCTCTCTTCCAACCCGAAGGCAACGCGGCAATTTGAGCGGCGTCGAATGCGAGCGTCATCTCATCCCCGGCATTCATGATCACGTATTTGCTGTCCGACTCTTTCAGCAGCGGAAGCACGTCGCCGTATCCCGTGTATGAGCCGGTGAGGTCGCGCCATTTTTGCTCTGTGGTCGCGGTTTGATAGTTCGGAACGTGCGGACTGTATGGCGTCGCGCGCCTCACTTGGGAAAAGCCGCGATAGTGCAGATCCGCGGTTGCCGGTTCGAGCGGCGCAAGCTGCAGAGAGGCGCTGCTCACGCTCGTGGCAAAAAAGATGTGATCCCAATAAATCTGCATGTTCGTGCGAATGCGGATGCGATAATCTTGCACGAGAAATTTCCGGCTCAAATCAAACACCATCGTCTTGTTCTTGCCTTTCGGAAAGCCCATGCTTTCGATGAGGGTTTTCCAATTGCCGCTTTCATCAATAACTTGAAGACACGGCGGCGTGGCTCGGATCACGTTTGATTGCGAGGTGTTCACATTAATGCTCGCGTCAGTTGGGAAAATCCAGCCTTGCAAAAAGAGAAAGATGCTGTCGGCCTGGGACAAATCGCCCAAATCCAAAACGAGATCGTGCGGCTCGGTGAGGCCTTGATACTTGCCCGGAATGAGATTGGAAATGTATTCGCCGTCTTCACGGGCAATCTTAGAAAGCAGATCATTGCCCTTGTCATCGCGTGCGGATAGGGGCAAACGTTTATCCGTCACCGCGAATACCCGCAACGGCGGATACGGCGGCGGCGTGAATTTTTCATCAACAAAAACTTCGACGCTCTCCGGATGATCAACGGCGAACATCTTTATGCGATCGACAAAAGAAGCTTCCCACAATTCGCTGGTGAATTGCAGCAGATACTTCCCTCTTTTGGGCAAAAGCTTTTCGCCGGAAATTTTAAGATAGTCTTGACCGGAATTGGGGAAGGCGTAGCGCAGGCTTCCAGCCTGCATAATTCCCAGCGGCATGCCAAGCGCACTCGTCCACAATACGTCAGTGACGAACTCATAGCGCTCGCCGTTCCACGCATAGAGCCACGGGCACGAGCCTTTGAGAATTTGGTCTTCCGTGATCGTTTGATTGCGTTCGGGATTAAACCAATTTTGCGCCACACCATTGCTCCACACCACGCGCACCAACTCCGCACGCTCGCGCTCGCCGAGGCCGAAATGCGCAATCGGCTCATTCATCACGCGCACTTGCGTGAGATCGCCGGCTCTGACTTCAACCTTCGAGCCGAGGCCGAAGAAATTATTTTTGCCGCTGCCCGTGCGCAAGCCGGCGAGCCGCACGGTGATATAGTTGTTGATATTGCCGCCCTCATTGCGCAACAAGCGCACGCTGTGCGAACCGGCGAGGAGCAAATCGAGATCGCCGTCGTTGTCATAATCCAGGGCTTCGATCTGGCTGCAATCTTCCGCCAACTCGGGCAGCAACGAAGAGGCGTTTAAAAATCTTCCCGCGCCATTATTATAGAAGAGCCATGCGCCTTTTCGCGTTTGCGGCGATTCGGCAGGCAGGATGCCTGCGCTACGATCTTGCGACGCAGCGCCGGCAATCACGAGATCGAGAAAGCCGTCGTTGTCGGCATCAAAAAAAGCGACATCATATCCGGCAACGTCGCGCATGCTTGCGAATGCGCGGTCGGCGTGTGCGTCGCGTTCGAAGGTGCCGTCGCCGCGATTGCGATACAATGAATGTCGCGCGCCGTCCAAGCCCGCCACGAATAAATCCAAATAGCCGTCGTTGTTATAATCTCCCACCGCCGCCGCGCCGGAGCCGGCTTCGGTTGCCAATCCGGCTGATGCGGCTGTTTCTCTAAAAAAGCCTTGCCGCAGATTGTCGAAGTATTGATTGCTCCCGCTTTGATTAATTACGAACAGATCAATGTCTCCGTCATCGTCAAAATCACCGAACGCGGCTTGTCTGCCATTTATCGCGCCGACGACGAGACCGGACTCTTCCGCGATTTCAACGAAGGCGCCCTCCGAGTTATTGCGATAGAGCCGGTTCGCGGCAGCGGTGGCGATGAAAAGATCCAAATCGCCTTCGAGATCAAAATCGGCAAACAGCGCGGCGCGGGCTTTTGCCTCTGTTGGGATTTTAGCCGAGGTTTCTTCGAATGCGCCGTTGCCGGTGTTGTGATACCAACGCGACGCGCGCGTGTTGGTGATGAACAAATCCAGATAGCCGTCGTTGTCATAATCGGCGAAGAGCGCGGAGAGCTCGCGGCCGACATGAGAGAGGCCGGCTTGCGTTGCGACGTTTGTGAAGGAACCATTCGCGTTGGCAAATAAATATTGTTGGCTGCGCTTCTCTTGCGGCCGCCATTGCGAGATAAAAATATCTTGATCGCCGTCGCCGTCATAATCGCCGTGCGCCAACACGAGTTGCGGATCATCGTCGGGTTGTGCCGCGATCTCCGCCGCGGCCTCGAGCTGCAAGCCGCTATTCGCCGCCTCGGTGAAGCGGAGCGTCGCGGGAATTTCATTTCGTTGCCGCGCATGAAGCGCAAGCTCTTGCACGAAGCGCCGGATCGGCTCGCCATTAAAAGCGCCGCTGCTGCCGTGCAATTCCGTGAGCGCGGCTTGATAAAAAGAACTCGCCTTCAATACGTTGTGTAATTTGCGCGCGGCGGTCAGCGCGGCTTCCGTGTTCGCGTTTTGCGCGAGCGCGACACTTTGTTGAAAAAGAGCTTGGGAATCATCCGGCAGCGCGGGCAGAAGCTGCCGCAAGCTTTCCAAGTGCTGCAATGCTTCCGCCGGCTTGCCGTTTCTTAAGAGCAACTCCACCAATTCTAAATTCGCCGCCACGTTCGCCGGCAGTCTATGGACCACCTGGCTCAAACAGGTTTCCGCCTGCTGCCAAGCTTGCGGCGCCGGCGCACTGCGATAACTTCGGGCCAATTGATACAGGCTGCGCACGTGCTTGGGATTTTTTTGCACTGCCCTTTCCAACGTGTGCCGGGCTTGGTCGGGCTTTTCGCTCGCTTCATACAATTTCGCGAGCAAGAGATTGAGGTCCGGATGATCCGGCGCGAGCTTTAAGGCTTGCCGCAATTGTGTTTCGGCCGGCGCAAGTTGCCCCAAGCGCAAGTAGGCCAAGCCGAGATTCGCGAAGCCCAACGGCTCATCCGGCGCGATTGCGGCCAGCTTTTGAAATTCTCCCACCGCATTTTGTAATTTGCCTTCTTCAAGATAGGCCAGCCCCAGATTGCGATGGAGCAGCATCTGTTGAGCAATTTCGGGAGTGATCTCCGTCTTCTTGCCGCAACCGATCAACGCGAGAATAAAGAGGGTTACTAGAAGCGTTTTTTTCATAGTTGC
>Ga0247727_10004374_pt1 | contig 30011 bp, 34 predicted proteins | sample WisWelCaveWW1625_FD_202498 | JGI IMG/M metagenome (GOLD analysis project Ga0247727, IMG submission 202498) | Biofilm microbial communities from Wishing Well Cave, Virginia, United States - WW16-25 | ecosystem: Environmental > Aquatic > Deep subsurface > Groundwater > Cave microbial mat | place...
AAGATCTCCGCATCCTGCTGCTGATTGATACGCTGATTGCCGTGGCGTTGTCGTTCATCTTTGTGACGGCGCCCAACTGGTGGGGAAATTTTTTCGGCATTTTGGTCTGTTCGCACGCCATCGGCACCGCGATTTATTTTCTCGTCAGTTTGACCGGCGTTCTGGACGTCGTGAATATCTGGAAACGTTCGCTGCTGCTCTGCGGGCTTTTTATTCTCGGCGGATGGATCGGCACGTTGCTGGCGTTTGGTATTCAGACGGCGCTTCCGCTTGTCGAGCCGGATTGGCCGTCCTATTTTGCCTGGTTAAAAACGAGCACGCTCTTCGCGGTTATTTTCGGCACGCTGGTCACGGGTTATTTTGTTTTGCGCCGTCGTTTGCAAGAAAGCGCGGCAAAATTAGCCGAAAAAGAAATTAACGAGCAGCGGCTGCTGCAGCTAAAAACGAAAGCCGAGTTGGAGGCCTTGCGCGCCAAGATCAATCCGCATTTTTTATTCAACACGCTGAATTCGATTGCGAGCTTGATTCCGGTTGATCCCGCCAAAGCGGAAGAGATGGTGCAGAAACTGGCGCATTTGTTTCGGTTTACGCTCGAGGCCAGCACCCACGAGATGATGAAGCTGACCGACGAATTACAAGTGATCCGCGAATATTTAGCCATCGAAAAAATTCGCCTCGGCGAACGCCTGTCGTACGAAATCGCGATGGACGAGGCGTTGGCGAATATGCTGATTCCCGGCTTGCTCCTGCAGCCGTTAGTCGAAAACAGCGTCCGGCACGGCGTCGCGCCGGCAAAAAGCGGCGGCCACATTTCACTCGCCTGTCGCGCGAATGGAAAATTTTGCCACATTGAAATCAACGACACCGGCAAAGGGTTCAACGGCGCCGCAGCGCAGGAACATTTCGGTCTCGGCAGTGTCCGCGAGCGGCTGGCGCTGCACTACGGCGATGATTACGAGTTTACCATGACGACGCATCACGGCGTCAATATTTTTCTCAAAATTCCTTGGCGCAGAAATGAGGAGGCCGCGTCATGAAATACAAAACGATTCTCATCGATGATGAGCCGTTGGCGCTGGCTCGTCTCGAACGCTTGCTGCAGCCGCATCAAGCGCTCGTCGAAATCATCGACCGCGCCAGCAACGGCCAAGAAGCCGTCGAGAAAATCGAAGCGCTGCAACCCGATCTAATTTTTCTCGACATTCAAATGCCCGAACTGACCGGCTTTGAGGTGCTGGAACAATTAACCCACCAACCGTGGATTATTTTTTCTACCGCCTACGACGAATATGCCCTCAAAGCCTTTCAAACAAATTCCATCGATTATCTGCTCAAGCCTGTCGATCCGGAACGATTGCAGCAGGCGTTGGAAAAGTTACAACGCCTCACGCGCGATGAAAAGCACACACTCCAAAACCAATTACAAACCCTCCTCGCCGGCTTGAAACCAACGGTCACGAAACGGCTTCAAGTGCGCGTCGGCGATCACATTCGCCTGCTCCCGCCCAAAGACATTTTCTTTTTTCGCGCCGCAGACAAATATGTCGAAGCCTGCACGTTTGATCAAGTCTTTTTGCTCGACGAAACGCTCAATCAATTGGAAACCCAATTGCCCGCCGAAGATTTCGTGCGCATTCATCGCTCGGCCATCATCAATCTGAATCACCTCGACCAGATCATCCGCGAGTTCGGCGGCAGCTATCGCGTCCGCCTGAAAGACAAAAAGAAAACCGAGCTGCAAGTGAGCCGCGGTTCGAGAGGGAAGCTGGGGTTGAGTTGACGCATCTTAATTAGAGGACGCTTTTTCCACGCCATAATTACCGCACCACGATCATTTTTTCCTCACGAGATGTTATATTAGACAACCGTTTCGCGGATTACACGGATGGTCGTTGTGCATGCCTTGCGAAACCAGTGCAATCCGTAGTTGAAGCTATCTGCAAGAGAACTATGAAACTCTCGACTTCGTTTTTTCGTCGTGTCATTTCCATCGTTAAAAAAATCCCGCGCGGCAAAGTGGCGACCTACGGACAAATCGCAGCGCTGGCAGGAAATTCACGAGCGGCGCGGCAAGTGGCGTGGGTGCTGCATGCCGCGTCGGATAAAGAGAAATTGCCGTGGCAGCGCGTCATCAATCGCGCCGGCGGCATCTCGCTGCCGCGCTATGGCGGCTACGAATTACAGCGCGCTTTGTTGATTAAAGAAAAAATAAAATTTGATTCCGTCGACCGCGTAGATCTCGAAGAATTTCAGTGGCAGCCAAGGGTGTTAAAAAAAGATAAAAAGAAGAAAGGATAAAAAGATTGTAGCGCAACATTCATGTTGCGCGCCCGTCTTCTGCGCAACATAAATGTTGCGCTACGGTATCGGCACGGGGGCTCCAAAACCAATCCGCCGCAAGCGTCTCACGAGCATGCAATAACTTCTTTTTCCGTCACAATCAGATCCACTCTTTGATCGTGCGGCTCGACGGGAACTTCTTCAAAAATTTGAAACGCGAAGGCGAGCGCAATTTTTGGAGCCTGAACCTGCGCGAGAAAACGGTCATAATATCCCTTGCCGGCGCCGAGGCGATTGCCGCGGCGATCAAAGGCGAGGCCGGGCACGACGACGAGACCGAATTGCGCAACAGAAGCGCGATGGGCATCTGACGCTGGCTCGAGAATGCCATACGCGCCCGTTTGTAAGTCAGAAAAATCTTTGATGAAATATTGCTGCAGCTCGCCGTTTGGTTCGACTTTCGGCACGACAACGAATTTTTGCAGGTGCAGAAGCTGGCGAATCAGCTCATGCGTCTCAACTTCATGGCGCAAAGAAACGTACGTGTGAACGATCCCGGCGCGCTGAAAGGCCGGCAGCGCTTGCAGACGCGCGAGAATCAATTGACTCGTTTGGCTCTTCCAAACCGGATCGAGGCCGCACCGCTGTATGCGAATCAACTCGCGAAGCCGGTTCTTTTCTGCCAGCAGCGTTTGCAAATTTAAACCTGCAGTTTTTTTCGTATTCCCGCCGAAAAATTTTTATCGTTGACGGCGATAACACCGACTTCATCGCGACCGAAATGGGCGCCCCATTCTTGCTTCGTGCCAATCTCTAGAATATGCGGAGGCTTGCTGGCTTGCGCTAACACTTTTTCTCGCGCCGACGCAGAAAAATCGGCGGCAAAAATAATTAATATTTCGTTACGCGCTCGGCGCAGCGCTTGATTCGCGGCGGTGGTGCCGATGATCAGCTTGCCGGCGCGTTGCGCCAGGCCTAAAAATCCGAGGAGTTCAGTGGGCAGCATAATCACGCAAAAATTGAATAACCGCGTCGTAGGCTTCGGTGGGTATCGGCTGGCGAAAGCCGTGGTGCAATCCTTTTTTCTTTTTAAGCAACTCGCTACACGCCGGCGTGCGGCAAACATAAGCGCCGCGGCCGGGAAGTCTTTGCAGCAGATCGACCGCGACGTCGCCGTCAGCGCGGCGCGCAATCCGCAACAACTCGGCCTTCGCGGCCTTGCGTCCACAGGCCAAGCACGTTCGCTCCGGAAGATGCGCCATGATTTTCGGTTTAGCTTTTTGCGCTTTTCATGAAAGCATGAAAACTCGCCGCCCAATTGGCAACGGTTTTTTCTGGTCCGACCAATTTAAAAAAATAGGGACCTTCCGAAGTTTCCAAAACGGCAGCGAGCATGCGAAAGTCCGGCTTGTTATGACGCTCGGACGCTCCCGGCGTCACCGGCGCAACATATGTGCCGCTAAGATCGACTGTCGTTAGATTCATGCCCGCAACTTCGTCCGTGCTCACTTTGGCTTTTTCGGAAGACACGCTGCTATCGGGTTGCGCAAATTGCGTGTACCAACGTTTCAAATTTGCTTCGACCGTGCCGCCTTGATCGGCGCCAAAATAAAAAACTACCAGATCGGCATCCTCGGCATCGCCGGAGACGCGCGGCAACGTGAATTGCGCTTTGCGCATGCCGGACGCAGGCGTTTCGACGCGCCAGCCGGCATCCGCTTGCATTTTCACGACACCGAAATCCACGGGCTGGGTTTTGGCCGCTTGACAAGCCCAGAGGGCAACAAAACTCAGTATTGCAATAATTAATCTGATTAGTGACCGAAAGCTTGACATCATTTCCTCCTTGAGATTTTTTATGTCACCTTTTCATGTTAAAGAAACCCGCGTAGAATGTCAAGAAAATAAAAAGCCCGGCTCACATAAAGAGTCGGGCTTTGCAATCCAAGCTGATTTTGTTCACAGCCAGATAGAATGGCGATAATATACCGCAGAATTTAGTGCACCGCCGCGGCTTCGCGAGAACGAAAGTCCAAACTGCGTCCGCGCTCATCGGCCTTGGCGTTGTCGGGTAACGCAAGCGGTTTGCCATTTTCACTCATCGCGCAATTCCCATCAAACGTAGCCCCTTCATCGATCACCAACTTGCTTGTTTTGACTTCACCATGGACGATGGCATGCGCTTCGAGCACGACTTTGCCGCTGGCATAAACACGATTGCGGACACGGCCGCCGATGACGGCGTTGCGGACTTTAACTTCACCGTCCACTTCGCCTTCTTTGCCGACGACGAGCGAGTCGCTCACCTGAACCTGGCCAAGAACCCGGCCATCGATGCGGAGACTGTTTTGCACGGTCAACAGGCCTTCGATAATGGAGCCTTTGCCGATAATCGTGTTCAACTCTCCGGAACGATCGGGTTCGATGATTTCTTTCTTGCCTAACATAAATGTCCTCCTTGCAAAAGATTAATCGAACAAATGATTAAGTACCTGCGCAAGGATAAGACTGAAGAAACGCAACGGACGAAATGATAAAAAATTTCCGGGCGGGCAAGTTGTAAAAAAAGGTTGCCCCGGGGAAGAGGCTCAAATTTTCTCAATGGTATTCGCCTCCAACCACCCCACTTTACCATCGGCAAGCTTGATGCGCCGCCAGTTGCCGATAAATTCTTGCATTCGTACTTTGACGCCCTCATGTAATATGAACATTTCTGTAGCATCATCGGCGGGTGAGCTGCGCACGACCACGCGCGAGGCGAGCACAATGCCCTCGCGGGCTGTTGCATTTTCGTAAGCTAAGAGGCCAAAGATCAGCGCAAAAACCGCCCAGACCGCACCCGTGCCCCAGACCATCCGGCGTCCCCACGCATGCCAAAACTCTCGTGACGCGAGCAGCCAAATAATCGCGCCGCCCAAAAGGAGCACCCAAAAGATCAGCATCACCGTCGCGGCCGCTTCGACCGAGAAAAAGTGTATAGCGTTATCCAGCCACACCAAGACCAACGAACGCGGCATCGCCGTAATGCGATCGGCTACCGATAAGTTGGCCAGGTCAATATTGAAATCGATATCTTCATTGTCCGGATTTAATCGCCGCGCCCGTTCATAGTTTAAAATTGCTTGGCCGACCTTTTTTTGTTTATAATAAGCATTTCCGAGGTTATAATAAACTTGCCAGTTCGCTTGCCCGACCGCAAGAATTTTTTCGTAGGTGGCAGCCGCTTGCCGAAAATTTCCCGCTTCGTATTGCTGATTGGCTTGCTGGAAAAGATTGGCGGCCTCATCGGCACCTGCGGAAAAAGCAAAAAGAAAAAGGCAAAAGGCAAGAGACCGGCGCCAACAAGCCGGCAGCCGTAGTCGATTGATAACTAAATATTTTTTACCCGTGGTCATTCGTAACATTCGTGCCATCCATCGGACGCAGTCCAAGTTCAAAGCTTTTATAGGGCCTTCGCCATGGTCTCAAGCGCTTGCCGCGCTTGCTCATAAAAATTTTGCATCGCTTTGCCGTTGCTTTGTGTTGGCGCGAAACGCTGAAAATCGCAAATTTGCAAACAGTTGAGATAGGCGCCAATGATTTCCGCATCGATTTGCTTTTCCGCGAGCAGCCGCTCCGCCTCGTCCGTCATCAAACCGGCTTCGGCCACATTCAGTTTGTTGCCGAGAAAGCCCAACAAGGCGCGCTGCACTGCGGCATAAAAACCTTTTTCATCGTTCTGTTGCAGCAACTTTTTCGCGGCGGCGAGTCGCTTTTGCGCGATATCGCCGGCTTTGCGGCTGCGCGCATAGGCCACGTTCGTGCTTAATTTTTCCTGATGCCGTTGATAAACGAACGCCGCCAGCAAAGCCACCACCGGCAAGGCCATCATGCTCAAGAACAGCGGCTGCGCATAAAACATTTGATCGGCTTTTTTAAACGGCAACGCCGCGGTCGCAATAAAGCGAATATCCTGGCCGAGCAATCGCACGTCTTCTTTTGAAACGCCGCCGGCCGCTGCGGAGAAATCGCCGGCGCCTTTTTCCACGGTCAATAAAATCGGTGCGGTGCTCGCCGTTTTGTAAACTTTCGCGCGCGGATCGAAATAACTGAGCGTCACCGGCTTGATTTCTTGATTGCCTTGGAAGCGCGGCACGATCACATATTCCCACGCTTTGCTGCCGGAAATTTGATCGTTATCATGATTGATATTCTCGGCGACTTTCGGATCATACACTTCAAAATCGGAGGGCAGCTCAATTTTCGGCGCTGGCAGAATTTTGATATTGCCGGTTCCATTGACGCGCACTTTCAACGAGATCGCCTCATTGGTCTTGACTTGCGTGCGATCGACATTCGTGGTCAGAGAAAAATTGCCGACCGCGCCAGAAAAATTTGCCGGTTTGCTTTCTTCCGGTAGCGGCAAAACTTCGATTTCCACCGGACGCGAGGAAACCCGCTGGCGCGTCGTGCGCGCTAAAAACGGGTCATCAAAAAACTGGTCAAAAATATCGCGCGAACGTTTGCGCGGCAGCTGCACTTCGCATTCGATCATCAAGGGTTCGAGTTTTTTCTTGCCCACCGATTGGGGAAACAGCGCCGTCTTTTTGATCTCCGCCACCAAATACGTTTGGCCGTTGATCACCTCGCGCGTCGTCTTCGGCTGTCCTTGCATCGGAAAATCCTCCGCCCAAAATCCGCTGTAATTGGGAAGCGACGAAACGCCATAGCTGCTAATGTTCAACCGCGTGTAAATACGGTACCGAATAATCACTTGCTCATTTTGATAAACGCGGCTCCGATCCACTTTGGCCTCGAGATAAAGGCTACCTTCCAAATCCGGCGGCGCTTCGCCTTGCTGGGCGCGGCCTGCTCCGCCTGCCGGCGCTTGCGATTGCGGCGAAGCAGAGCCAGCGACGATTTCAATCTCAATCGGTTGGCTGCGATAAACCTGGCCCTTCGATTCGACTTCCACCGCACCAATGGTAAACTTGCCAGCCGTGCGCGCAAAGAACGTGTATTGGTAGGTGACGGATTGCGAAAAGCGTCCGTTGACCATTTGAATATTGGTGGAAGAACTGGTGCCGGCTAACGCGGCAAACGCATTCATATCCGGCAGCTTCGGCTCACCATTGCCGGAAATTTCCACCGCGAGCATAAACTCTTCATTGAGGCCGATGCGCGTGCGATCGACCGTGGCGGTGACGGTGACTTGAGCTTGTAGCGGCGAGAGCATGATAACTAATGTCGCCACCGTTACACAATATTTTAATACATACGACTTCATTCTTAAACTCAGAGTTATTCATTATAAAAAATTGACAGACCGGCGGTCTGTGCTACACAATCTACCAATCTTTATCGACGCGGGCGCGGCCTTGCACTTTCATCTGGCGTTGCTTTTGCGCTTCTTTTTCCTGATTCTTCAAGGCTTCCAGCAAGCGCGCCGCATCTTCTTTTTTCATTTGCTCTTGATCTTTTCTCTGCTGAGTGGCTTGCTGTTGTTTTTGTTCATCCGGCTTTTGTTGGTCCTGCTCCTCCTGCTGTTGTTCCTTTTGCTGCTGTTCTTGTTGTTGCTGATCTTGCTTCTGCTGGTCTTGTTGATTCTGTTGATCTTGCTGTTGCTGATTCTGTTTTTGCTGTTGCTGCTGATCCTGTGGCTGCTTCTGGGCATTCTCTTTTATTTTCGCGCGAACATACTCAAGATTGTATTTCGCCTCGTTATCTTTCGGATTCAGCTTCAGCGCCTCCTGATAAGACTGGAGGCTTTCCTGCCATTTGTTTAAGCGAAAATAGGTGTTGCCAATATTGTAATGCGATTGCGCCTGCAACTGCGCATCGTCACTTTTCTGCAAAGCTTTCTGATAAGCTTGCAGCGCCTCTTCGTATTTGCGTTTTTTATAAAGCGCGTCGCCGATATTAAAATGCACGATCGGCGATTCCGGATTCGCCACTTCCGCGTCGCGATATTTGTCGTTGGCCTCATCAAATTTGTTTTCGGCATAATGCTTATTGCCTTCGGCAACCTGCCGGCGGCCGGCGCCTTGCGCGAACAATGGCGTATTGATTATCGCAATAAGCGCAAAGCTCAACCAAAAGAATGAAAGCAGTTTGTGCATTGGGTTCTTTTGCATAATCTATTTTACCAACTCGGTTTCAAAACGCCGGCGGGCTTCCAATTTGACCTTGCGCCTTTCCGCCAGCATGGTTTCGACGATGAGCAAGATGAGCGCCATTCCCAACACATATTGAAAGCGCTCTTCATATTGTGAAAACTTCAACGAGGCCAGCTCTTTTTTATCCATGCCGGAAATGGATTCATAAATACGATCCAGCTCGGCCTCGCCGGAGGAGGCGCGATAATATTTGCCGCCGGTTTGCAAGGCGATTTTTTCCAGCGTCAATTCGTCCAATTTCGTGACCACGACTTCGCCGTCGCGATTTTTTTTAAATCCAACTTGATAGCCGCGCTCATCCACCAGCGGAATGGGCACGCCCTGCGGCGAACCGATGCCGACGGTGTAAATCACCACGCCTTCGCGCTCCGCGGTTTCGACCATTTTCATCACGTCGTCGCCGCCGGTGTCTTCGCCGTCGGTGATGAGCACCAACACCTTGTGTTTGCGCTCCGCGGTTTCAAAGCTCTCCATCGCCAACTGAATCGCCGCCACTAAATTCGTTCCCGGCGTCGGAATCAAACCTGGCTCCAGAACATCGAGAAAAATTTTCGCTGCGCCGTAATCGAGCGTTAATGGACATTGGGCGAATGCCTCACCGGCAAACGCGATGATGCCAATGCGGTCGCCCTCCAACTTTTCCATCAACGACGACACTTCGTGACGCGCCTTGGCGATGCGGCTCGGCTTGATATCCTGCGCATTCATGGATTCGGACACGTCGATCGCAACTATAATATCTACGCCTTCGCGCTTGACTTCTTCCAGCTTGGTGCCAAGCTGCGGCCGCGCCAGCGCCAAAATCAAAAACAGCATCGCGCCGAGCCAAAGCGCGACTTTCCAGATTTGCCGTTTGCGGCTCAACGACGGCGTCAATTGCTTCAATAAAAGCAGGCTGCCGAAACGCTCCATCGCGCGCTGCTTCCAGCGAAAGATAAAATAAAAAAAGACGCTGAATGCCGGAATGAGCAGCAAGAGATACAAAGCGAAATTATTGGCAAAGCGAATCATGATGATTCAAACTAAAAATAGCTCCACGGATAAACGACCGTCAACGGATATTACAAATTGATTTTATCCGTTGGCAGCTTTTAATCCGCGGGTGATTTGAATTAAGGTATCTTTCTAAATTTTGTATTTCCCAAAATCATCTCGACAAAAATCAATCCCATCGCCGCGACCAGCCAACCCACGAAGAGCTCGCGATAGCGCGTGAATTGTTTGACTTCGATTTTGGTTTTCTCGAGTTTGTCGATCTCGGCAAAAATTTTTTCCAAGCTTTGCCGGTCGGTGGCGCGAAAATAGACGCCGTCGGTAATGTTCGCAATTTTGGTTAAGGTCTCTTCATCTATATCGACGGGCATGCGCACATAACGTTTACCGAAAAACGGATCTTGCACCGGATACAGCGCCTCGCCGCGCGTGCCGACGCCGACGGTGTAGATGCGCACGTTGAAAGCCTGCGCCACACGCGCCGCGGTTACGGGATCGATTTCACCGGCGTTGTTGCTGCCGTCCGTCAATAGAATGATGACTTTGCTTTTGGCTTTGCTGTTGCGCAACCGATCGACGGCAGTGGCGAGGCCCAAGCCGATGGCCGTGCCGTCTTCTTTGATCATTCCCACTTCGACTTTTTTGAGAAAATTGATCAGCACGCCATAATCGAGCGTCAGCGGGCATTGCGTGAAACTGCGCGCCGAAAACACCACCATGCCGATACGGTCGCTGCGCCGCCCCGAAATAAATTGTTCCGCGACCAGCTTTGCCGCTTCCATGCGATTCTTCGGCCTAAAATCTTCGGCGAGCATGCTGCCGGAGATATCGAGCGACATCATAATATCGATGCCTTCTGTTGTCACTTCCTCTTCGGTGTGGCCGCTTTGCGGGCGCGCCATCGCTATGATGATAAAAGCCAGCGCCAACATCCGCAAGCCCAAGAGCAGATGCTTGGAAAAGTAAGTGGACGGCTTCGGCAGATTTTTCAACAAGTCCAAGTTTGAATAACGAATCGCGCCGCCGAGGCGTTGATGGCGCCGCCAATAACGCCAGCCCAACAACGGCAACAGCAGGAGCAAAAATAAAAATTGCGGATCGGCAAAGTTGGGCATTTAGGCAACCTCCATCATTTTCGGCGCGGCCTCGGCACTCGGCGCTTGCCCATTGTTGGAAGCGGGCAGAGTGCTGACAACTAATTTCGTCGTCTCCACAAACGCCTCCGCGAGTTGAAAGGCGCGTTCGTGATCGTCCGGCGCCGGCGCGTATTTCGCAAACTTCACGAGGTCACTGCGCTCCAATAAATCACGAAGCATTTCTTTGGCGCGGCTTTCCACCGAGACGGCGCGCAAGTTTTCCATGAGCTCGCCGGTGGTCAATTCGAGCGCCGGCACGAAATAACGGCCTTCGATATAGCGTCGCACGATTTCCGTCAACTCGACATAATAGGCTTTGATTTGGCCGGTGGCCAACAAATCACTCGCACGCAATTTGCGCAGCGCTTCTAACGCGATTTCGTGCGCCGGCCGCAGCGGCTCTTGCTTTTCCGGCAATAGGCTTTTGCCCTGGCGCTTGCGCCAATAATAATATCCAAGGCCGGCGAGCAACAAAATGAGCGCAACGCCGGCGGCAATGAGCGCGATCAACTTCCAATCACGCGGCAATTCCCACGGCGATTTAATATCGCGAATGTCACCGTCTTGGCTGGGGCGCATCGAGGCGACATAGATTTCCAACTTCTCCGTTTGCAGCGTATATCGCGCCGTGTCCGCCGGCGTTTGGTAAGTAATCGTCAATGGTGGAATTTCAAAACGTCCGGTGTCAAACGTTGAAATGGTGTAAGCCACTTCGTCGATAATACGTCCTTTGACTTTGCGCGGCTCGGGTTTGGTATAATCCCGAATTTCAAACGCGCCGAGATTCGCGCCCAACGACGGCCATTGCACTTTCACATTTTCGTCGTGCGTCAGCCGCACCGTATAGCGGACGGTGTCGCCTATCGTCATCGCGCTTTTGTCGATGCGCGACTCGACGGCAACGGGCGATTCTTGCTGCGCAAAAACGTAAACTGAAAAGAGCAAAAGGCAAAAGGCAAATCCAATTTTTTTCACCCGCTCACTCTTTCTCCCGCTCACCCTCTCATCCCCTCTCCCTTGCGCTCGTTCATTTAGAAAAGTCAGAACCAATTCTCTCATTGCACTTTATCGTCATAAATCTGCACGGCCTCGGCGCGCATGATGCGGTCGATCAATTCGTTGTATTTTTGTTGCTGTTTCTCGCGGATATAATCTTGCATCACTTGCGGTTTCGCTTCGGCTAAAGCAAGCTGCTGCGGATTTTTGCCGGCGGAATCCGTTTTCGTGTATTTGCTCCAATTCGCGCGATAATAGAGGTCAAGATCGTTGTCGGTATAATCAACCTTGCTGGCGATTTCTTCTTCCAACAACTTCTGCACCATCAAATTTTTTCGCGCTTGAAAAGCGGCTTCGACCACTTCGGCGTTATTCTCGAGGCCTTTGCGCTTGGCCGTATCATAAAGCAGCTCGGTGGCCACGTATTGCCGCAAAAATTCGAGGCGCTTGCTGTTGTCTTTAATCTGCGCTTGCATGTACGGCGGCAAACGCTTCATTTCATATTCCAAATCGCCGGTGGTAATCTCTCTCTCGCCGATTTTAGCGATCACTTCGCCCGGACGTTTTTTTCGCACTTGGCTCGTGTCGAGAAACGTGCTTTCTTCCAAAGCTTGCTGCGCATCCGCCGAGCGTTGCAGGCGTTCGAGGCATTCCACCACGCGCTTGCCGGCTTCTTTCACCAGCTCACTGGTGGGGTACAACTCTTGCACGCGCAAGTAATAAGACAAAGCCGATTCGTAATCGCGTATCCGCTCGAAATAAATATTGCCGATCGTATAGCTGATGCTGGCCTGCTCGCGATCCTCGAGCGGATAAGCGTGCAAATAGCGCTCGTACTCAGCAATCGCTTGCTTGTACAACTCGCGATTGTAAAGCACGTTGGCAAACTCGCGCACGCGGTCCGCGGGCAGATTTTGAGGAGATTTTGCGCACGACGCGAGACAAAACACAAGCGCGAGAGAGAAAATATATTTAACCATAAAACCAACTATTCACTTCAAATTTTAAATTGACCCACGGATGAAAAGCTGCCAACGGGTTTTATAACATTTAAAGAAATTTATCCGTGGGCCGCCTTTCATCCGTGGGAAAATATTCTCAATTAAACTCTCAACGAAACCGCTTCGCCCGCATGCGGAAAAATTTCACCAACGGGTCAATATAAGGCTGATCCGTGCGAATATCGACCGGGTCGACGTTCATCGAGCGCAACGTTTTTTCGCGCAACAGGCCGCGGCGCGCGGCTTCTTGCGCAAATTTTTTACGATTCGCCTCGTCGGTCGTATCCAATAAGTAAATCTCGCCGGTCTCCGCGTCTTCCAATTCCACCAAACCGACGTTGGGGATTTCGGTTTCGCGCGGGTCGGTAATGGGAATCGCTACGAGATCGTGACGCTTGCTGGCGATGCGCAGCGCTTTCTCGTAACCTTGCGAAAAAAAATCGGAAACGAGAAACACGACGGCACGCCGCGTAATGATGCGGTTCATATATTCCACCGCGCCGGCGATGTCAGTGCCGCGGCCTTCGGGCTGGTGATAAAGAATCTCGCGCAGCACGCGGTAAACATGCTTGCGGCCTTTCTTGGGCGGCACGAATTTCTCGATGCGATCCGTAAAAATAATCAACCCGACTTTATCATTATTTTTAATGGCCGAAAAAGCCAGCAGCGCGCAAATTTCCGCGGCGATATCGCCCTTCATCTGCTCGTGCGTGCCAAACTCGCCGGAGGAGCTGGCGTCGACGAGCAGCATCACCGTCAGCTCGCGCTCTTCGTCAAAAACTTTGACATACGGATGTCCCGTGCGCGCGGTGACGTTCCAATCGATATTGCGAATGTCGTCGCCAAACATGTATTCCCGCACCTCGGCGAACTCCATGCCGCGGCCTTTGAAGACCGAATGATACTCGCCGCTAAACACGTCGTTGACCAGCGAGCGGGTATGAATTTCGAGGCGGCGAACTTTTTTGAGAATTTCTTTGGGGATCATGGCACTTCGATCCGGCTCAAGACTTGCCCGACGACATACTCGGAGGTTTTTTCCTCGGCTTCGGCTTCATATGTGATGATAATGCGATGCCGCAACACGTCGAGTCCAATGGCGCGCACGTCTTCCGGCGTCACATAGCCGCGTCCGCGTAAAAATGCGTGGGCTTTTGCGGCTTGCGCCAGAAAGATACTCGCGCGCGGGCTGGCGCCATATGAGATCAAATCTTCCAATTCCTCGAGGCCATATTTCTTCGGCTCGCGCGTCGCAAAGACGATGTCGATGATGTAGCGCTCCACTTTTTCATCCATATATACTTCGGAAACGACGCTCCGCGCTTTGATGATATCCGCCGGCGTCACCACGGGGTTGACGTTCTCGAGATGGCCGCGCGTCATGCGCCGCATGATTTCGAGCTCTTCATCTTTGTTCGGATAGCCGACTGAGAGCTTCAGCATAAAACGATCAACTTGCGCTTCCGGCAGCGGATACGTGCCTTCCTGCTCAATCGGGTTTTGTGTGGCCAAAACGAGAAATGGATCATCAAGCTTGAAGGTGTTCTCGCCGATCGTCACTTGCCGTTCCATCATCGCTTCGAGCAACGCGGATTGCACTTTTGCGGGCGAGCGGTTGATTTCATCGGCCAAAACCAAATTCGAAAAAATCGGCCCCTTCTTCGTGGTAAACTGGCCGTTGCGCTGGTCGTAAATCAGCGTGCCGATCAAATCCGCCGGCAGCAAATCCGGCGTAAATTGAATGCGCTGAAATTTGGTTTGAATCGCGGCGGAAAGCGTTTTCACCGCCAATGTTTTTGCCAGGCCCGGCACGCCTTCCAGCAAAACGTGGCCGTTGCCGAGCAGGCCGACGAGCAGCCGCTCGATCATGTATTTTTGGCCGACGATGACCTTGGAAACTTCGCGGTTGATTTTTTCAACAAAAGCGCTTTCGCGCCGAATCTTTTCGTTGATGGCCTGAATGTCAACGTGCATCATTCCTCCTTGCAGGCGTAACATTATTCATTTGTAAAAAGTTTTCGGTAAGCGCATAAACCCGCGCCAGCCGCGCCGGTTCACCTGCTTCTCCGGAAAATTTAAACAGATCACAAGTTTGTAAAATTTCTTCAATGTGCGTCGTTTGCTCGTCGGACGCCTGCCCTTCAGCGGCCGTCGCCTGGCGAAAAGCGGCAACGACTTCTTGTGTCGAAATACCTTGGATGGGAATCTCGTAACGCCGATGCAGATAACGCCGCAATAATTTTGACAGCGCCACAAAAGCTTCTTTTAAATTCGTCGTATTAATATCGACCGTCGCTTTAAGCTCTTCGACAAACTCCTGTTCCAAAGGCTTTTCGGCAATCACCACGAGCCGCGCGGCTTCTTTCTTTTTGGCACGTGCTTCCATTTGCAATACTAAAATCACCAGCGCCGCACAAAGCAGCAGTCCGATAGTTAAAATAAAACCGCGCGGCGCTTCATCCGATTCGGCCACGGGATCGAGCACTTTAATGCCAACGCGGCTCGTATAAAGGCTGTGCTGCTCACCGGTGCCTTTGTCGACGTAACTCACACGCTGGCCTTCAACATAGCCCATGCCCAAGTCTTCGGGCCGCAACGAGTATTCAAAAGTTTTAATGGAAGTTTGTTGGCCGTTTTCAATTCCCACCCAATTTGAAGATGACGAGCCGGCAATCGTAAAATTGGCAAGCTGCGGCAGCTCCAATGGGTTGAACTCGATATCGGAAAGCCGGCCTTGCCACTTGAGCTTGATGGTGAATGTCGCTAAACGATTCCGGGGGATTTCCTCGCTCGCCGCCGAGGCGCTTAACGAAACTTGCACGGAAGTTCGCAAAGAATCCAATGGGGGTTGCGCCAGCAACAGAATAGGAATTGCCGCAATCAAAAAAACGAATGCAGCGTAATGATTTGGAGTTCGATATTGCTTTAACATAAATCGAAGAAACTGCTCCACAAAAAGTCTGCCGCCGATTTAAACGCAAAAAAGCCGTAATGGCAATTTTTCGGCATAAGCAACACCGGCCTTCGACGAATCGAGCTGGTCGAAAGTCACCTGCCGAAAAAAGTCATCCGGCTCTTTGGAATAAGACGACGAAAGATAAAAAAGGTTTTATTCTTTTGCTGTGGGAGACTCTGCCGGCGCTGCGGTGCCGTTCGTATTTTTCGAGCCATCAAAAATATCGATCTCGCTAATATCTTTGCCCAAATGCTGCAGTTCCCATTGCACCGAGGCCGTCAACTCATGTTCGGGATATTTGGCGATAAACTTATCATAGCTCTCTTTGGCTTTGTCGAAATTTTTAAGATGATTCGCGTAAATATAGCCGATCATGAACAAAGATTGCGCTTGATGTTTGCTTTGGGGGAACTTTTCGACAATCCGCTCATAGGCGGCAACCGCTTTATCGAATTGCCCTTTTTTGTTGAGATAAATCATGCCGAGCTTTTGCAGCACGGAATCGGCATGCGGGCTATTGGCAAAACGATCGTTTAACTCTTCATAAGTTTTCAACGCGCCATCAATATCCTCTTGCGCCTCAAATTTTTGGGCGGCGGCCAAGAGCTGCTCCTCGTTCATTTTGTTTGAGCACCCGGCGGCGATCACGGCGAACAGAAACACAGCCAACCACAATTTTTTTAGCATCTGACTCATCTCCATATTGGCAGTTAAAAATTAATACAACCTTTTAATCTAAAAAGTTCATCCGCAAAAATCAAGGTTTTTTTCTTGTTAAAAGCTCAACAAATTGATCAAATTAAAATTGCTGCCGTGCAGGAATTTCCCCAAATTAGCGCGCAGCTCGACCATGGTGGAATCCACCTTGGCAATAGTCGAGTTCAGGCGATGGTAGGCCTCTTCGTCATAAATCAACTTGCCGAGATTGCCCTGACGGTTTTGCAAGCGCGTCGAGATATCGTCGAGCGTCGCCGTGAACGAATCCAATTTGCGAATGGTCCGACCCAACGTAATAAAAGTGCTGTCGATCTGCGGCGCGCCGCGTTCGACAAGGTGGCGAAGCTGCGTGGAAGCCGCTTCGGCATTCGTCATCGTCTGTTGCATTGACGCCTGGTTATTTTGCACCAACTCGCGCATGGCCGCTGTCGACGCTTGCAAATTGGTAAGCACGGCAATGAGCGGGCGGCGAAAGGTGACCTCATCCAAAAATGCGGCAGCGAGGGTGATGGTGGAATCGAGACGTTGCATGAGTTGGCCGGAGCGCGCGGTGATTTTGCTCATTTCCAAAAACATCTCGGAAAATCCGGTTGTTTGCGCGCCGCGCAATGGGATTTTGAGATTGGCGAGATCGAGCAACTGCCCCGATCGCCCGGGCTCGATTTCAACTTTCTTCCCGCCCATCATTTCAACGGCGGTGATGTAGGCTTGCACATCCGCATACAACTGCACGTCGCGATCAAGATTTAAATCGACGCGGACGAAGCCGTTTTCCAAACGCATGCCGGTGACCTGTCCTTTGCGGACGCCGCTAACCGTAACCGGATCATTGACACGAAGTCCGCCGGTGTTTTGAAAAATGAAGCTGAGGCCGGCTTGATTGGAGGCCATGCGGTAATTTTTCCCCCATAGAATTCCAAAGAGTAAAATCGACAGGCCGGCGATAACCGTAAGGCCAACGATAAATTCGGCGTTTCTTCTCATGCGGATCAAATAAAATATAAATTGCAAGGGCGGCCAGACCGGTGGTCTGGGCTACTCAAAGTCTCTTTCCAAATAACGCTCCATATCGAACGGTTGCTCGCTGCCGGCTTGGATTTTGCGTTTGAGGCGCTCATCAAAATCGCGCGCCATATTGTGGCCGGAGACTTTGAGCAACTGCGACATCGCTACGACTTCGGCGATCACCGTGATATTCTTGCCGGGGAAAATCGGAATTTTGACAAAAGGGATTTCGACGTCGAGAATCTTAGTGTGTTGCTCGTCGACGCCGATGCGCTCGTAATCTTCCGCGTTGTCCCATTCTTCGAGATGGACTTCCACCTCGACGCGTTTTTGCGCGCGCGTCGCGTGGATGCCGAAAATGCTGCGAATGTCGATAATGCCGAGACCGCGAATTTCCATGTGATATTTCAGCATCTCGCTGCCTTGACCGGTGAGAATGCCGGCGGCTTTGCGGCTGATCAGCACCACATCGTCCGCGACGAGACGATGGCCGCGCTCGATAAGATCGAGCGCGATTTCACTCTTGCCGATGCCGCTGCGTCCGGTGAGTAAAATGCCGACGCCGAACACGTCGACGAGCGTGCCGTGTACCGTCGTCGTCGGCGCAAATTTTTCGTCGAGAAAATCGCCGAGCAGATGCGTGAACTGCGTCGTTTTTAGCGGCGTGCGAAAAATGGAGATACTGCGTTGCTTAGCGATATCGACAAACTCCGGCGGAATCGCGTTGTTATCCGTAATCACGAGGCATGGAATGTCAAAGTTAAGCATCGTTTGAATCGCATGCCGTCGCTCGCCCGCGCTCAGGCCTTCGAGAAAACGCATCTCGGTGTTGCCCAAAATTTGAATGCGATCATACGTAAAGACTTTCGTGAATCCAGCCAATGCCAGACCGGGGCGATTGAGATCGCTCTCTTTGATCATCTTGCGAAAACTGTACGTGCCATTGACGATTTCGAGGGACAACCGGCTTTGCACGCTGCTGTAAAGTTCTTCAACGGAGAGATTGACCATCGTGCGTTCCTTCCACTTTTTATCGGGCGGAATAATTTGCCACTCACAAATTTTTTCGCCCTGCTCCTACCCAGAAATGTAAGTATTCAGCCAAAAGGAAAACAATTTCACCATCCACTCAAAAGATTGCGGGCGTCGCCCATAATCAAAATATGGTCGCACTCGCTACGCCCGCAAAATTCACCACGACTCAAAATATTTAAACGGCTTGCGCCAGCGGCTCCGGTACAACCGAGGCCGCTTTGGCATTGCCTTTCTTATGCCATTTCTCCTTATATTTTTCCAACTGCCGCTCCACTTTGTCGACGGCGAGGGTGATGGATTTGCGAATGTCTTCGCTCTTCTCCTTCGCCGTCAACACTTGGCCGTAGACTTTCAATTTGATCTCCGCAATCTGGGTTAGCTTCTCCCACGACAAGATGACTTCACCATCAATAATGCCATCATAATGTTTGGTCAGGCGTTCAACCTCCTTTCGAGCGAAGTCCTTTAATGGTTCGGGGGCCTTAAAATGACGAGCGGTGATTGAGATGTTCATCGTACATTCTCCCTTATTTAAGGGTTCAAGAGTGTATGGGAGTTAATATAAACATTGCCGGCGCTCCGCACGTGCTGTGCCGAGCTCCGGCAATTGGTTTCGTCAAAGAACGGATATTGCCAGAACGAAGTTTTTTATTTTCTGAGCATTCCTCAAGGCGATTTGCATATCAGCTTCATTTATATTCATCGGAAAAGGATATCGAATATTGACGCCATAATCCGTCAGCATCAAACATTCTTCTCCCAAGGTTTTGAAGGTTTCCTCATACTTTTGGCATATTTTGTTCAACTGGATCAAATCATGCGTTTTTTTGACCTCCTCGCCGTTTAATGCCAGAAAGCCTTTCAAATATTTTTCCGCTGCCTGTTGGCAATGATAGCAAATTATCTCAACCGGAATCGGATGCATCTTCTGGAGAAATTCTGCGGAAGAGGAATCCAATTCGGCAATCTTAAACCATTCTTGGGCAATATCTTGGTTATCCATACACTTTTATGCCATCACGCATGATTTTATGCTCTAATGTATTTCCAAGCCTGGCTCTCGCATTAAATTCATCTTCGTTATATACCAATATATCTAAAGGGCTTGAAATCAGGTCGATCAATGCACGTCTGATTTCTCTCATGATCTCGATTTTCCTTTTGTTTTTCAAATCGGCTATAACGCATAAGTCGATATCGCTTTCTTTTGTCGCTTTTCCATCCGCATGGGAGCCGAAAAGGATGATCTGTTTGACGTCAAATCTTCCCGATAGCGTGTCGCGCAATAATTTTATTTGTTCATTCATTTTCAGGTGCCCGCAAGTTCAAAACCGTCTTATTCATAATGTGCTAGGACACTATTCGACAATTGATTCTATTTGGGACATAGCCATTCCCTTTGAGGCTGCAGTCGTTTATTTTCTATTGCAAGCTACCACCGAACGTCAATCTTTGCAATAAGCTCTTATCCAAATCTACATCCATACTTTGAATTTTGCAACGAATTTATGCCTTGAATTGTTTTTCAATTAACCGGCCCTTAATCAGCCCGACCTTGCTGCAATTGACCGGACTTGCGATTCACATCATTTTTCTTCATCTTTCTTTTCAGTCTGCTTGAATGTTCAGAGCCACTTTAGTTTTTAATCATCGCCGTTATGCCGCTCCAGCTTTATTAAAAAAAAGATAAAAATAGATTTACGTTAGGCGTGATAGTTAACGATGATTTTTTAAATTCATGGCATAGGATTTTCGTCAATCCACGATACGTATTCTTTTCCTAAATGTGGTGGTATTTTCCTCCGAATTTCTTCAAATGGATTGCTCAAAATATCACAAATCAATTTACCATATTTATATACCAAGTCTCTATCTATGGGATTTCCCAAATAACGAATTGTCGTGGATACGATAAATCCTTGATGACCTTTTTCATCAATTGTCGTGAATTTGTTGGTTAATAGTTGGGGGCCATCGATTACCATGCCTAAGTCTTTATTAGATTCTCTTTGAATGGCCACTATTTCATCTTTGAATAAGTGTATAAACATGAGCATCATTATTGCACCGGAGAATTTCTCAGGATAAGCGTCAAATCTCTTTCGTAAATTCTCTGCAGCCCGAATATCAATGGTGAATAATACGCTACCCTGCAAATTTGCATATTTTGACACTATCACAATTGATATCGCATATCTTTCTTCTTGAGTTCTATCAAAACACCAATCCATCGAGCAATCGTGAGTCCTTGCCTCTTCTGCATCTTTATATTTGCCCATCGTTTTTAAATCTACCATCTTGATTGAAGGAAGTAATTCTGCTATTCCCTCTTCAAAATCTTTACGAAAATCTGCAAATAGAATTGGTTGTAAAAAAGGTGGAATTTCACAATCTTCAATTAAACAGGGGATTACCTTTATACTCTTGTCTTTTAGTTGACGAGATATTGCAATTTCTAATTCTCTGTTAACCCAATTTGATGATACTGATTTCTTTGATAGAAGAACCAATAAATACGATGAATCTGTAAGGCCTTCAGAGATTTTTTCGATTAAGGAATCGCCGGGATGAATTTCTAATTTGTCGACCCATACTTCATGGCCAGCTAACAACAATCTTTTTGTAATAACCTTAGCAATTTCTCTGTCCGTATGATTGTAACTAATAAATACCTGTGCGGGAATTAGCTGCTCGTTCATGTTTATCTCCTACAAATTGATGTTGTATTCCGAAGTTGACTTCAGGAGATCTACAAATAAGACATTTTTTATATGTCATTTACTTTGAAAGGATTCGTTCAATGCTAGTGAGAACGCGTCGAAAATTAAGTACAAATAATACCGCGCCAATAAAGAGCGCAGCAATTCCGATATTTGTAGACTTAAATGTTTGACCAAAGAAACTGAATTCGGTATCCCCTGTAGCACCACGCCAGGCCAAAAAAATCCCAGCTAAAAGTATTAGTAATCCAAAAACACTCGTAAGATACAGAATAGATGTCCAGATTGGTCGAATTTCTTTTATCTTCATGTGTCCATTTTTTCCTTTGCTCTTCCAAGTTCAACTTCAATAGCATCATTATGTTCATCTATCTTTATCAAAATTTTGTTTCTCAAATCTTGCCTGACAAAAAGACTTTTGTGATACATTGCATTCAGGTAGGCATCTGCTATCGCTCCCACCAGATTATTCGCGGCCACTTTTTCCTTAATTAAACTTGTATAACCACTAACCAATGCGTCGATAAATTTTTCCATTCTATTTAGCAAATCTGTTTTAGTATCATCATCAATTTTTTTGTTTCTTTCAAACGCCTTCAAATCGCAATCAACATGTAGTTCAGCACAGTCTTTTAAATGTTTCGCACTGAGATTTATGTAGGCCTCATATCCGAATCCTTGTGATAATATCCCATTTTTTCTTAAATGTTCAGTAAGCCCTCGTACCTCTTGTGTCTGTCTATCTCGAATTTTACTAATCTCATACTGATAACAACGAGTAGCCTTTTGTTTATCTAACATGGATGTTCTAAATTTCTACTTGTTTCCAATCGTCAAAGTTTATCGTTCGATTCTTAAACGATATGTTATTTCTCGTTTACCCAACATAGATTAATCGGCTACTCCATATTCGAAAGCTCCGCCCGCGGATGCGCCTGCCGATAAACCGCTTTGAGCCGTCCTGCGCTAACGTGCGTGTAAATTTGCGTCGTCGACAGCGTCGAATGGCCCAGCATTTCTTTGACGGCCATGAGGTCGGCGCCGCCGTCCAGCAGATGCGTGGCGAAGCTGTGCCGCAGCACGTGCGGATGCGGTTTTATTCGACAGTAAGATTTAATTTTTCCATCAAAATCAATCTCAACTCTTTCATGAGCTTGACGGCGCGTTTGGCATGCTCTCGACCGGCGGATTCACCGGGATAGCGAAAAGCAACGGCAAATTGGCTCAAATAACCAAGACTTTCTTCATGAAGCTCCAACTCCGGAAAAAATGAAACGCACAATTCTTTTAGGGCCAACAGGTCGTGAATCTTTTCGAATCGGACATGATGCTTCTGGAGCAAAGCTTTAATATATTTCTCAATACATTGTTGTGCATGAAAACCGGCCGCGTCAAAATTCGGAAGTTTTCTAGCACGATATTCCCGCAACGCGCTGACAAAATCGCCTTCGGCTTTTTGAATCCATTCATCGCTAGGCGCGTTCATATAGAATTCTGCCGGTTTCCATGATATTCTTGATGAAGACATCGCCATATTGGAGTCTTCTAGCGATCTCTTGCGGCGTTCGAACGATAATATCCATTGGAAAAGAATGTTTTACTGCCAAAGAAATTTCCACGGCTAAATCCCACGTCGATTGTTTCGTATCCATGATCACCAGCAAATCGACGTCACTCTCAAAACTCGGATTGCCTTTCGCATAAGACCCGAAGAGCATGATTTTATCAGGGCGAAATTTATTGACAATCGTCCGGACTTTATCGTTGATTTCACTGATGTTGATATGACGTTGTCCGGTCATCGGTTTTGCTTGCGACATGGTCATTGCTTTTGATGTTGCATGCGTTAATTTTCTGTTCATCTTGTTTTAAAGCCGCCGCTTCAATTTCTGCTAATTCTACTTTAACTCCGTCCCCAACTCCGCCCGCGGATGCGCTTGCCGATAAACCGCCTTCAACCGTCCCGCGCTGACGTGCGTGTAAATTTGCGTCGTCGACAGCGTCGAGTGGCCCAGCATTTCTTTGACGGCCATGAGATCGGCGCCGGCGTCCAGCAGATGCGTGGCGAAGCTGTGCCGCAGCACGTGCGGATGCGCTTTGTCGAGCTCGGTGACTTGCTTGAGATAGTGGCGCACACGATGATAAACTTGTGCGCCGGTGACACGGCGGCCGCGATGATTGACAAAGAGCGCCGTTTCGCTTTGATCGCAACAAATTTCTTTCCTATTATCCAGCCATTTCACGATCGCATGCAACGCCGCGCGGCCCAGCGGCACGATGCGCTCGCGCGAGCCTTTGCCCAAAACGCGAATTTGCAAATTTCGCAAATCGATATCATGCAGATTTAAATTGATCAGCTCCTGCCGACGCAGGCCGCAATTATAAAAAAGCTCTAAAATCGCGGCATCACGCACACCGTCGCCGGAAGTCAAATCAGGCAACTGCAATGCTTTTGATAACGCTTTTTCGGAAATAACGGATGGAAGTTTTTTCGGAGTTTTGAGAGCGACAAGATTGGTCGTGGGGTCGTGCGGCATCGCGCCCTCGCGCACCGCATATTTGAAAAAAGTGCGCAGCGTCACCAACCGGTGATTGATCGTGCGCGCGGCCAACCCCTGACTCGTGAGCCACGCGATGTACTTGCGCACGTGCAGACGTTGCACCCCGCTTTGCGGGGCGACTTTTTCTTCCCGCAAAAAATCACGGAACATGCGCAGCGTGGCGGCGCGCACCATCGTGGTGCGCGCCGCGAGTTGGCGTTCGGCTTGCAAATAAACCAGATACCGCTCAACCCAATCGGCGAAATTTTTAGTCGAGAGCTGCTCGTTCATAGAGCGCATCCGCACCTTGCTCAAATTTCTCTTTGCATTTGGGGCAGCGCCAGTGCGCGCCATCGGCTTGGGTGTACCGCTCTTCCAGATAATTATGATTGCAACTGGGGCAGGGCTTGGCGATCGGCTTGCTCCAGCTCACAAAATTGCACGTCGGATATTTGCTGCAGCCGTAAAACGTGCGTCCGCGTTTGGAGCGCCGCTCGATGATTTTTCCGTTGCACGTTGGCAGCGGACAGGCGACGCCGATCGGATAAGGCCGCGAAGTCTTGCAATCGGGATAACCGCTGCATGCGAGAAAACGGCCGTAGCGACCGACCTTCAACACCATGTCCTTGCCGCAATTGTCACACACCTCGCCTTCAACTTTTTCCTGCGCCTCCAGCGGCTTGGAATGCTTGCACTCCGGATAACCACTGCATGCCATGAACTTGCCGTTGCGTCCCCAGCGAATCACCAGCGGCTTCCCGCATTTGGGGCAGGTCTCGTCGGTCTGTTCCAGCAGCGCGTCTTTGATCGTGTCTTTTTTCTCTACCGTCGCCACGACGGCGCGATTGAACGGCTCGTAAAATTCCTGCACGACTTGCAGGAACGACTTGTCGCCGGCTTCGAGCTTATCCAGCTCCTCTTCCATGAACGCCGTGAATTTGACGTTGAAGATTTGCGGGAAATTTTGCACGAGAATTTTGTTAACGGTTTTGCCGAGATCGCTCGGCACCAATTGCCGGCCCTGTTTGTCGATGTATTTGCGCGCCAGCAGCGTGCCGATGATCATCGCATACGTGCTGGGACGGCCAATCGCGAGTGCGTCCAACTCTTTCACCAGGCTCGCTTCCGTGTAACGGGCCGGCGGTTTAGTGAAATGTTGTTTCGGATGTACGTCGAGCAGCGTCAACACCTCGCCAATTTGGATATTCTGCGGCACGGCACTTTGGTTCTCGCCGTTCTCATCCGGCTCTTCATCTTTTACGTCATCAAAAACTTGCAAGAAGCCGCGAAAGACGATGATCGAGCCGGAGGTGCGCAGGAGAAAACGCCCGCCTGCGATCTCAATCGACGTTTGCTCGAGCACGGCGGCCTCCATCTGGCTCGCCACAAAACGCTGCCAGATCAATTCGTACAGTTTATATTGCTCTGGTGAGAGATATTTTTTGATGCTCTTCGGCGTGCGCTTCATCGAGGCCGGGCGAATCGCTTCATGCGCGTCTTGCGCGGAAGATTTCAGTTTATATTTTCGCGGCGTTTGCGGCAGATATTCCAAACCGTAATCCGTAACGATGTAATCTCGTACCTCGGCAATCGCTTCATCAGCGACACGCGTTGAGTCAGTACGCATGTACGTAATCAATCCGACGCTGCCGTCTTCGCCCAGCTCGATGCCTTCATAAAGCTGCTGCGCAATCGCCATGATGCGCTTCGCGGTGTAGCCTAGACGATTCGCCGCTTCCTGCTGCATCGTGCTCGTCGTAAACGGTGGCGCGGGCTGGCGGTTGACTTTCTTTTTTTTAATATCCGCAACTTTGAACGTCTGCTGGCGCAACTCGCGATTGATCGCCTGCGCTTCCGCCTCGTTATGAATCTCCGGCTTCTCCTCGTCGATTTTAACGAGATTCGATAAAAAGGGATCGGTGCGCTTGCCTTTCAACTCGGCGGCGATACTCCAATACTCTTCGGGAATGAAAATATCAATAAGCTCTTCACGCTCGCAAATCAAACGTAATGCGACGGATTGCACGCGCCCGGCGCTGAGGCCGCGATAAATCGTACGCCACAAAATCGGGCTGACCTGATAACCCACGAGCCGATCCACGACGCGACGCGCCTTTTGCGCCACGACCAAATTTTCATCAATCGGCAGCGTGTGCTCCAGCGCCTGCTTCACCGCGCGCTCGGTGATTTCATTGAAACGCACGCGCAAAATATTTTTATTATGCGGCTGAATCACTTCCGCGAGATGCGCCGCAATCGCCTCGCCTTCGCGGTCGGGATCGGTGGCGATATAAACCTGATCGACATTCGCCGCGGTTTTGCGCAGATCGGTGAGCACCTTTCCTTTGCCGCGAATGGTAATATATTCCGGCTCAAAACCGTTGTCGACATTCACGCCGAGCCGCTGCTTCGGCAAATCTTTGACGTGGCCGACGGAGGATTTGACGACATAATCTTTTCCGAGAAATTTATTGATCGTTTTCGTTTTGGCAACGGATTCAACGATGACTAACGACTTCGACATAACGAACTGAATGACTCCTGTAATACTATAAAGAACCCAAAAGATAAAAGCGCGCGCAAAGGCGCAGAATCGCAAAGATTTCGCAAAGAAAAACTTTGCGAAATCTTTGCGTCTTCGCGGCTTTGCCTGAAAGTTTTTGCATTTTACTTTATCGAAACTAATGCACAACAGCGCTGTCTTCCAACGCGAAGAACGCGCCGCCGCTCATGCCGTCTAAATTGCACAACGTCGACGCGACCAGAGATTTGATCGCTTCTTCCGGCAAGCGCGTCGCGCCGATCATCATCGCGCGCTCGATCACCTGCTCGATTTCCGTGTCGTCTAAAACGCCGAGATGCTTGAGCTGCAATAAATAGCCGTAGCCTTCCGGCGAAATCACGAGGCGCTCCAGATCGTGCAGAACGCGAAACGTGCCCGGCAGCTTCGGCCCGGTGTGGCGCACCAAATCTTCATTTTCTTTTTGATAGCGCTCGTAAAGCCAAGAGAACGCCGAGCTGATCTCGTTCTCGGTATAACCGCGCTGCAACAGGTCGCGCGAGATTATTTCCATATGATTCGGCGCCGCCTTCTCGCCCTGTATCTCGTTCATGATGTAAACAAGAATCTCGACCACGCGCTCGTTCATGCATTCTCCTCCGGATGAACCGCATTTTTTTAGTCGCCTGCAATGTACGAAAAAAATTTCTAAAAGCAAGGGATTTTACAAATTTTTAGCAATTGCGCACAGGCGGTTTGTGTAAAATCAGGGACTTGGCGGTTTAATGAGCGACGGCCTTCAAGCTTTCCAGAATTTCTTCTTTCGTTTGCGCCGTGACCACCAATTTGAGCGCGGCGGTCAATTTCTCCAATTCATCGATTTTACCGATCAATTGTTTTTCGTTTTCATTCAACTGAAAACGTGTGGATAGCTGCAACATCAAGGCTTGTTGCATCCCTTGCTGCATCCCTTGCTGCATTCCTTCATTTCTTAACCTTTGCGCTGTAGTTGGCATGACTGTTTCTCCTTCTAGCTTGGTTTCTTCCAACATGGTTTCCAATTGTGCGACCGGAACATCCTGCGTCTCCAGCAAGTAGATCAGTAAAAAATTGATCCGCTCCTTCTCGTGCATGAAACCCATTTGATGCCAGAGCTGGAATACTTGCCGGATGAGTTCTAAATCTTTATTGAACGCGGCTTTCATCAGCAACATGGCCGAAAGCAGATAAATATTCTCTTTCAACGGACGGCTGCTCTCGTCCTGCCAATTCCACGCATTGGCGTCGAACAGCACATACGTAAAATTGAGCAGAAACCCCTTCAGCTCGTTGTCAATAGAAAACTGCTCGATGAATTGCGTGGGAATCTGCCATGCGCCTGCGCCGTGATAAAACACTAAAGGAATGATCATCCGCAGCGGCTTTTTCTCGGCGCCGTCTTGCTGCCACATCAAGTCCATGTAGCGCAACAACTGCAGAAGAACGCCTTTGTCTGGATACGACTTGTGCTCGAAAAGAAAATAGATATCGACCGGCAGTTCTTCCGCTTTGGTTCGGCATTTCACCACGAGATCGGAAAAGGCGCGCTTGTATGCCTCTGAAATGTAAGAGGTCGGATCAAGGGCGATCTGTGTGAGATCAAGCCGCTGGCGCAATGTCGCAGGCAAAGCGACTTTCAGAAAGGTCTCGGTGTTAGCGACCTCGGAAAAAATCCTCTCAAAAAAATTAGCGTGGATGTTTTCAATGTCCGGCATGATTAGTCTTTGATTAAAACTTTCGAAGGAAAATTGAAGCGTTCAATTCACCGCAAAGCCCGTATATTGCCGTCGATACGGCGCGTGAAAAGCCAGCACGATATCCTCTTTTGGTACGCCCCATTCGACCAAGTCATTGGCGACGCCTCTCTCCGTGCCGTCGTGCTGTATCCAAATTTTTCCGTTTCTGATGTCAATGTGCAGTACCGCGCCGCGAATGCGTCTATGCTCATGCCAACCGACGTTAATTAATTCGTAGTGGTCGCGCTCAGTGTCAAAAACAGTCTCGACTTCGATATCGCCGAAGGAGGGCTTGTAAGCCCCGTACTGCTTGATCAATTGCTGAACGTAAGCGCGATATTGTTCTAATTTAGCCATTTGATAATGACCTCCTTCTTTTCATCGTAAACAATGAGCTTGAGCTGATAGCTTTGAATCGCCGCTTGCCCAAACTCCAGTGTGAAAAATGATTCGAAGATATCAAGCGGAACGGCCAAATACAAAGCACGTTCCGGATTTTGCGCCTTCAAAGCCAAACGCTAATTCATGAATTGGCCCAATGCCTTGTGAAACTCAGAAATGATCGACGTTCCAACAAAACTCTTAATTTCAACGACGATCTTTTGCCCATCCCTTTCTGCCGCGAATATTTTTTCCGCGCCTAAATCAGCATACATGTCAACGCCGCCGAATTGGATAAAGAAAGGATCGTTCGTGATCGTCCAGCCTTCTTTGACGAGAGCGTTCTTGACGGCGTCGTGGAAAATATCTCTTTCAGGCATTTTTAACTACTCCGTCGCATATATTTTCATGTCATCATGGAATGATCTTTTTTGTATTTAGCGCCGTGCTCGTGATTAAAAAGATTCTTCCCACTGGCATTTGTTTGTAGTTACGCCTTTAGGCGTTGTGCTCTCAGCAGGGCACGAATGCCTGAAGGCATCACTAAGAACATCACGCCTCCGCCCCGTGACACTTCTTATACTTCTTCCCGCTGCCGCACGGACACGGATCGTTGCGCCCGATTTTTGGATCCACCACAATCGGCTGGCGTTTACCCGCGGACGGCGCTTGCTGCGGCTGCGAGGGACCTTGAAAGCCCATGCCGGTGGGAGATTGATGCACCGTCGCCATTTGCTGAGGCATACGCCGGCGCACCGGCGGCGGTTCCACGACCTGCGTTTTGAAGACGGTTTCAATAATCTGCTCGTCGACCTGTCCGAGCATTTCTTCAAACATGCGAAAGCCTTCGCTCTTGTATTCGAGCAGAGGATCTTTCTGGCCGTAGGCGCGGAGATTGATGCCTTCTTTCATCTGATCCATCTCATAAAGATGCTCGCGCCATTTCTCATCGATCGCGCGCAGCGTCGCCAGTCGCTCGATTTGCCGCATGATCTTTGGCGAGACGAAAGCTTCTTTGCGTTCGTATGCCGCCCGGGCTTCCTGGCTCAGATTTTCTTGCACGCCGGCAGCAGTCAATTCGCTGCGCGTGCGCAAACCTTCCGGCAATGCCGCGAGAAAAATGCGTTGAAAAAAGTTCTGCAAACCGTCCCAATCCCATTCGTCCGCGTGTTGGCTGCTGCAGTAAAGTCCAACTTTGCTTTCAATATAGTTATCAATCATTTGTAAAATTTCGTCCCGCAAATTTTCCCCGCGCAGGGCGTGGCCGCGCTGGGTGTAAATCACCGTGCGCTGCTTGTTCATCACGTCGTCGTATTCGAGCAGATGCTTGCGGATGCTGAAGTTGTGGCCTTCGACGCGTTTCTGCGCCCGCTCGATCGAGCGCGTCACCATGCCGTGTATGATCACCTCGCCCTCTTCCGCACCGAGACGATCCATCACCGACGCGATGCGGTCGGAGCCGAAGAGGCGCATCAAATCATCTTCGAGCGAAAGATAAAAACGCGACGAGCCCGGATCGCCCTGCCGCCCTGAGCGGCCGCGCAACTGCCGATCGATGCGCCGCGCTTCGTGGCGCTCGGTGCCAATGATGTGCAAACCGCACGGCACTTCCTCGCGGCATTTGTATTCGTTGAGATGCGGACAAATCGGCTCCGCATCCTTCGAATTATAAACCAGCGCGCATTGATGATTTTCCGGCGCCAAAACCACGCCCTTGCCGAGTTTGATGTCCGTGCCGCGGCCGGCCATGTTCGTCGCAATCGTCACCGCGCCCGGCTGGCCCGCGAGCGAAACGATTTCCGCTTCCTGCTGATGATACTT
>Ga0247727_10004375_pt1 | contig 30005 bp, 18 predicted proteins | sample WisWelCaveWW1625_FD_202498 | JGI IMG/M metagenome (GOLD analysis project Ga0247727, IMG submission 202498) | Biofilm microbial communities from Wishing Well Cave, Virginia, United States - WW16-25 | ecosystem: Environmental > Aquatic > Deep subsurface > Groundwater > Cave microbial mat | place...
AAGACCAAGACGCGAGAGCTGACCCGCCGCAGTCACAATCTGGACGCTGAGTTGGTCGTGCGGCTGAATCGCTTGATCCGCGGAACGGCGAACTACTTCGCCACCCGGTGGTCCGACTGCGGCGATGTATACCGCACGCTGGACCGCTGGCTCCGCATGCGCCTGCGGTGCATGAAATTCAAACGCAAATCGAAAGAGGATAACTTCCGACTGCGTTTGAAGCACCTGAATCGCTTGGGCTTGCTGTCGCTTTCGGCGTTGATCCCCTCCCGCGTAGCGGGAGCGTAAGGTTCCCCTTGGGGGCAATTTCCGCGGGGTCGCCCGGTGCCTGAAACAGGCACGCCGGTAAATATGAGGAATTGACCTCATCGCGACAACGGGGAGGGGGTGGCGAAAGCCACCCCCTTACCCATTGGAGACCGCGACACAACCAGCCCCGACGGGTGCGCCTACTAGCTTTTTCAGAAATCAATCTGCAACCGCATTGCCAGCCCGCTAAAGTGGCCGCCCGTGTAGCCGCCTACCGGCGCGTGGTCTTCGATGTTGCCGGCGACGTAGTTGAACATGAGTCGCGAGTTGGGGTTGAACCACCAGTTCAGGCCCAGCGTGAAATTGGTCTCGCGACCGCCGAGGATGTCTTCGTCGGATAGATCAAAGTAGGAAACTCGAGCGGCGACCTGCCAAGCTCCCCAGCCGCCGCAGTGCGCACTGGCGGGTGATTCGTCGCGCATCCACGTTGCTTGCGCCAAAGACCAGCGCGTTTTCCATGAATACGGAATTCTTGCTACTGCTGAATACCTCCAGGCCTAGCGGCCGCACTTGATTGCCGATCAACACGGTTTGCAGAAGCGGAACCTCGCGGAGGCCCACGTAGGCGTCCAGGAGCTTGGAGTTGTTCGGGTTCGAGAACTCGAAGTCCAGCTTGTAGAACATGTCGTCGAGCACGTCGCCGGAGAGTTACAGACGCAATCGACGGAACTCGAGCCGGTTCTCCGGGTCCTCGCCTGTCGATGGATTCTCGAAGAACCCAATTCCCGCACTCGATGTAGGAAAGAGCGTGCTGACGATGTGAATGAGACCACCAACCTTGACGAAGGGAGTCGCGCGCGGTTCCGCGAGTGCCAGGAGACAGTCAGGGTGCGTTGCGGCTAAGGCCGACCCCCCTTTGACCGTCGCGGCGTCGGCGGGCGGTTGCCCGAAGTAAACTCTGCCAGCGGTCGATTCCGCCACGGTATCGTTTGCAGCGGGGAGCAGCGTGAGTGCTCGATACCCACAATTCGACGACGACCAGCGGCTTCGATGATCTATTCGATAATGGCGCAGTGATCGTCGGCTACTGGAGAATCTTTACTTGCTTGTGCGATCTTCCAGGGTCGCACGCCCTCATGGGTATCTATTCCAACAAGAAATTCACGTCCATCGATCCCGAGAGCTGGACTTTCATACCGGATGTGGGAATTGTTCCGGGCGAGGAAACCGGCACGTGGAACCTGACCTACTTCTACGAGCAGAAGTTGTGGGTCGATCCGTGCGACGCGCAAAGAAATATTGGTCTGTTGTCGACCTGGGGGCTCTCCGACGGCAATCCAAATCCGATCCGGTGGGGTACCACGCTCGCGGTCCAGGCAAAAGGACTCGTGAGCAATCGCCCGGCGGACACGATGGGTGTCAGCTACTTCTTCACCGGCCTCAGCAGCGATTTCAAGGATCTGGGAGGTCCCCTGATCGACTTGCAAGATGTGCAGGGCGTCGAGCTGTATTACAACGCAGCCGTTACACCTTAGTTCCATCTAACCGCGGACTTGCAGATTGTCGAGCCCGCCGATGCGGCAAGAGATACTGCAGTCGTGATCGGGCTGCGCGGAAAGATCAACTTCTAATTCCTAAACCGAGGTGGTGACCCATGAATTCCTTTGCGATCGTATTGTCGCTCGCGTGCCCTCTGGCAGCGGATGCTCTGGAAGCCAAGTCCCCGCTGGCGCCCGTTTCGGTCCGGGTATGCTCGACATGCCCTTACGAATCGGGCTGCAAGACGTGTTGTGAGGCGAGCCGGTTTCGCAGCAATGTTCCGAAACGCCACTGCGAGGCCATTGCCGAGTCCACGCGCCAGGTCGCGGGGAATGCCGTGGATGTGTTCGTCTCCTTCGGCGAGTGGGCCCGCAAGGCCCGGAATACGATTCGTTCACGTCGAGAGTCGTGTGAGTGAGCGCCGGCACTGTGTTCCGACGGTGCGATGAGTTAGCGATTCTCATTCTGAGTGAATTTGCTGGTCCACTTCTTGTCCCACAGGCTCGGGAATGGGTTCTGGATGTACGGATGCGCGGCAATCGCCTGCTCGTCGATGTCAATGCCCAGTCCCGGCGAGTCGGGCACGATCAGTTCGCCGTTCCGCACGGGGTTCCATCCGCTTACCAGGCTCGCCCGCCACGGCACGTCGAATTCGGCGAACGATTCCTGGATCATGAAGTTGGGCGTGCTCACGTCGAAGTGCAGAGCGGCGGCAAGTGCAACCGGGCCGATCGAGCAGTGCGGGGCGACGCGGATGTCTTGGGTTGCCGCCATCGCCGCGATCTTTTTCGCGGCCAAAATGCCGCCGCAGTGTGCGATGTCCATCTGCACGACATCGGCCGCTCGCAATGACACGAGGCGATAGAAATCCGCTTGTGAGTACAGCCGCTCGCCGGCCGCGATCGGGCTTTGCACTTGTTGTTTCACCTCGGCCTGCAGGTCGAGACATTCCGGCGCGACTGGCTCTTCGCACCACGTGGGCTCGAACCGTTCCAGCTTGCGAATCGTCTCGATCGCGCAGCCGGCAGACAGTCGCCCGTGAAACTCGATCATTAGTTCGATTTCCGGCCCCACCGCGTCGCGAACAGTCGCGACGATCGCGATCGCCAGTTCGCTTTGCTCGCGAGTAAGGTCCTTCCATGCCGTGCCGAACGGGTCGAACTTCATCGCGCGATAGCCGCGGCCCACAACCTCGCGAGCCCGCTCGGCAAATTCCAGGGGCGTGTTCGCACCGCCATACCAGCCGTTCGCGTATGCCGGAATCCGTTCGTGGCACCGGCCGCCCAGCAACCGATTCACTGGCTGCCCACACGCTTTGCCGACAATGTCCCACATTGCGATTTCGACCCCGCTGATCGCGGTCATTACGGTCGAGCCGCCTTGATACTGATCGCGAATCATTCCACCGATCACCGCCTCGATGTCAAAGGGGTCGCGACCGAGCACGCGGCCTTCGACCCACTCGTGGCACAGCGTTTGGACCGTTCGCTCTTGCCACTCGAGCGTCGCCTCACCGACCCCGGTCAGGCCCGTGTCGGTCGTAAGCTGAATGATCAGGTAGTTTCGCAAGCCGGCGTTGGCGAGGAATGTTTCAAAGCGCATGAGTTTCATGACCCAAACTGTAAGCCGAAAGTTCGTCGAATGCAAAGAAACCCGCGAGCGGAGGGTGGGTCGAATTGCAGTGAGTCGAAAGGCTTTTTGTGAGTTTGGCGGATTTCGTCACGCGGAGCGTGACGACTACGAGGATCGGATGCTGTGCGTGTCAGTGGTCCCTTGACACTCTTGCGGGGAGATTGCGATAGTGACCGAATGAGTTTGGTTAGGATGGAAAACCTGGTTGATCGCGGGCAAGTCGCAACGAGAAGCTGCCGTTTTCAAACCGGACAAATGCACCGACGAATACTGGCCATTTCGATGCTGATCTTCGTCTGGCCCGATGCCGCTGCGCGAGCAGATGAACAGTATTTTGAGTTCATCAACCGGCTCCAGGACCGCGGCTACCACGACATGGTCGTGGAGTATGTCCAGCGAATTCGAAATCGGCCGAACGTGCCCGAGGACTTCAAGTCGCTGGCGGAATTGCTCATCGGCAAAAACTTGCTGGCCGGTGCTGAGCAGGTGACTGATCTTACGCAGCGAGACGAGCAACTGCAGACGGCTCGAATGCATTTGGAGAAATTCATCCGCGAGCAGCCGCAGCACGAGCGCGTGGCGGAAGCCCAGATGGATCAGGCGCAGATTCTGGTCGCGCGTGGCCGCGTCGCACTCTTGCAGGCGGAAAATCCGAACAACGCCGCCCGCAAAGACGAGCTACTGCAACAATCCCGCTCCCAATTCGACGCGGCTCGAAAGAGTTTCTCCGACGCACGCGATCGGTTCTCGACCGAGTTCAAGAAATTCCCCGCCTTTATTCCGGAAGAGGAAAAACGAAAGCGCGAGGCCAAGGCCGCGGCTCGCATCAACGTGATGCAGGCACACTTGAACCTCGGGCTGGTCGAGTATGAATTTTCCCAGAGCTTCGACCGCTCGAGTGCCGACTACAAGAGGACGCTACAACAAGCCATTGCGATCTTCAAGAATGTCAGCGACGAATTTGGATCGTTACTCGGCGGTCAGTACGCCCTCATGTGGCAGGGCAAGTGTTACGAAGAGATGGGCGATGTCGCGGACCTTGGCAAGGCCGAAGGCATTTACAACGAGTTGATGAAGCACGAGGACCGAGAGCCAGCCATGTTGGCCCTGCAGCGTCAGGTCCAGTTTTTCCAAATCATCGTATTGAACAAACGGGGCGACCACCTTCTGGCCGCGGACCTGGCCAGGAACTGGCTGCAGTCGAATCCCACGCTGCGGAGCAATGAGTCAGGACTCGGGGTCCAGTTCGAGCAGGCCAAGGGGCTGATTCAACAAGCACTCTCGTTGCCCTCCAAGAACACCGAACGAAATCGGTTTCTCAGCCAGGCGACGGACAGCCTGGGGATCGTCGCACGGTACGACACGATTTACAAACAGCCGGCCATTTTGCTGCAGCAAAAGTACAAGGGACTGATCGGTTCGATTGGCAACCTGATGACCTTTGACAAGGTTCTCGCAATGGGCGACGAGTCCAAGGATCGCAGTTCATGGCCCGAAGCGGCGGACTTTTACTCTCAGGCCTTGCGACTCGCCAAGGACAATCTCGACGCCGAGCAGCTTGCTTTCATCCGCTACAAGTTGAGTTTCGCCCATTTCCAGACGAAGAGGTACTTCGAGGCCGCGGTCCTGGGCGAGTACGTGGCGCGGCATCAGCCGGAATCGATTTACGCGGCACCGGCGGCCCACGTCGCACTCGAGGCTTTTGCCCGCGCGTTCAACGATGCGATCAAACTCGAGCAGCCCGCGGATTTTGAGGAGTCGAGAATCATTCGACTTGTCGAATACGCGACGCAGGCGTGGCCCAAGGCACCAGAAGCGAACGCGGCCCGGCTGCTCCTGGCCGAACTGCACCTGCACCATGGCCGATTTGCGGCCGCCGGCGAGGCGTTTGAAAGCGTCACGCCAAACTCGCCGGATTACGCTCGATCGTTGGGCCGATCCGGCGACGCCTTTTGGCAAGTTTACGTCGAGGGCGCTAGCCTGACACCCGAAGCTCGCCAGCCCGAGAAAATGGTCGAGTCGTTGCGGCGCGCACGCGAGAACCTGGCAAAGAGCGTGAACGAGCAGCGGAAAATTCAGAAGGCCAACTCGCCACCTTCGGTGGAACTGGCGGAAGCGGAAATTAATTTGGCCGATGTTTCGATCGAAAGTGGTCAGGCTGCCAACGCTGTGAAACTCATGCAAGAACTTGTCCCGAAACTGGGGGCTTGGCCGGAACTGAAATCGCTCGAGTTGCGAGCCTTGTTGGCTTTGTTGCGATCCGCGATTACAGCGAAAGAGCTGCGCGCCGCCGAAGACGCCATGAAGGCCATCGAAGCCACCGGCAAGGACCTGGCTCAGATCACTCGCGTGTACCTCGATCTTGGCCGGCAACTTCAGGCGGAGATGGAGCGGCTTCGGTCGCTGGGTGACAATGCAAAATACGAACGCACCCGCGACAGCTACGTCGCGTTTCTGAATCAGATGGCCGCCCGGCGCGAGGGCCAATCGTTCGTAACTCTCCAGTGGACCGGCGAGGCGTTTTTTGGACTTGAGATGTATGAGCAGGCGGCTGCTCGGTTCAGCGAGATTGCCAACCGATCGCTCAGCGACCCCAAGTTCATCGATCAATCGAAGCGGGAAAATCGAGAGGCACTGCTGCAGGTCAAGCTGCGCTGGATTGCGTCGCTTCGCAGTCAAAAAAGATTCAACGAGGCGTGGGACAAAATCAAGCCGCTGCCGGCTGAGGCGAACTCGGCCAAAGACCCGCTGCACGAGGGCGTGGTGCGGAATTTCGACATCATCATGGAACGCGGCCTGGTTTTGCAGGACTGGGGCCAACGCGATGCGAACAAGCTGAAGACGGCCATCGACCACTGGGCATTTTGGGGCCGTGAAATGGACAAACTTCCGCAAAAACCGTCGCAGTACTTCGAGGTCCGACGCAATCTGGTGCGCTGCCTGCTCGATCGCGCCAAGAGCCCAGCGGACGTCAAGGAGCGCCAGCAGCGTCTGCAGCAGGCCGAGCAGCAGTTGCTTTTTTTGACCAAGACGAACACGACTTTGGGTGGCCCAGTGATGAAGGCCGAGTTTCGCCAGCTTCAGCGAGAATTGGAAAAAACCTTGGGCCGCCGGCTAGGCGAAACGGCTAGCGGTACGGCCACGGGAAAAAGGGCAGGGAACTGAGCATGCGTCAAACTCGTTCTTGTGTGTTCTGGTTTTGCGTCGCGGTGCAACTCGCCTGCGGAAGTTGGCTCGTTGCCGATGAAATTGAAACGCGGGACGGAAAGAAAATTCTCGGCACAATTCAGAAGGAGGCAGCGAACGAGGTTCTCATCCTGAGCCAGGGCAAGACCGAGCCGCAATCAGTCGCCGTAAATCGGATCGCCAAGGTCCACTACACCGGGCAGCCGGCACTACTGACTCATGCCCGGAGCATGGAAGACGCCTACGAACTCAGGACCGCCGCCGAAGAATATTCCAAGGTCCAAGCCGAATTGAAGGGCAAGCCGCCGATCTTGCAGGCCGCTCAGTTTGGTGAGGCGCGTGTGCTCGCGTTGCTCGCGCTCGATGAATCGACCGGTCTGGAAGAATCCATTTCTCGACTGGAGAAATTTGCTCAAGAAAACTCTGACACACGCCATCATTTTCCCCTTCAGAAACTTCGCGGCCGACTTTATTTTGCGAAAAAAGATTTTGGCAAGGCCGTGCAGGCTTTTGAGGAACTCGCGAAGGCCCCGTGGACGGAGGCCAGGCTGGAATCGTTGACGTATCAGGGGCGGGTTCTGCGTGCCCAAAGCAAGCTGGATCAGGCGATTGTGCGATTCGACGAAGTGGTAGCCACGAAGCCGGAGTCTGGCGATCAACAACTCGTGCAGACCGAGGCGCTGCTGGAAAAGGCAAAATGTCTGCTCGCTCATGACAAGCGGGAGCAGGAAATCAAATCTCTGGAGCAGGCGATTGACGTAGCGCCGATGCACGCTCAAGACATTCAAGCCGAGGCTTACATCGCGCTGGGCGATGCATACCGAGCCACGCAGCGGCCCAAGGATGCACTCTTGTCTTTCCTGCACGTTGAGCTGCTTTTTGCCAAGAATAAGGACCTGCACGCCCGTGCTCTGTATAATCTGGTCCAACTTTGGAACGAACTTGGCCAGCCGGACCGTGCGGCGGCGGTTCGCAAGAACCTGAAAACGATTTACCCAAGCAGCTCGTGGAACAAAAGGCTCGGGTCTGACGAAGGAGTTTCTCGATGATTGGTTTTGCGCGAGGCGTTGTCTTCGTGGCTTGCTTGGTTGCGTGCAACGGATCTTTTGCCTGGGCACAAGATGAGAAAACTTCGCCTCAAGAGACTCCTTCACAGGACATGCCCACCCCACAACCAGAACCCGGCCCAGACACCAGCGAGATGGAAGAGCCGGCACCGTCGGCAACAGCCTCCGCCCCGGCCGCATCGCCTCCCGCCACCGAAGCAACCAAGGAAGAATCCTACGTGGTCTTCCTCATCCGGGCCGGCGGTCCCATCGGGATCATCATCATCATCCAGTCGATCGTCACCGTGGCATTGACGATCAAGTACCTGCTCGAAATGAAGCGAGAGAAATTCATTCCGCCGCGGCTGGTCGCAGAATTCGAAGACAAGATTCGAGACCGCAAATACCAGGAGGCGTATGAATTGACCCGCAACGACAGCACGTTTCTGGGCAAGGTGCTGGCCGCGGGCCTGAGCAAGCTTTCAACCGGCTACCCGCAGGCAATCGAGGCCATGCACGAAACGGGCGAGGACGAAAGCATGAAGCTCGAGCACAAGCTAAGTTGGCTCGCGATGATGGGCACGACCGGACCGCTGCTCGGCCTGTTCGGCACGGTAGTGGGCATGGTCGCCAGTTTTCGCGTCATCGCAACCAGCGAGACGCAGCCCAAGCCCAGTGAGTTGGCCGATGGCATTTCGGTTGCGCTGGTCACGACTTTAGACGGCATGGTCGTGGCGATCATTGCCACCTTCGCATTCATGCTGCTCAAGAACCAGGCGGCCCGCTTGGTGTTGGAAGTGGGCATGGTGAGCGGCAATCTGATGGGCCGATTCAGCAGCATGGCCCGGCCGGGCCGCAGCTCGGGCAGCGGCGTAACGGAACAGGGTTGAAGTGGGAGTTTGCAGTCATGGCCGAAGAGGGCGGCACACCCAAAGTCGATGTCAATCTCGTCCCGATGATTGACATCATGTTTCAGCTCATCGCGTTCTTCACGATGCTCATCAACTTCGACAACAGCAACCGGGATGAGCGCATTCGCCTGCCGGTGGCCGACCTGGCCACTCCGAGCGAGATGGCCATGGACGAGATGCTCGTCTTAAACGTCAATCGGTTCGGCCAGGGCAATGTGCTGGGCGAGTTGATAGACCTGGATGACGAGCGATTTCGCAAGTACATGATTCGCGAGTCGCAGCAGGCGCTGGCGGCGATGAAGCGAGCGCGGCACGAATTCAAAACGATCGACAGCCGGCCGCAGCTTTGGACAACCATCCTGATCCGAGCCGATCGCGACGCCGAATACGGCAAGATCCAACGCACGTTGCGCATGTGTCAGGATCTTGGCTTTTACAAATTCGCGCTGCGCGCCACTGCGGACAAGGTCGAGTGATTCATGAAATTTCACAAAACGCGACACACGCTCGCCGAGACCAAGTGCGAAATCGAGATGACCCCGACGCTGGACATCATCTTCCAGCTCTTGATCTTTTTCATCCTCACCTTCAAACCGATCACCGACGAAGGCCAATTCGGCGTGAACATGTCCAACTTGCCCGGCGGCTCGTTGGCCTTGCCGACGGTCGTGCCGGGGATGGGCGACGACACGGCTTCCCCCGACGTCCAATTCATCCCGCCGCTTCGCGTGTTACTTTCCGCCGGCCCCGGCGGCCACCTTTCCTCCAGCGGCATCGCCGTGGGCGATGTTCAATTGCAAAGTCTCGATTACCTGCGCTTCCACATCCGCAGTCTGGTGCGAGGCTCCGCCGATGAATATGAGGTCGTGATCGAGGCCGATCCGAAACTTCAATACCAGTACATCGTCCAAGCCGTGAACGCGATCTCTCGCGCGGGGGTGCGCAAAATCAACTTCGGGGCGCCGGCAACCAGCGGTTCATGATCCGTTGAGCAGGGTTCATCTCACCGGCAGCGAGCGCATATAGCGCACGAAGTCTTGTTCGAGTTGGTCGATGTCGTTGCCAAAGGCGGATTGGAAGTCGGCGAGGCGCTGGTCGGGGGAGTCTTGGGCTAGCGGCGGTTTCTGGGCGAGGATTTTTAGGTAATCGAAGAAGTGCTCGCGCTTGGTCTTGATCAGGAAGTAGGTGAGGGCCCATGAGTCGGCGTAGGCGGCCAGGGCGGTTTGCTTGTTGCGAAGCTGCTCGTCGTCGCGAATGAGTGCTCGCAGGTCCACACGTTCGGCGGCGGGGCCGAAGTGTCGCTCGCGGAAGAGTTCGAGGCGAGGTCGATTCACTTCACCGATCTTACTCCAGTCGGCAGCGTTTCGGTTCGGGGCCTCGAAGAACATTCCCATGCCTTCGGCCAGCCACAGGGGGTTGTCGGAGAATCTCTGGTGAAATCCGCAGTTGTAGGCCAACTGGTGAGTGGCCTCGTGGATGACCGTGGCGATATTGGCTGCCGCAAAGCCATCGATGCCGCGCTGGCCCGGCTGGACTTTGGGTCGCACATTGCCCAGGCCGGCCCGACCCGCGCGGGCCTGCATGTCGTAGAGTACGATGCGATTGGTCGGGAACGAGTAATAGCCGATCACGTTGCGGGCCATGTCCTCGCCCAGTTCGCGAGTGGCGTAGGTCAGGAAATCCTGCTCGTCACCGAAGACGATCCCAACAAGGGGATACTCGTTGGGCTGGATTTGAAATCCAGCCGTCTTGAAGTAATTGGTGAACGCGCCGTGCAGTCGCTCGAAGAGCCGGCTGCACGATCGGGCAAAATCGGTATCGCAACTGTAACAGATGACGTACCGATTGCTGGAGAACACGCGGAAGCCGCTGCCGAACTCGCGCCGCAATTCGTCTATCATTTCTTCCTTGGTGAATGGTTTCGGCTTTTCGGGCTTCTCCGTCAGTTCTACGACGCGATTTGTGGGAACGAGGTGCATTCGGCCATCGCGACCGAGAAAGAGGACTTCCACGTCGCTGCGAGCGGCCAACCGGCCTTCGGCGGTAAATCGGCCATCCGGAGTTTCATAGACCAAATTGTCCGCGAGAACGGCCCGGTTCTGTGCGGAAAGGAAAAGCCATACCGCAACGAATGCAGCCACTTGCCTCGAACCGATTAGACCAATCCCTGGAATCATTGCGGAATCCTCAAAACGAATTAGAAACTCTGTTGAAAGTGGAATTCACCGCTATTGATAGTGTCGTTCGCCACTTGTCATCAATAACGCCGTCATTTTCCCCATTACGGCGATAGATGGTCAAGAGTTGATCGCCGTGCTGTCATCGTTTTCGATGGCCCGGACCACGAGCACGGTGAGGTCATCGAATTGGGCGGCCGAATCGCAAAATGCCAGGACTTCTTGTTTGATGCACAGCGCGAGTTCGGCAGCGCCAAGGTTTGCGTGATCGCGCACGGTTTGCTCCAGTCGTGCCCGTCCAAATTGTTCGCCCGCCGGATTACTTGCATCGAGTACGCCGTCGGTGAACGCGACCAGAACGTCACCGACCATGAGAGTGGCATCGCCGGATTCGATTGGGTTTTCCAAATCCAGGCCCAACGGGCGGCCGGCACTGTCGAGGGCCATCATTTCGCGAGTGGCCGGGCGGTACAAAATTGCCGGTGGATGACCCGCCGAAGCGTAGTCGAGCCGGCGACTGGGAACGCTCAGGATCATACAAAACATTGTCGTAAACGCGTCCTCCATGGTTCGCGATTGAAACAATGTATTATTGGTGCGACGCAGGACGGCCCCGGCGGCCGAAGAATCTTGCAGGTGTGCCAGAGCGACCGAGCGGGCTTGATTGATCAAAAATGCCGCCCCCATACCCTTGCCGCACGCATCGCCGATCAATAGCCCGAGCCGAATTTCGGAGAGCATTTGCCAGTCGAAGAAATCGCCACCCACTTCACGGGCCGGCTCGCAGAGGCCGGCGATGTCGAAGCCGGGCACCATCGGCGGACGCACGGGCAAGATGCGGCGTTGTAAGTCCGCGGCCAACTCAAACTCGAAACTGAGTCGCTCCTTCTCCGCCGTCGTTCGTTCCAGGGCAGCGATCGATCGCCGGAGTTGTCGTGACATTTCGTTGAAGCTGGCGGCCAGTTCGCCAATTTCATCGTGGCCATGAACGACCGCCTCGACCTCAACGTCCAGCCGGCCGGCCTGCCGGACCGTTCGCGTCAAGTCGCGGACCGGTTGTTCGAGCGTGCGGGCCAAGTAACCGCCCACGGCAAGGGCCACAAAGAGTGCCAGTGATGTGATGCCTGGCGTGTAATCGTGCGTCGAACCGCGGCGCTGAGCCAATGCCCACTTTACTCCCGATGCCTGCGGAATCATTAACTCCAGAATCCAACCCGTCGTTTGAAGACTGTGGCGGTAGTACAACAGCGTGCTTCCTTCCACGGATTCGGTGAACGTCCCTTCGTTGTGAGACGACTGCGAGCGGTGAAAGTTGGCACTTCTTAGGAATTGACGACCCGAGGCGGTAGCCAGTGCGTATTCATGGCCGCGTGCGAGCGTCGCGTCGAACACAGCTTTTTCCAACTCGGAAAGATCAATCGAATCGACGAGCACAATGCTTGCGTCCTTTCCTGTGGCCACGAGTCGCATCAGATTGACCGCCTCGCTACGTTTTGGTGGAGCACCGGGACCAATGGTCAGGATCATTTGGCCGCTCTCGAGGGCCTTCGCCTGGTCGTTGTCGATCAAACTGAGTATCAATTCGGTCGGGACTCTTTGCACGTCAGCCATAACGCTTGGAAAGAGGGGCGAGAGCACCGGGCTCTCGGTCTCGAACGACTCCACCGCTTGGCTCTTCGTCAGTCGCTTCGCGTAACGTTCAAGCAGTTGTTCGTGGCCCGAGAGGATTTTTTCCAAATCGTTCTCGATCTGTTCAGTTAGTTGGCGTTGCATATCGACCGCCTGCCGCATGGCCTGGCGGTAATCGTCCCACAGCCCGACCGCCATGACGAACAACAGAGGTAAGAATCCCGCAGCACTCAAACCCACCATGATCTTGACGATGATCGGCTGGTGCCGGAATCGCCGGATGGCCGGCCCCACGTTTGCCACCGATTGCCACCAGCTTCGACAGAAAAGGCTCGATCGCGTAATGACGGGTGAAAGTGTACGGAGTATCGGGAGACCCAACACCAAGCACGGACCCGCACCCGCGGCAAACCACGCCAGCACACGGGCCAGCCACCGGCCCAATCCCCTGCCCTCAATTTCAACGATCATCAAGTAGCTGACGCCGATCATCGCGGCAAGCAGATTGGCGATGATCACGACCACAAGCAGATACATGAGCCGGTCGCCGCGCTGGGACAATCCCGGGTCGGGCCGCGAAAACCGAAACCAAATGGCCGGCAGGCCACAGAGCACGATGTCCGCAAGTACGCGACCGAGTACGTTGTCGGGTCCAGCCAGCGATCGGACAATGGCAGGAAAAATTACACCTGCCAGTACGCCCCAGCCACCAAACCAAATGCCTGCCACGACCTGGACCGCGGCACTTGGCGCAAAGCCGCTCGGCGTGTCACCGACCGGGAAGCTCATCGTGCCCAAACCACCGACGACGCTGCCAATGCCAACGGTGACTAATAGGATGACCACATGACGCCAGCCCACGTTTACCTCGGCGCCGATGGGCACATCCCACACGCTCACAGAATGCTGAGTCGATTCTTCCGCCGTCGCCAATGATCTCACTCCTGGTTCATCCGTCACAGTAGGCCGAAATGTTACTCGAAAACCGTCCGTTCAACCCAGCGGAACTGAGGTGGGCCTTCGCAAAAGGATGGATAGGTCGGCTTGGCGAGATGTATTTGAATCGGCCGCTTGGGTTTTATTTCACGAAGTGAAGTGTTTAGCTCGGCGGTGGGTTGAGCACACTCTGGATCCACGCCAGGTATGGGGCCACAATCACGCCACCGCCGAAGGAACCAAATCGGGGTGATTGAACCGCCCATGTGTCGCGCGTGTAGGTGTTGACGCCGGCCAGGGCATAGGAGCTTGCCTGCGTGGGATCGGCCCCGACGAGCACAAATGCGGGGCCGCCGGAATCGCCACTGCCGAGCGTCGTCTCGCGGTCATTGCCGAGAGTCGGGCCACCCGTCGGGCCGTTGCCCGTGGGGCCGTCGAAATCGTACTCGAATATCTCGTCGACAATGGCAGCGTACTGATCATCCTGGTCCTGAAGCTTGTCGGGAAAATTCTCGCCATACCGCTTCACCGTGAAGCTCGCCGCGATGGTGTACCCGCTGACGCCGTCGCCCGACCGGCCGTAGCCAACCAGGTGCAGAACTTCATCCATTGGCCCTGTGTAGATCGGATAAATCGGAACTCCCTCGGGCAGGGAAGTCGAAAGCGTTAACACCGCCAGATCATCATTGACCGACGGCCGGCCGAAACCGGTGAAGTCCGGATGAAGCTGCCAGGCCACGGCCTGAATTTGGTGCGACATGTCGCTGCCGAAATTCAGATTGAAGTAGATCGCGACCAGCTTGTCGCGCTTGGTGATCCGGCCGTCGTCGTTCGAGTCGAGGCAGTGGGCCGCTGTGAGAACGTGCGTGCTGCTGATCGGGGTCGCCGTGCAGATGCCCGAATATCGTTTCGTGACAATGTTCAAGCTTCCGACGCCGGCGAACGGCGATGACGTGCTGTTCGGGTCAACACGGTTCGACGGCTGGTCAGGATTTGCGCCGCCAGTGTCGCCGGCGAGCATGGTTTTGTGATAATCACTCTCAGATTCGCCCTTGTCCGAGTCGTCTAATCGCGAGCGATGCGAAAAACCGGACAGCAGGGTCCTCGATTCAAGTTGCTCACATGCCAACTGCGGACGGCGAAAACTCCAGGTCATAGGGCCCCCCGAATGATCGACCCCGAGTGAACCACAGGCACAACTTCCTGAACGGATTGTGCCCCTGTGCGTTGAAAGGTCACTTAACCATAGGTCCGAATTGATCGGTAGGCAAAGGCCCGCGACGAGTTGCCGGTTCTACGGCTTTTCAGGGTTGGCAGGGTTGTCCAACTTTTTCAATTGACTTTGGGCGCGAGTCTGGAGTGATTCGTATTGCTGCGGCCACTGGCCTTCGCCGAGCTGGCGGATGAGTGATCGGGCATCATTGAACCGCCCCGCCTGTTCCAACATTTGTGCGTGATCCCACAAGATCTGTGCGTTTGTCGGCTCTGCCAGCAATGCTTTGGCGTAGCTGCGATCCGCCAATTCAAATTCGCTATGACCACGAAACGTCTGGGCGATGTCGAGCCACGCCGGCGAGTCCCCAGGCCTGTCGCCGAGCGGCGTGGTCAGGTAATCCCATGCCAAGTCGTGAGCACCAAGTCGCTGAAGCACACGTGCTGCCACCTGGCATGCGGCCGTGTCATCTGTGTCCAGCGATCGCCAGCGATCGGTGGCACGCACCACGCGCGAAATCAACTCTTGCGGCGGTTCAGCGGGCAGCGTATCGATCGCGTCGGCCAACTGCTGGAAGCGGCCCAGGAGCTGTCCATACACCTGCCGAACCGATTCCAGGTTTACCTCGTCCGGCAGTCGCTGGTACTCGAGATCCATCGCCTCATCCAGGCACATGACCGATCGAGTCGTCATGCCATTGTGTTCCGCCAGCGCCGCACCGATTCGCCAAAAGGCCGAATCCTGCTTGAGTTGCTCATCGGCCAGCAACGGCTGAAACAGTGCGTCGGCGCGAGCGTACTGGCCGGTTTGCCACAGGTAGTGCACAGCCGCGAGCGTCGTGCCGAAACGTGTGTCGTCCGGAAGCTCAGATAAGGCGGCCGTGAACACGTCTTCAGCGAGTTGCGACTCGCCCACATGATGGCACTGCCACGCAAGCGCGAACGCTGCCCGTCGGTCGCCTCGCTCGATGAGTTTTTCGCCCGCCCCTCTCATGAGTGCCGCCAACTGCGTGGACCCTTCGCCGTCGTAACGGAACGCCTGAGTGAAACTCGCATCGATCGGAGGCAGCACGTCGAGCTTCAGCGCTGCCGTGTGCAACTCACGAAATTGGTCTCGCGCCTTTTGCCAATCACCTGCCTGCAGGCTACAACGGGCGGCCTCGTAACGTGCCGAGTAGCTCAGGCCGGGCACCTTCTCGAAGAGCCGACAGGCATCGGCGAGCGATCGATAGGATTCCGGGTCACCTCCCGCCTCGTCGAGCAGCATGCTCAGCACGGTCCAGCCGAAGAGAGGCGACTTGCATCGCCGGACGAATTCCACGGCCTTCTGACGGTCCGCTGCACGCTGTTCCACCGTACCTTGGCTCGCCTTGCCACTCGTCAAACGAGCGTACACGTCGCGGAAGTCGGCCAGCCGGTTCAAAAAGCCGTCTATTCTCTGATCGGCCAGATCCATCTGTTCGATCTTGCCGCTCTTCGACATCTGTTGCTGGTGCAGGAATACATACTTCGCGAGTAATGCGTCCGGGTGATCGGCGACGGGATCGAACCGAACTTGCGTGCCGTCCGACATCGCCCGCTCCGATTCCGGGTCCCACGTTGCGCCGCTGGCCATGAGCAGCGTGTAGAAGCCGATCCGCCGGTCCCCTTTGGCAAAGAACCGCTGGCCGACGATTTGCATGACTTCGTTCGGGTTCTGCGTCAGGTCCGCTGCCAACAGTTTCAGCGCGTCTTCTTCGCTCCACTGGTCAAACCGCCCATCGCGCGGCCGCTTGGATGTCTCGAAGACATGCTCACTCGTTCGCACCGGCATCGACAGCACCACGAGGTCTTTCGTGTTCGGAGTCAGGTCCGGCTGACCCGCCGGCTCGACGGACAACTTGTTCTCGGCAAGCACCTTGTCATCAAGATCGAGCAATTTCACGGTGCCGTCGGCCGTGTATGTCTCGCGGGCCAGCACCTTGCCAGCCGGCATCGCGACCAGCCGCCGTTCGGCCAGCCGACCGTCTTCGGCGAAGATTAGGTGGATACTCCAGAAGTGAGTCAACTTGGGTTGCGCTTCCTCGTCCTTTTCATTCTGGCCACTCGCCACTCGCGGCGGGGCAGGTTTCGCTCCGCGCGGCACAATGGCGACCGTTCGCTCGTTGATCGCGAGCAAATCGGCATCCCGTGCGAGATCTTCCACGCTAGGCAGCAACCACGGCACGAGCGAGAGAAACTCCGCGCGATGGAATCGACTGACGTTCCGTTTCGCACCGATGCGCAGCTCGGGGTACAGGTGCCACAGCGTCGTAGCGTCGCAAACGACTCGCTCACGCAATCCTTCTTCAGTCGTCCGGTCGAAGCCGAATCGTCCGCTCCCGTCAAACGCGATCTTCAGCGGCGTCCGGCCTTCGCCTGCGGGCAACGTGAGGGATTGCCATCCGGCCCCGCGTGCCTTGTCGATGATCGCCCGCGCCAACGGCTCGATGTCGCCGCCCGGACGAGTCCTCTGCGGCTCCGCCTCACTCTCCAGCACCGCAAGTACATCCGCCCGGCTTGCGCCCATGCCAGGGGCGTAAGCAATCAGGTCGCTGAAGACTCGCGTATCGCCACTGAAAACGGGACGCTGATAAGTCAGACCTGTGCTAGCGTCGACGAAGTCGTCCGACATGTGAAACGCGGCAAATAGTGGGTGGGGGTTGCCCCAGGAGGTACCGATGATTGACTCGCCGCCAGCCACTTCGCCCATAGAAAACCTGAGTGAAGTCCCGTCGCGTACATCTTTCACCCGGTAATTGTCCAAGAACAATTGAGTCCTTCGCAGGTTGGCCTGACTTCTTCGGAGTGCGGAAGTGTCAAGAAAGTCGTCAGCGCTCGCGAAGAGACTTGGACTGAATGCATTCTGCAAGTTGATGTCGCGTTCGTAGAGCTGCCTCAAACCGCGTGACTCGTCAGACTTTCCAAGTTTGTGGTAGAACGTCCAGCCCACGTCCCAAGGCTCTATTCCGAGCGTGTCGAAACTCACGTTGCCATGCACGTTCAGATTTAGGTTTCCATTCAAGGGAATGACTAGATCATGGACGGGATAGACTCTCCTGCCCAACTCGCTTGCCGCCTCCAACTGACTGGTGACCTGGAGCACGTCGTCTTTGACGAGATAGGTCAGTCTGTGCCGGCCCAGCAGTATCTTCAGTGCATATTTCAAGGCGACGGACTGAACATGGATGCTGACCGGTGTGTCGCTCGTCAAACCTTCATCTTCGAGAGCCGGCTTATCCAGGACGATGTTCAGACGCGTGGAATCGCGCAGGAAATCCACGACATCGCTGAGCGGCGTTTCGACGAATTCAAGCGTCACCGGCTGGCGAAGTTTATTTCCAATTTCATACTCCGCCGCGCTCGGGAATCGCAGGTCCACTCGCGACCATAGTTTCCGCCGGCGACTCATCTCTTGCCACCACGTAGCGTCGGGATATTCGACCGGCGGTTCGTTGGGGAATGGAATGTGAGACTTGTCGATTTGTAGAACTGTGAGCAACTGGCGATGACGACGGGCCTCGCGTAATTCAAGCAGCTCGTACCAATTCGCCGACGTTTCCGCCATGAAAACGCCGAGTTCCGGTAGCCGATACTCGAAGTCATCGGCGCGACTCTGATTGACAACTAGGCTCAGATTCGGCTGGAAGTAGCCGAGCGAAGGTACAAGCGCGGTGCCGTCACCGCGAAAGCCTCCCAAAAACATGTTGTTGCGATCCGCGTAGTCGTAGTCCTCATCACGGCCCTCGTTCCTGAAGTAGTGCCACCGGAATGAGTCATCGTTATAGCTGTGCACGTCTTGGAGCAGAGAATGGCCACGAAGTGCTGAGTTTGGATTGTTCGTATCAACGACGAGTTGCCCGATGGTCTGTTCAACCAGGCGTTGAACGTCGAGTGAACCCAAATCGCTTTCGGAGGCCCACGTTCCACTATTAGGCAAACGGAAGCGAAGCTTGGCGCGACTTGGCGCGCGGATGACGATCGTTCCGAGAACTTCGGGCACCGATGGCTTCTTCGCTGCGGTATCGGGTTGAGAAGCCGCCTTGGCTACAGCCGCCGACGAAGGGAGCGGTTCGTACACCACCGGAATCTGTTCCGGGCACCGGTACATGGCCCAGTGGTCTTTGCGGCCGCGGTCGATCTGGAATTGGAGGTACATCTGGTCTGTTTCGAGGACCAAGAGCGAGGTGAACGGGGACATGACGTACATGGCCTTCGAGAGCGAGATGATTTCGTCTTTGTGCTTGGCCGCGTCGTCGGCGAGCAGTTGGTCGATGCGGAGCTTGGCCCAGGTGCGCGGGAGGTAGTCGGCGTTCGGGGCGACGTTTTCGACAGGGATCACGCGGCGAAATGGTTCGCCGTCGAGAGTGCCGGAGACGGTGATCTTTTCGGGCAGCGAATTGCCGTCGGCGAGGCGGGCAATGGCGCAGAGTTCTTCGCCGTGGACGATCGAATCGTTGTAGACGAGGAACGTCGCACGCTCGGCGTGGTCCACAACGCTGGCGTTCAGGAGGCGCGGGGTGTTGAGCGTCGAGTAGAGATCGAACGCACGCCAGGCGACCGGTTCGTCGGGGTTGATCTGCGTGAAGTAGCCGCCGGTGCGGCTGGCGGCGGTTTTCATGAACTGCCGCGACCAGCGTTTGCCCACGCCGACGCCGACGTAGCGGGCGCCGGCTGGGATTCGCTTGAGTAACTTGTCTTCGGACCGCTCGCCCAGCACCGGCATGCCGGAGCCGACGTGTACGAGGTACGCGTTCTTGCCGGATTTCACGAATGGCTCTGCCGCCGCCAGCGCTTGGCCGAGATCGAGGGCACCGACGAGATGGACACCGTCGAGAAACTCGATCGCTTGCTTCACGTTCTCCGGCGTGGCCGGCCGCGGCTCGTTCGCGAACGCACGCACCTGTGTGGCGGCCGTCAGGATGGCGAACGTGTCGTCGTGCTCGGCGTTCTGGAGCAGTCCTTTGACCACATCCACCTGCACGCGAGCCAGCACGGGGTCGCGGTCGCCGGACGATTCGAACAGGAACACCCAATCGCGCCGCTGCCGCTGGGCCTTCGTCGGCAGCTCGGGGTGGAAGCGGAGCATGAGGTAGCGCTGGCCGTCGTGCGAAGTCGATGAGAAACGGACGGACCCCTCACCCCCGGCCCCTCTCCCCGCAGACGGGGAGAGGGGAGAAGATGGGCTTCGTTCTTCGTTTGGCTCCGAAGAAGGACTCCCCTCGCCCCGCTTTGGGGGAGAGGGGTTGGGGGTGAGGGGGCGCGGGAATTCGTGGCTCCGATCCGTCAGCCGCAACACGACATCGCGGTCGAGTTTCACTTCCTTCGCCTCAGCGTCGAGTACGAGGTCGCCCGCGTCTTTCGATTGCTTCAGTTCGTGCGAGTCACAGCTCCACGTGACTTCAGCCCCACGCTTGACACGGGCGTGGAACGACCAGTCGTGGACGGCATCGAGGCTGTGGCCGGCTGGGAAGCGATATTTCGAGTTGCCGTAGAGCGTGTCGAGTCGTTGCGTGTAGCTGAGCACGATTCGCTTTTCCTGCCGCGCCTCCAGCGGGAACACGCGCATCTTGAACGTGCTGCCATCGACCCATTCGAGCAGGGCCGGGTCCTTTTGCGTGCGGACGATTTTCTCAAACACCTCGCGCGCGTAATTACGCTCGGCCATGCCGCCTTCCATGAGCTTGCCTTCGACGTACATCGCGAGCCGCGAGAGCGAGGCGTCGGGCGGGAGCGGAAAATGGAATGTGCCTTCCAGTCGCCACGAGGTGTGGTTGAAGTACGTTTGGTCGATCGTCGTGCGGGCGAAGCCGTCTTCGATGTACACGTCCACGTGGAACTTTTGCAGGCTGAGCTTGGCCTCTTGACCGCTCGGGTCTACGGCGACGAGTGCCCCACCCGCATGTGCGCTGGCGGGCACGAGGGGCGATTCGGCCGCGGCCACCAGGTCGCGCGTCCAGTCGAGCACGTGCGACACGCGCGGGGCCGCGGCGATGCGGGAAGCGGCTTTGTCGGCCAGGTCCTTGGTGGTCACAAACTGCTGCCCGGCGACGATCGGCTGATCAAGGTCACTCACCCGCACTTTGCCTTGTGTCACCACCACACCGGTTTCACCCGAGTCCGCACGCACGGCGAACTTGGTTCCCAAAGCGGTGATTTCACGGCTTGGCGTTTGGACGACAAACGGGGCCGATTCCGCATCGTCATCTGGCGATCGCGGCGACACCTCGACGAAGATTTCGCCCGCCGCGAGCGTCACGCGACGATGTGCGGTCACAGTGACTCGCGTATTCTGGTTCAGGTACAGTGCGGAGCCATCCGGCAGGGCCACGCGGCGACGTTGTCCGGCTGCGGTTTCGAGTGAATCTTCGACGGCGATCGCGTCTAGCGGCGGCCCGGCAGGACGAGGACGCGGCGTCAGGCCGCGATTGCCGACCAGGGCGTGAGAATTGTCGGCGGTTCGGTTTGCTAGATCGTTCGCGGCCGAATACGGACGTGAAGACTGAACGTAATTCAACGTACGACCGTCAGGTTGATCGGTAGACGCGATGTGCTCGATTGGGGGCTCGTCGCGATCGCTCCCGTGCCGACCCAAAAAGCGGCCCGCGACGAAACCGGCCCCGATCAGGAGCGTGGCGGCCACAGCCGACCAGAACAGCCTTACCCGCCGAAAAGCAGGTCGACTCGCGATGGTTTCCCGAAGGTCTGGAGTCTCTCGCCGGCTGGCCCGCTCACAAGCCGCGGAAAGCAGAAGTCCTTCGACCCGCCTCACGAACTCGGGCTCCGGCACTTCGGGTCGATAGGCCTTGCCCAGCAGTCGTTCCACATTTTGATCCCCGATCTGTTCGGGGCCTGCGGGCCGGTCGGGGTTTGTTTCGTTTGTGTTCATGGTCGTTACTCGTTGGCGAATGATGTTGACGATCAGGCTAAAGGTTCGATTCCCAGATTTCGTGTGAGGGCCAAAAACGTGGCCCGGAATGCCTTGCGAGCCCGAGTCAGTTGCGACTCAACGGCCTTTTCCGAAATGCGTAAGGTCTCGGCAATGTCCCGCACGCTCTTGCCCAGCACGTACTTGGCCTCCAGTGCCTCGCGGTAATGCGGTGGAAGCTGGGCCATCGTAGCGTTGACGATTTCACGAGTTTCCTCGCGGCCGAGCAGGCTGTCGTCGAACGGTTCCGCCTCCAGCCGGGCGAACACCGTGCAAAGGTCCTCGTCGATCTTGCCCCAGAGGGCTTCGAGCGAGACGGTGGCGTTCTCGCGGGCCAGTGTTCGACGGATTTCGTTGCGGGCCAGCCCGGTGAGCCACGGGAAGATGTTGTTTCCAGCCCGCGCAGGTTCGTACTGATCGAGTTGTCGAATCGCGGCGAGCATGGTCTCCTGGACCACTTCTTCGCAGAGATGCCGGTTGCGACCGACTCGATGGAAGCAGAAACGATAGAGTGGCTCAATCGCGGCGTCGGCCAGTGCCTTCAGCGCGTCTTTATGCCCTGCAAGTGCACGTTCACGCCAGCCGGGATCAAATTCACTTTGCAAGCGTAGGTCTCCCGAGCCCCTAAAGCCTGCGAATCTGGTTCGTCACGCCACGGATGACTCGGCCCCTGTTTCATTCTACGTTCAAGCCCTTCCATTCCGTCTTCTGATCTCTTATGTAATCAGGCTGGCGAAATCCTTCCCAAAAAATCGCGGCCGGCCAAGTCATGACTGCGACTGGCCGGCCGGTTCGAACAACCACTTTGATGCTCTTCCGATCTTCTTATCCCTTTACCATCCCAGTTGGAAGGCACTCCATCAATGCGATGACCGACGTCGAAGTGGCGGGCCAGTCGGGTTTGTCGCAATCACAACCGGCGCCTGGGCAAAGAATGTACTTTCGCCAGTCCCAGACACCCGTTGACACTTCGTACGGTTCCCACTCACATTCACCTTCGCAACTGGTCATTGCCAAAAACTTGCGAACACAAGCTGTCGAGCGCCTTTCGAAAAGGCTTTTCCCGTACCGCTTCGGTCGCCGGGTCTTGCAGCCCTTTCGGCAATGGATTTCGTAAGGGAACCAAATCCCCAGCTTGCTTCCACCCTCGCCCAACCAGATCCATTCAGTCCAACCGCATCCCGCACGTTTCCGGACCATTCCTCTCTTAGCGACGGTGCTTCGACCGGCATGTCGCCTTTTCTTCGATACTCTTGCCATGGGTGTCTCCAAAAAAGCATGTTGAAGAAAGACAAAGCCTAAAGTAGCGTCATGGTCGGTCTCTTGGGATTGGCCTTTCCAAATGACACTCCGGTCGACGGACCGGAGGGCCATCCTGCACCCAATCCTGATCTTATTGGTTAGCTAAGCCTATAACCTGATTCAGAAATATCAAGTGTGTTGGCAAAAAAAACGAGGGTAGGAGCGATAGAGCAGGCGACCATTAGGGACACGTCTTTGCCACACGGAAACTCCCATCAACTAGAGCGAAAGAAGAAGAAGCGGAAAGGCGATAGTCGGATCGTGCATATCGTGATGTTCTCATGAATGATCCCCCGCGGATCATGCCCTGAGTGGATGCTTCGCTTGTCCTTGGATGACACCACTCTATGGAATTGCCCAGAGCGTCGAAAAGCCCATAGTCGTTAGGCTTGAGGCGTCCCACCGGCCAGGCGCGTCGCCACGAGTTCTCAAGGAAGTAGGCGTAGAAACCCAGGAGTTCCTCGCTGTCGCCGTAGTGGCGACTTGTTACCGTTCCCGCTCGACAGGCGTATTCCCATTCCGCTTCGGTCGGTAGCCGGTAGCCCTTCCGCGAAAGTCCATCCTCCTTGAGTACGAGCATGTCGGTTTCTGGTGACTTTTCATAGCACAACTCGGACTCGGGGAAGTTCTCCTGCCGGCTGAGCCACTGGCAGTATTCCATGGCAAGTTGCATCGAGATGTTGTTGGCCGGACACGTCGGGTCGGCGCCAAACTCGGCTTTGGGTTGGTAGTTGTTCCGGAACCGCTGAAATTGCTCGATCGTGACTTCCTTCGTGGCGATCTCGTAAGTGCGCGTCGGGTGTTCTACCTGCTTGCTATTCGGCACGGGCAGGGGCGGGCCGGGTGTGATGATTACCATCGTGTGACCTTGCGAATTCACGAACCAGCGGCGGCCGTCCGTCGGCTCGGTCGAAATGAGTTCCGCATCGATCGCTGGGAGTTGTCCGTCTCGCTCCCACTTTCGCAGCAGCCACTCGATTGCGGACCGGATTCCAGAGTCCAGGTCGGCGCGATATCGTTCCAAGAAGTCCGCCTCAAGCTGGTCGCGCATGGTCGGAGTGATCCGGTCACTCTCGTACTCGCCGAGCGTGAAGATCAGGGCACGGCGCACCCCGTCGTCCTTTTCGGTCGCGAATCGCTCAATCACCAGTTGCGGGTCCACTTCACCCAGCGCGGCCCGATGAATTACGTACGAGCGAACTCGCGGTTCGTCCGTGTGTCGGAGCAGCGGCCAAACGGGCTGATCTTGACGAAGCATCAGCAGGCCAACTGCCGCGTTCGCTTGCTGCTTGGCAAGCAATTCTTTGGCCTCGTCATCGGCGTCCTGTGCTGGCCTTTCGGTCAGCTTGGCCTGCAGTCGCGGCACGACTCGTTCGCCGTGTGCCTTGAGCTTGATCGTGAAGGCCCCAATCTGGCGGTCTTCCGCCAATTCGAGCAAATCGCACAACAGATCAGGCTGATCGGCCGCATACTCGGCAAGCACCAGGGCGGCAACGTTGCTCGGTCCCAGTTGGGTCCGATCGAGAAACGCGGTCTTCAGCGGCTGGAACAGCTTTGGTTGAATCGGGCGCAGCACGCTCATCCAGTGGCTGACAAGCAGCGGATTCTCGGCGACGAGCTGCGAAACGACGTCTTGGGTCGCCTTGTCCCAGTTGGCATTGTCGGAGTCGAACACGGCCAGCGCGGCGGCCGCCCGCAGTCGTTGCCGCCGGTCCGCTTGAGCATACAGTGCCAGTTGCCACAGGCCGGGCGATAACTCTTGCGCGGCCGGCAGGAGGCTGTGACTGATCACCGCGAGTTCCTGCGGACTTGCGTCGAGCATCGCATCGCGCAGCGGTTGCACTTGGCTCGGATCGACTGGCACCAAGGCCAGCCGGGCGTGCAACTGCTGGCGGGCCGTTGCGGCGGAGTCGGCGACAAGCTCGCGTAGTCGAGGATTCACCCACTTCCCGTAGTCCTTGATTTCCGCGACGATCGTTGGAACCTGAGCGATGTCGGCGGCCGAGAGACGTTTCACGAGGTCCGCGGCGTGATTGGCTCGCATTCGTTCAGCAATTCGGCGTTGAACGGTCAGACCCGCGAGTGCGGCCGCGAGGATGATGGTCAAGGTCGCCAGTCCTCGCTCGACGTGGCGCCGAGTCGCCGCATGCAGCATCTTCCGCTCGGCCTCGCCGCGGCGATTGGCTGAAGTGAAACACAGGATGTTGGCCCAATTCCATGCTCCGGGCAAGTTGCGCGGCACCGGCTTGGCGTGCCACTGGGCGGACCAGTCGGCGAGACGCAGCTCAGCGCGGCCGCGGCGTGTCTCTTTCTGTTTCCGGGTCAGCCAATCACGAACCGAGGGGACCAGAAAGTCGTGGGCTAACTGATAGACGCGTTTGCCCGGCCCGGTCCCCGGCTGGCCGACCGAGGAGTCGTCCGCCTGGCCCTCCGGATCGGCGGGGGTCACAAGCCGCAATTCATTGTCCAGGATTCCAAGAAGCTCGGCGAACCGTTGCGGCCGAGCGGTGTAGCCTGACGCGGCGAGCAGTTCCGTGTTTGATCGCGTCAGGCCCTTGATCTCGACGCTATGCTCCGGCAGCAGGGCCCTGAGCACGCCGCGTGCAGCTTTCTCGTGAATGCGGTGCTCCGGGTTGGCGGTCCGCGCGCTGAAAGTCTCTTCGAGAAACGTGACACCGAGTCCCTCGATGCCGCCCACCTGCTTGAGCGTTGCCGACGTCCAGGGCTTCCCCTTGAGCATCTCGGCGAACAGACTGAGCCGCACCGGAAAGATTTCGTTGTTCTGGGTCAGCGCGAGCACGGCCTGGTCGAGGAACCGCCGCTCGTCGGCCGACAGTTTTCCCGGATTCTCCGGCAGGCGGCCGAACGCACGGCCAAACGCCGTCAGCACCTTGCGAGCATGGGCCGGATCGAACAGGTCCACGAGCCCAATGTTTTGACCTTCGAGCAACCGGATTTCCAGATTCCGCATGAACCGCGTGATGGCGACCCAGAAATCGTCACGCACCATGACGATGCACTGCACGTGCTCGCCGTCGCACTGACGCAGCGCCCGAAGTAATTCCGTATCATCGTCGTTACCTCTGACGTGCAGCCACTGTTCAAATTGGTCGATCACAATCAGCAGTTTCCGACCATCCGGCAGACACTGGCCACGCCGCAACTCGGCTACCATTTCGGCGAGAGAAAGCTGCGTTCCCAACGCCGGATATGCCTTGCGAAGAGCCATTAGGAGCCGATTTTCGGTATCTTCTCGCGTGGCTTCGAGGTAGATCGTGGCGATCCAGGGAGAGAGCCGGGGCATCAGACCTGCCTTCACGAGCGAACTCTTGCCACAGCCGGACGGGCCGTAGATCAGGCCGACAGAAAATGTCCTGCTGGCGTCGCGGCACTCGATCTGGGTCCTCCAAAACCGAACCGAATCGGGCAATCCTTCGCGGTTCTTCGGGCCGGGGAGTAACTCCAGAAAGAAGTCGCTGTCTTCCGGACCAAACGATCTCAGCCCTTGTGGCACAATCCGTATGGGCAATTCGCTGTATGACTCGCGCACGGAGTCAAGTTTGACTGATCCGGAGTTTGCGCTTGCCGCCGGCAAACTGGCTGGAGGAACCACTGGCTCATTCACTGCTGAAAATGTTGAGCCGAATGATCGATGAGCATGCTGCAACTCTTCGCACATATCCTTGCCGGTCGTGTAGCGATCGGTCACGCGTTTCGCCATCGCCTTCAAACAGATGCGTTCAAGTTCGCGCGGGATCGAATCTTTCACCTGGCGAGGTGGCCGGGCCTCCCGGTGCAGGATTTCATCTACCAGCGAGTCTTTGGACTTTTCGTCGAACGGGCGACGGCCACAGAGCAATTCATAAAGCACAACCCCCAGGCTGTAGATGTCCGTGCGACCGTCAATGCGATGCCCCTCACCGCGAAGTTGTTCCGGTGACATGTACGGCACAGTGCCGACGCGCCGGCTCTTCTGCTCGGATAACTCCGCTTCGCGCACCGCCAAGCCAAAATCGGCCACGTAGGGTTTGCCGTCTTTGTCCAGCAGAATGTTGCCGGGCTTGATGTCTCGGTGATAAAGACCCTTGTGGTGAGCGTAGTCCAGTGCTTCCGCGATCTGGGCGACGAGCTGTGCCACCTCGGAGTGGGTCAATTGCGATCGCTTGGCTCGATCTAGAAGCGTCGAGCCCTCCACAAACTTGTACACGACGTAACAATAGCCTTCAGCCTGGCCGGCGTCGTACACGGTGAGGATATTGGGGTGATCGAGTTGAGCAACTTTCCTCGCCTCCTGGAGAAAATCGGAAACGCCCTGACTCGATTGGAACCGCCAGGCATGCGGAACTTTGATCGCCACCCAACGTTCGAGTTCTTCGTCGTAGGCACGAAAGACAGTCCCGAACGAACCGGCGCCCAATCGCTCGTGCAGTTTGTATCGACCTAGTTTTGTAGGAAAGCACAACGCAGGTCCGACACTTTCAGCCGCTGCAGCCTGTGCGTCTGGAAGCACTTTCGTTTGAATCAGCTCGGTCAGTTCAGGCGCGAGTTCCGGACAGTGTTCGCAAACATCCTCGACCGTGGCAGAGACCCCCTGCTTCTGCAGGTCTTGCCAGCGTGTCAGTAGGTCATTCAGTCGAGAGTCTGAAGGCATGTATCCGGCCAGCCGTCTTGCTTGGTTAGGCAAGTGGTCGCTCGTACAGTCGGGATTCCCGGTTCAAATTTCTTTGGGCAAGCGGTTTTCATCATAGTCTACTTTGCATCTCGCTGCTAACAGGAGTGTGAGGCCAACCGGAATTCTCACGGATTCGAGTCGTTTCGCTTGCGTAGGTCGGAAACGGCAACTGAATACCCTTCGATTCGGTTTTCCGCTAATTGCACATCGTTGGCCTGGGCACCGATTCGGACGCCGATGCGGGACATCGGCTGCCGGGTTTCGCGGATTTCGTTTTTGGCAACGGTGATCGATTCAGTTTCGCCCAGGATGTCGACTCCGACGCCGGTTTCTGGACCGCTGTCAATAATGCGATTGTTTTCAATGCGGTTGCGATGACCGGCGAAGGATTTTTGCTCGCCGCGGAACAGGACGCCGACTTTGCCCGAGCGGAGGATTTCGTTGTCGCGGACGATGTTGTCGGTGTCGCAGTGGCCGATCGAGACGCCGTAGCTGCGGTTGTCGGCGAGTACGTTTTTCTCCGCGAGACCGTACTTCACGCCCCAGCAGAAGAAGATGCCCTGGTCGTTGCGCTCGGATTTGCAGTTGCGGATCAGCGGTCGCTGCGAGCCGGAGCCGGGGTGCAGGCCGAGCTGCGTGTTGTCGTGGCTGTGGCATTCCTCGACGCGCACGTCGTGGCAGATTTGCCAACTGATGCCGTCGCCGTTGTAGTTGCGGGCGGTCACGCCGCGGATCGTGATGCTCTTACAGTCTTGCATCCAGATGCAACCGGCGTAGTTGCCGTCGAGGTTTTCGTTGTTGTCCTTGTTGCCGTCGAGCGTGATGTTTTCGATGACGATGTCGGAGGCAAACTCGGCGCTCAGGACGGGGAACAATGTCGCGGCGGTCGGGTCGCCTTTGAGCCAGAGGTTTTCGCGCGGGGCCTTATCGAGCTTGAACCGGTTGCCCGACCGTGCGACGAGTGTGCGTTTGATGACGGTCGCTCCGCCGTTGTGCGGGTTCTTCGCGCGCAGGCAGAGGCCGTCGCCGATGCGGAAGCCGGCAGGATCGGCGAGCGTGATCTCTTGGTCGTACCAATCCGAATCGGCCGCGAGATTCGTCTTCACCGACGGCTCTTTGACCAAGATCGACTCGGCGCCGCTGCCGAGGATTCGCACGCGTGACTGCAGGTACACGGCGTTTCGCAGCCGGAAAGTGCCGGGCAAGACGTGTACGGTGCCGCCGCCCATGCGGGCCATGTAGTCCACGGCCGCTTGCAATACCTTTTCGTCCGAGCCCACCAGATCAGCCTTTTTCGGACCAACCGTGATCGTGAGTCGTTCGTCCCACTTCGGCTCGACCGCGTCACCCGACGTGGCTCGCGGGTTCGTGACCGGCGGCAGGTCATCGGCTCGAAAGGCCGTAGTGCCGAGCGATCCGAGCAAGAGTCCCGCCGTGCTGCCCAGAAAGTGTCTTCGGTTCGCGCGTGGCCATTTTCGCTCGCTCATGGCTGTCCTCCCGGCTTGGGTTGGGTTCGACTGTACCGGTTATCCGAAACGATTCAGTTCAGAAGGAATTTGTCGCACACTGCCGAGGGAATATCCAGGGGTCGGGTCTACGGATTTTCGATTTTGCCCGGAAAGCAGTGCAAGCCAAGGAATCACACATCGCCGGGCAAAATCGAAAATCCGTAGACCCGACCCCGACCGGGAAAATTCTTTCGAACGGCACGAACCAAATCGACCTTCGTGCGTCTTATAGAGCGTGGCCGTGACCAGGTCGGCTGAAACGAACATTAGAATGCCTGCGATTTGAGGGAGTCATGATTCACATACGATCGAGTTACTCAGGTGAATGGAAATCCGATGGGCGAATCGCCGGTCAACCGGCGAATACGCTCCCCGTGTTTCCATTGCGCTTGTGACACCCGGTCGACTTTTGCACGAATGCACTCCAAGGCCAGGTGTCCCGCGATACCTGGCCTTTTTCGTTGCGGTGTTACGCGATTCCGCGGCCAGCAGCCCGGTTGCCTCCAAGCAGCCGGGCTGCTCGGAAGAGATTTCTCGCGCGCGGACCGTGAGCTAGTCCGGTTGATAGCGTCCGGTTGAAGCCCGGAAGAATCTGGTTCGACTCCAGGACGGTCCACTGGAAGAGGGTGATCGGTAATCGGTGATCAGGTGATCGGTAGGAGCAGACTCGAACAACAATACGAGGGAATCAAACATGAACACACTGATCACCGATGACCGATCACCGATCACCCTGCTTGAACAGGCCGGTAGCTCAACGGTTCGAGAGCACTCGGCTGATATCCGAGCGACGGTGGTTCGACTCCACCTCGGCCTACTGGCGGCGATCCGGCGCGAGAAGGAGCGGCCGTTGCGGCTGAAACGCACACACCCGACCGACAATTGAGGTCGTGGTGTAGCGGCAGCATCCCGGACTTTTAATCCGGTGGGTGTGGGTTCGAATCCCGCCGACCTCATCGGCCCGTAGCTCAACGGTCAGAGCGGCCGTCTTATAAGCGGCCGACGCGGGTTCGACTCCCGCCGGGCCGATCGGCGCGGTGTGAGCAGAGAAAGGAACAGA
>Ga0247727_10004376_pt1 | contig 29991 bp, 25 predicted proteins | sample WisWelCaveWW1625_FD_202498 | JGI IMG/M metagenome (GOLD analysis project Ga0247727, IMG submission 202498) | Biofilm microbial communities from Wishing Well Cave, Virginia, United States - WW16-25 | ecosystem: Environmental > Aquatic > Deep subsurface > Groundwater > Cave microbial mat | place...
TGTCGTTTGACTCCAGGGCATGGGGCACCTCCGGCGGTGCCCCGAGTATCGTCAAACTGTCACCCATGTCCCTGGACTGATCTGTTACCTATGTCCCTGGACCGTACCCGCGATGACGCCTAACAACTCGCTGGAGCGAACGCGTGGAAGATAAAGTGCCAAGTTCATACAGCAGCGCGCGCGGCGCTCAGCTCAACCGTTAGGCAGCGCCGGGCCAAGCTCTTGCGAAACGATTGTCCGCTGGGGAGTCTACGAGAATGAAGACAACCATCCTTCCCGAAAACACCCACGCGAAGTCACCGGCCGGCGCTGACATTCGCTACCTCCTCGATGGCCCCAGCGGGGGCATGATCCACAGCACTGTCCCTCCGCGTCAAACCAACCGCGCCACAGTTCACGCCACAGTAAGCGAATTCTGGTTCGTACTGAAGGGACATGGCGAGATCTGGAGAGATGACGGGAAGGAGAGCATCGTCACAGAGCTGGTGGCGGGTACATCGATCGATATACCCGTCGGCACCGCGTTTCAGTATCGAAACGTGTCCGACCACGAACTGACGTTCATCTGCGTGACGATGCCGCCCTGGCCCGGCTCGTCCGAGGCCACCTTTGTCGATGGGATATGGGAACCCACGATTTGATCCGCGCCAGATCCGCAATCCTCCCTGGGGTCACCAACGATGGATTCGGCGCCGCCTAACAACTCGCTGGAGCCGACCTGGCCAGCCCCCGGTCGGGGATTCCGCGCGATACTAGTCCTGGGCTGGCCAGGCGGCTCAGCTCGACGACGTTAGGCCGCTGACCGGAAGGCGTTGACAGACCATATATGTTCTAGGCATAATGTGGCATGTGGCGGATTGTGGAACACCCACGTACCGGCAATCAGCTGGACTCTGCTCCACTCGAGATTCAGAAGCGTTATGAAAAATGGAAGGATATTGCGAGCATTTCGGGTCCACTTGGCCTGAGAGCGATTCGCGGATTTCGAGACGAGGCTCTTTCGGGTAAGTGGAATGGGTACCGCTCCTCCCGACTGAATTTGCAGTACCGCATCATCTATCGCGTCGTTGCTTCACAGTTGCTCTTTCAGGTCGTTGAAGTGACCCCGCATGACTATCGGAGGCGCTGAGAATGAGCGAATTCCGTCCCGCCAAGCGTCGTGTGAAAGTTTCGGTTGGCGATTCTGTGCGCATCGTTCGTGAGTTGCAGGAGCTCAGCCAGAATCGGCTCGCCAAGCTCACGGGCATTCCCCAGACCACCATTTCGGCCATCGAGAATGGCCGGGTTCGCCTTGGTGTCGAGAGAGCAAAGGTTCTGGCCCGGGCATTGAAGTGCCACCCTGCAGTACTCGTATTCCCTGGCTGGGAGTCCGAAGAGCAGTCAGCGGCCTAACTATGCGCAGCGTTCGGCGCTTGTCGTCACGCCGCTTGCAACCAGGGCAAGCGGCGCGCCGACTGCGCGCCGCCGCTGATCGCGGACGTTAGGCAACACTTGAACCGCATTGCCCTTCTGTGGCTTGTGTCCGTTGCCTATGTCGGGACCGCAGCCGGACAGGAAACGCCGAAGCGCGAATCCGGCGACTATAACTTTGACGGCCACGTGGACTTTCGCGAACCCTCAGCGACGCCAGGAAATCGGTGTGGTTGGTGGGACTACTATATCTATGACGTTTCGTCTGGACAGCATCGCGCAGTTGACACGGCCTTTTGTGGAGAAGTGTTTGACCCAGTTGAAAAGCTGGTTAAGACCTATGTGAGAGGCGGCATGGCCGGCTACCTCTATGCGATCCGACACTTCCGATGGGAAGTTTTGAAGCCTGTTGCCGTATTTGTGGAGACCTAGGACTATGATGAAGGTCGGGACTTATTCATTCGAACCAAGATTTGGAACTTGGACGGGCTCGCGGGTCCTTCGGTGTCATCGGTACTACTGACTCGTGCGGAAGTAACGGCTGAGTTCGAGAGTCGCAAATAGGCAGTAAAGTGTTGCCTAACTATGCAGCGTTCGGCGCTTGTCGTCACGCCGCTTGCAACCAGGGCAAGCGGCGCGCCGCCGCTGATCGCGAGCGTTAGCTGGCCAAGAAAGCCGTGGGTGCGCCATTGACAGGTATGCACATATGTGCATACACTAGCGACGATGGAGTACGAGTGGGATCCGGCCAAAGCAAAGGCCAATCTTCGCGACCACAAAGTCGACTTTGCCGACGCCGCTCTTGCCCTGGAGGATCCCCTCGCCCGCACTGTGCACGACCCGGATGCGAGTGGCGAAGAGCGCTACGTCTCGCTCGGAGCGGACCCGACCGGTCGGTTGCTGGTGATCGTCTTTACGCGTCGCAGACACCGGATCCGGATCATCTCGTCACGACGTACCAGCCGGGCAGAACGCCGCCACTACGAGGAAACCTGATGCGAAAGGAATACGACTTTTCCAAGGCCAAGCGCGGAGTTGTGGTGCCAGTGCCTAAGGGCAAGAAGCGCATTACTATCCGCCTCGACGACGATGTCATCGCCTGGTTCAAGAGCCGCGTGCATGAGGCCGGCGGCGGCAATTACCAGTCCCTCATCAATACTGCCCTGCGCGAACACATGAGGCGCACCGACGAGCCGCTCGAGCGCACTCTGCGTCGCGTGCTTCGCGAGGAACTTCGCAAGGCCAGCTAACAATGCGTGCAGCGTTCGGCGCTTGTCGTCACGCCACTTGCAAAGACTGCAAGCAGCATCCCAACCGCAACCTCGGCAAGCGGCGCGCCGACTGCGCGCCGCCGTTGATCGCGGACGTTAGACCACCTGGTTTGGCTCACTTGACGTTGTGACGTCATAACGTCACAATGACCGCATGACTACCCCAAAACGAGCAACGGTCTACTTCGAGGCCGACGTACACCGGGCCCTGCGCTTGCGAGCGGCCGCAAATGACCGCTCGGTGTCGGATATGGTCAACGACGCCGTGAAGGCAGTGCTTGCCGAAGACGTAACGGATCTCGAGGCATTTGAGAAACGGCGCAAGGAGCGAAGCACTTCTTTCGAGAGCTTCGTCAGGGGTATGAAGCGCCGTGGCCGCCTATAGCATTCTGATCAAGGCTTCTGCCGGAAGAGAGCTGGAAAGGCTGGGAACGAAATCGGATCGAGCACGAATCGTTGAACGGATTCAGGCATTGGCGGACGATCCCAGGCCACGCGGCTGCGAGAAATTGGCTGGGTATTCGGATCGATTCAGGATTCGCCAGGGCAACTACCGTGTCGTGTATCTCGTTGATGATCTTCGCCGCGAGGTAACGATCTTTAAGGTTGGCGATCGCAAGGATGTGTACCGCCAGGTTGTCTAACTATACGTGCAGCCGTCGGCTCGCGTCGTCACGCCGCCGCTGATCGCGGAGAGAACAGGAGATACGGAAGCGTGAGAGTTCAAGGCGGATGCCTGTGCGGTGGAATCCGGTATGAGATCAACGGCCCGCTCACCGATGTGGGCAACTGCCACTGCTCAATGTGTCGGCGATTTCACGGTGCCGCCTTTGCAACCTATGCAAAGGTCAGTGCTGAACATTTCCTCTGGTTGTCGGGCCAGGATCTTCTAACGGTCTATGAAACATCGCCGGGTATCGGTTGGGCATTCTGTCGGATCTGCGGCTCCAGCCTCGGTGTTCCTGCTCACGGGAAACTCAGTGATATAGCGTTGGGACCGCTGGATTCGGATCCTGGTGTTCGCCCCAGCGAACACATCTTCGTTGGCTCCAAAGCCAACTGGTTTCAGATCACCGACACGCTGCCACAGCATGACGAACGGCCGTTGGGAAAATCGCGATGAGGCTTGCGCTGCTTGATGCCTGGCTATGCGTTGGAGCGGTCCGTGACAGGTTAGAGCGCCTGCCGCGCCTCGCGCGGTCCGCTCAACGCGGACGCTAGGCGGCACAAACCATGCACCGCAACAACTGCTATTTGCTCCTGATCCTGGCGACTGCGCTTAGTGGGTGCGTGAGCTCCCCGGCTAATCCCTTGCTCATCTGCTTGGACAACAATCCCGACCCGAAGGGCGATGCGCGGATAGTTCGAGGAGTAGTCAATGGGCTCTGGAAATACGATCCCGATAAGGTCTCAGGGATGATGGCGAAGTACGATGAACAACTGACACCCGAAGAACGTGCCGAGTACTCGAAGCGGTACATCATTCGTGTCGGCGTCAGGCGCGGCCCGCCAATCGAGTTTTTGTCGCCGATTGTGTTGGGGAGATGGATCGAATACGTAGTGCTTCCGGAAGGCTGGTCCTATGATGCTCAGGCCATCTCATCTGATCCCACGAAAATCAACGTCGGGGACGTCGTTGATGTATGGACCCAGAAAGGGAGGTACGTCGACTTTCTCAATGCTGTCGTTCGCCAATGCGATGCGCCGCCAGTCGCCGGTGAGAACAAGGAATGGGCAATTGGTTGCAAAACCTACCAGGGTTTTGACAAAGCAGGCTTTGCTGGCGACCATCACTATTTTCGATCCTTCTAATGTCGGCACCAGCTCCCGCGTATCGCAGAAATGACCGCGTTTCTCGAAGGCATCTTCGTGCTGCCGCCGCCACCATGACATCTGCATCAGGTCTGTCAGCGTGGCTGGGGAGGGTTATTCATCGACGGTCCCGGGCGAGCCTTCGGCCATACGCTGTCGTGCCTTCACGATCTATACACGGGAGCAAGCGTGTGCCGAATCAAGGCTATCGCCCGAACTCAGGGTGCACCCGAACCCGCTGCGACTGGAGATCGGAGGCCGAAGCCATCGGACGAATGCAGGCAGCAACCCGAGTGAGTTGATAATCGAGGCCTATGGAGCTGATGTCGAGTTTCTGCCGGCTGTTCCACTAATCGTATCGATAGTTGAGGTCTAGGGCGCTACGGGTAGTCGATCGGATTGGGACTGTCTTGAAGCTATTCGGGACGGTGAAAATGAACTCATTGTTGGCTGGGCGTGCGAGACTCCAGCTGGAGTGCCGCTGGAGGCGCGAGTACCAGTCGCCGTAGCGGCTCCGGACGATTCATCCGACTGAGTGACGGAAGAAGCTTGCCGACGGCCTGTCGACCCTGCAGCTCGTGTGGCGCGAGAATGCCGCGCATTGTCATTCGCGCAATCCGTTCCCGTTGGGCGGCGTCGTCGTGACAGAAACCATCGTTCCAATCGCAGGGGACGCATGAACTGCCGGGCTGGTTGTGCGTGAGATCGCGGCTAGGCGGTTGCTGATTGCGGCGGTCGCCGGCGCCGTTGCCGCGGTCTTCTGGCTCGATCGGATTCCGCAGGATCCCGCATATCACCAGTTCGCCGATTCGGCCACGTTGTTTGGTGTGCGGAACTTCCTGAATGTAGCGACGAATCTGCCATTCCTGCTGGCGGGCGTCGCCGGACTCGCGCGGCGGACGCGGGGCCGGGTTCCGGCGTCGCGCGCGCAGTATCTGGTCTTCTGCGCTGCCGTTGCACTGGTTGGTGTTGGCTCAGCGTATTACCACTGGTCCCCATCGACGCCAACTTTGGTCTGGGACCGCTTGCCGATGACGGTCGCGTTCATGGCGCTCTTCTCGGCAGTGATCCAGGATCGCGTCTCGGAGCGGCTCGGGAGGCTTCTGTTGTGGCCGCTGGTCATCGTGGGCGCGGGGTCGATCGCCTGGTGGCATTGCTCCGAACTTGCGGGCCGTGGCGACCTGCGACCTTATGGGATCGTGCAGTTCCTGCCGATGCTCCTGATCCCGCTGATGCTGCTGTCATTCAGCGGGCGCGGCCTGCGCGCGGAATGGCTCTGGTCGACGCTCGCGATCTATGTCGCCGCCAAGGCAGCCGAGTACTTTGATGGGGTAGTCTTCGCTGCGACCGGCATTCTGAGCGGCCACAGCTTGAAGCACTTGCTGGCAGCGCTTGCCGTGTGGTGCGCGATGCGCGCGTTTGCTGGCTACAGGTCGCCGGCGAGCGCCTTGTAGAGCGCGGCGAGGGCGGTGGCGCGCCTGCTTGCCGCCTGCACATGCCGATCCTCGAGATCGAGCATCGTGCGCTCGGCATCGAGCAGCGTCAGGTAATCGCTTGCGCCGACGTCGTAACGCATGCGCGACAGCCTGGCGGCTTCGACGGCAGCTGCAGCGGCTGCCCGCAATTCGTCCTCCGCCTGGTTGGCGGCACGGAATCCGGCGAGCGCGTTCTCGGTTTCCTCGAGCGCGCGCAGCACGGTCTCCTGGTAACGGGCGATCGCCCCATCCGCGCGCGCCTCGGCGGCCTTGACGTTCTGGCGCACGCGGCCGATGTTCAGGAAACTCCAGCTCAGCAGGGGGCCGTAGCTCCAGCGCTCTGCTGCAGGCTTGCCGATCTGGTCGCGACTCTGGCTGGTCCAGCCGAAGCTGCCCAGCAGTTCCAGCTTCGGGAAATAATCGGCAATCTCGACGCCGACATCGGCGGTCGCAGCGGCAAGTTCACGTTCCGCTGCGCGGATATCCGGCCGTCGCTTCAACCACTGCTCCGGCGTACCGCTTGCTACCAGTTCCGGGAGCGGCGGAATCGCGGTTTCCGGCGCGAGCTTCGAACGCAGGGTCGCGACCGGCCAGCCCGTCAGTACCGCTAGACGCTGCTGCTGGCGGACCACATCGGCCTCAGCCTCGGGAACGGAAGCGGCGCGACTGCGGGCCTGCGCCTGCGCGCGCGCCAGGTCGAGCGCCGTGGAATTTCCCGCCTCGAGCTGCGCCCGCAGGATGTCGACATTCTCCTCGAGATTCCCGAGCTGGCGGCGCTGCAACGCGAGCCGCTCGCGCGCGCCGATCAGCGCGAACCAGGCCTGGGCAGTCTCGGCAACGATGGAAAGCCGGGCGTCGGCCAGCAGTGCGGCGTCGGCTTCGACGCGCCGCTTGATCGCCTTGTTCTGGCTCCGCAGGCCACCGAACAGGTCGATCTCCCAGGTGGCATCGAAGCCCGCACGCCAGCTCTCGATTTCGCCGCTGCCGGGGGGCGCATTGGGATCCTGGCTGCTGAACATGGCCGTTTCCCGGCTGCCATTGGCCGTGATCGTCGGAAACCAGCTGTAGATCGACTTGCCGCTCAAGGCCCGTGTTTCGGCAAGTCTTGCAGCGGCCTGCGCGATCGTCGTATTGGCTGCGAGCGCGCGCGCGATCAGGGCATCGAGTTCGGAGCTGCCGAATGCCGCCCACAGCTTCGAGCCGGCCGGTTGCGCTGCGGCCTCCGCGCTTGCCTGGTCGAAACTTGCCGGCAGCGGAACTTCCGGTGGCCGATGGCGCGGGCCGACCGTGCAGGCTGCAAGCAGCACGAGCGCCAGTGCCGTGACTGCGGCCTTAACCATGCTGGCCGCCTTCCGCCGCGAGGCGCGCTCTGCGGCGCTCCTCGCGCCGCGTCACGAACTTGCGGAGCACGACATAGAACACCGGCGTGAAGAAGAGCCCGAAGAAGGTCACGCCAAGCATGCCCGAGACCACCGTGATGCCCATGACGTAGCGCACTTCGGCGCCGGCGCCGGAAGCCAGCACGAGCGGGGTCACACCCGCTATGAATGCGAAGCTCGTCATCAGGATCGGGCGCAGGCGCAGTCGGCAGGCCTCGATGGCGGCCTCGACGATGCCCTTGCCCTGTTCCTCGAGGTCGCGCGCGAACTCGACGATCAGGATGGCGTTCTTGCAGGCCAGGCCGATCAGCACGGCAAGTCCGATCTTGGTGAAGATATTGTTGTCGAGGAAGGTCGGCGCAAATGGCGGTGGCGATACCGCCAGCCACAGCCCGTGGATCGTGTTGATGAGCCAGGTGCCGCCGATTGCAGACAGCAGGCACAACGGCACGATCAGGATGATCGCAAGCGGCAGGGACCAGCTCTCGTAGAGCGCCGACAGCACGAGATAAACCAGCAGCACGCACAGCGGGAATACGAAGAGCGCGGTATTGCCCTGGGTCACCTGCTGGTAGGTGAGGCCGGTCCACTCGACGGTCATGCCGCGCGGCAGCAGATTGCCTGCGATTTCCTGAACCCTGACGAGCGCCTCGCTGGAGGACAGGACCGCGGGATTGACGCCGGCCGACAGGTCCGCGGCGGGGTAGGCGTTGTACCGGATCACCGGGTCCGGGCCGAAGCTCGGCGTCACTTCGACGACGCTGCCGAGCGGCACCATCTCGCCCAGGTTGTTGCGGACTTTCAGGCCCCCGATATCGTGCACCGTGGCGCGATAGGGCGCATCGGCCTGCGCATAGACGGCGTAGGTGCGCCCGAACAGATTGAAGTCGTTGACGTAGGCAGAGCCGAGATAGACCTGCAGCGTATTGAACACGTCAGTCAGCGAGAGCCCGAGTTCCTTGACCTTGGTGCGATCTACGGTCGCATTGAACTGCGGGACATTCGACTGGAAGGCCGTGAACGTGCCGAGCGGATCGAATCCCTCGGTGCTGCCGAGTGCGCCGACCAGGCCGACGGTCTGGTTGTAGAGCTCGCCATAGCCGATGTCCGCTCGGTCCTGCACGTAGAGTTCGATGCCATTGGCATTGCCGAGACCGAGCACCGGCGGCGGCAACAACGCGAAGGCGAGACCCTCCTGGATCTGGCTGTAACCCATGTTGATGCGCATCGCGATCTCGCCGGCCTCCAGCTCGCGCCGGCCCTGCGGTTCGAGACCGGCGAACATGACGCCGGCATTCGGCGTCGCGACGAAATGCACGGCGTTGAGGCCGGGGAACTGCACGACATTTTCGACTCCCGGCACGGCCATCGCGATCTCGCCCATCTTCCGCATGACCTCATCTGTGCGGTCGATCGTCGCCGCCTCCGGCAACTGCAGCACTGCGAACAGGTACTGCTTGTCCTGGGTAGGGATGTAGCCGCCCGGCACGGCGCGGAAAGCGATGACGGTCACGACGACGAGGACGGCGTAGATCACGAGCAGACGCGGCGCGCGCCCGATGGTGCCGCCGATGCCGCCGAAATAGCGCTCGCCGAAGCGCCGGAACACGCGGTTGAAGGCGCCGAACGGCCGGCCGAATAGGCGCTCGATCCAGCGCCCGAGCGCGTCTTTCCTCGCGCCATGCGGTTGCAGCAGCATGGCGGCCAGCGCCGGTGACAGCGTCAGCGAGTTGAAACCGGAAATAATCACCGCGGCCGCAATCGTGACCGCAAACTGGCGATAGAACTCACCCGTGACGCCGCCGAGGAAGGCGAGCGGCACGAATACCGAGGCCAGCACCAGCGTGATCGCGACGATCGGTCCGGACACCTCGCTCATCGCCTGGTGGGCTGCGTCCCGCGGCGTCATGCCATTGCTGATGTGCCGCTCGACATTCTCGACCACGACGATGGCGTCGTCGACGACGATGCCGATCGCGAGCACGAGCCCGAACAGGTTCAGCACATTGATGGAGAAGCCGAGCAGCCACAGCACGGCAAATGTGCCGATGATCGAGACCGGCACCGCGACCAGCGGGATCAGCGAAGCGCGCCAGGTCTGCAGGAACAGCACGACCACGATGACGACCAGCGCGATCGCCTCGAGCAGGGTCGTGATCACCGAGCGGATGGAGTCCTTGACGAACACGGTCGGGTCGTAGACGACGGACCAGTGGACGCCCTCCGGGAAACTCTTCTCGAGTTCCGCCATTCGGTCCCGGATCGCCTGCGACAATGCGATGGTGTTGGCGCCGGGAGCCTCGAATATGGCGATGGCAGCCGCATCCTCATTGTTGAGCAGCGAGCGGATCGCGTAACTATTGGCGCCCAGTTCGACGCGCGCGACGTCCCTGAGCCGTGTCAGCTGGTCCCCGTCGGCCTTGACGACGATCTCGGCGAATTCCTCGGGCGATGACAGGCGGCCCTGCGCATTGACCGAAATCTGCATGACCGAGCCCGCAGGTGTCGGCGGGCCGCCGATGCTGCCAGCCGAGACCTCGACATTCTGCTCGCGGATCGCGCCGACGATATCGCCGGCAGAAAGACCGCGCGCCGAGGCGCGCTCCGGGTCGATCCACACGCGCATGGCGTAGTTGCCGATTCCGAATGCGATCGCCTGCCCGACGCCGGGCAGCCTGGCGAGATCGTCGCGCACCCGCAGATTCGCGTAGTTGGACAGGTACAGCGCGTCGTAGCGCTTGTCCGGGGAGTCCAGGTGCACGACCATCGTCAGGGTCGGCGAGGCCTTGACCGTCGTGACGCCGAGCGCGCGCACCGCCTCGGGCAGCCGCGGGACGGCCTGCGCTACGCGGTTCTGCACCTGCACCGCGGCCAGGTCGATATCGGTGCCGCCCTTGAATGTCACCGTCAGCAACATCGCGCCGTCCGAGCTCGACGTCGACTTCATGTAGATCATGTTCTCGACGCCGTTGACCGCTTCTTCCAGCGGTGCGGCAACCGTCTCGGCGATCGTGCGCGGGTTCGCGCCGGGGTAATTGGCGCTCACCTGCACCGATGGCGGCACGACGTCGGGGTATTCGCTGATCGGCAGGTTCGGCAGCGCCATCAGGCCCGCAACCAGGATCAGGCTCGACAGCACCGTCGCGAGGATCGGACGGTCGATGAATATCCTCGAAAAGTCGGTGTGCTTCGACATGGGTTCAGCCCGGCGCCGGCGCAGCCGCGGAGGCGGGCGCCGGCAGATTCGGCTGGTCCATCGGGACCTCGCGCGGATTGATGGGCTGCCCCGGGAAGAAGATCTTGCGCATGCCGTTCACGATCACCTTGTCGCCGGGCGCGAGGCCGGACTCGACCACGCGCAGCCCCTCGACATGAGGCCCGAGCCTGACATCGCGGCGTTCGGCCGAATTGTCCTTGCCGAGGATGTAGACGTAGCGGCGGTCCTGGTCGGTCAGTACCGCCTGCTCGTGGATCAGCAGCGCATTCGTCTGCGAACCGCCCAGCAGCCGCACGCGCGCGAACAAGCCGGGCGTGAACGCGCCATCGGGATTCGGCAGCACCGCGCGCCCGCGAATCGTGCCGGTGGCGGGGTTCACTGCGTTGTCCACGAAATCCATCTCGCCCCGGTGCGGATATCCCTCCTCGTTTGCGAGGCCGACCAGCACCGGGTTTGGCGCATCGCGGGAGCTCTCGCGGCTGCCGTCGCGTGCAAGCTGCTGGTAGCGCAGGTAGGCGCGCTCGTCGCCGGTGAATGTCACGTAGATCGGGTCGACGGAGACCAGTGTCGTCAGCAGCGTTTCATTCGGGGTGACGAGATTGCCGGATTTCACGAGCGCCTCGCCGGCACGGCCCGCGAATGGCGCCCTGACGCGCGTGAAGCTCAGGTTCAGCTCGGCCTGCACGAGGCCGGCCCCTGCCGCCAGCTTGTCGGCTTCGGCCTGCAGGAATTCGACCTGGCGCGCTTCGAGCTCGCCCTGCGACACGGCGCGTACGCTGATGAGCGACTCGGCCCGGGCGAGTTCCTGCTGCGCGAGCTTCAGGCGCGATTCGGCGCGCGCCAGATTCGCGCGCGCGGCATCCGCGGCAGCGGCGTATTCGCGGTCGTCGATCTTGAACAGCAGCTGCCCTTTCTTGACCAGCCCGCCTTCGCGGTAATGAACGCCGTTCAGGTGGCCGCTCACGCGCGTGCGTATCTCGGCTGAATCGACCGCCTCCACGTGGCCCGAATAGTCGTCCCACTCGGTGATCGACTTCTGCACGACCGCGGAGACACTGACATCCGGAGGAGGGAATCCCTGCTGCTCGTTCGCACCACCGCAGGCGGCCAGTGACAGCGCCGCAATGAGAGCGACAGGGAATCTGTGTGGGCGGACGGCCGCCGCAATTGGAAAGGCAAGCATGGGTCAGGCTTCCTTGGCGATTGTTCCGGGTTGTGACTCGCCCCATTCGCGGGCGAGTCGCTCCGTCAGGCCGATGAGCCGCGCCCTGGCGGGGGCCGGCAATGCGAACATCTGGAACAGTTCCTGCCACATCAGCCCTTCGGCGGCGAGATGCAGGATGTGCATGTGCAGGTCACGATCCGTCCACTGCTTGCGACCGAGCCGCTCCTGCAGTTCCTGCCGGCAGGGATCCATCAGGGACGGGTCGAGCGTCGCGGCAGAGAGCATCCCGCAGAGGAATCGGCGGCGCGACTCGTCCTGCGAGGTATAGCTGCGGATGAAGCCGAGCAGGCGCGCGGTCTCAGGATCGCAGTCGGTTGGCGTCAGCGCTGTCTCCGACTCCTCCCACTGCGCGAAGTCGGACTCGAGCAGCCCGCGCAACAGGTCTTCCTTGGTCGGGAAGTGGTAGGTGATGCCGCCGCGCGTAATTCCGCTGACCCTGGCCAGCTCGTCGAAAGTCAGGCAGCCGGCGCCATTCTGCTCGACGATCCGGCGGGCGGCGGCGAGGATCTTTTCCTTGGCGAGTGGTGGGCGGCCCATGCTGTAACTATACAAAACATTCTGTATAGCTAGCAACAGGCAATAAAAACAATTGCCTGGCCGGCCTACAGCCAGCCGCGACGGCGGAAATACAGGTAGGGCAGAACCGCGGAGACCAGGATGAATGCAAGCGCAAGCGGGTAGCCGAATGGCCAGCCGAGCTCGGGCATGAAACGGAAATTCATGCCGTAGATGCTCGCGATCAGGGTCGGCGGCAGGAACACGGCAGCCGCCACCGAGAAGATCTTGATGATGTTGTTCTGCTCGATATTGATCAGGCCGAGTGTCGCCTGCAGCATGAAACTCGACTTGTTCGCGAGGAATGAGGCGTGGTCGGAGAGCGCGAGCACGTCGCGCGACATGCTGCGGTAGCGCGCCAGCACTTCCTTCGGTATCTGGACCGCCTGCGACTGCTGGATGAATGTGAGCTGGCGGCCGAGCGACACGAGACTCTCGCGCGCTTTCGAGGTCAGATCGCCATCGCGCCCGATGCGTTCCATGACGCCCCGCAGATTGCGCGGCTGGGTCGGAGTCTTCGACTCTGGCGCAAACACACTGGCGGACAGGTCGTCGAGCCCCATTCCCACGCGCTCGAGCACATCCGCGGTGCGCTCGATGATCGACTCCAGGAGCCCCGCCAGGATGCCGGGCGCCGTCGTCGCTGCCGCCGGATGGCGTTCCGCATAGGCGATGAAGCGGCGAAATGGCAGTGGATCCACATAGCGGTTCGTGATCAGCCGGTTGCGCGAAAGGATGAACGTGACGGCGGCTGACTCCGGGCGGTCCGTATCGATTTTCGTTACCACGGTCGCCGTCATGTACAGCGTGCCTTTCTCCTCGTAGAGGCGACTCGAAGTCTCGATCTCGCGCATCTCTTCGCGCGATGGAACGTCGATCGCGAGCAGGCGCTCGACCGCGCGCTCCTCGGTCAGCGCGGGCTCGAGCAGGTCCACCCAGACGCATTCCTCGGGAATGTCCGCCGGCGGCGGATCAAGGCGGTCAAGGCCCTGGTTGCCGGGAACGAAGCAGTTCAGCACGCCGGCAGTCTCTCAGCCTGCGCCGCGCTCGTGGGCCGCCAGGTCGTCGATCAGCAGGATCAGCTTTTCCCTGCCGCCCGCCATGCTGGCATCGGTAAGGTACTTGCCCTGGATCACGACGATCGGCGTGTGGTCGAGCTGGTAGCGAATCGCCAGACTTTCGGCCTGGCGCAGCTTGTTTTCAGTCGAAAAAGTGCGGTAATGGCGCGCAAAGTCCTCCGCCGACACTCCATGTGACATCAGGAACTCGCGGGCAGCTTTCTCGGTGGCCGCGGGATCCACGCGATTGCCGCGCACGATGGTGAGCGGCCGGCCGCGAACGTGGATTTCGCGAAAGACCTCCATCTGCAGCTTGTCGACGAGCCCGAGTCCCTCGAGCGTGAAATAAAAACGCGCATCCTCCCGCATGACTTCATTGAAGATCACCGGCAGGCGCCTCAGCTGCACCCAATCAGGCTTGTTCTTTTCCCACACCACCAGTTGCGGCTCGAGTTCGAAGCAGTGGGGACAGCCATACCAGAAGCCCTCGATGACTTCGATGGTTCCCGGCGCGGTACTGACCGGCTGCGCGACCGCGAACTCGGTGTAATGCTCGCCCTTTCTCCAGCGCAGCAGCTCGGTCGCGGCAACCGGGGGCGTATTCGCGGCGACCGCCGCGGCGACCGTGCTCGTGGCCGCCGTGGCGGCATCTACGGACTCGCCATCGCTCTCGCCGAGGGGCTGCTGCATTTCCGGCGGTGGCCGAAGCGGCTCGGCATCGGAAGCCGGCACGGAGGCGGGCAGTGCAGCCTGCTGTGCCGTCTCCGGTATTGCCGTTTCTTCGGTCGGTTTCTTGCCGCAGGCGGCCAGGGTGCACATGGCCACGAGCGCGCAGAGCAAAAGCCTGGTCATCGGTTTATTCCTCCTGATGCCGAAATATCAGCGCAGGCCTTGCGTGTAGGAGGCGAGTGCGCGCATTTCTTTCTCGGTCAGCCTGGCGGCGACGACCTGCATGATGTCGTTACCCGGCGTGCGCCGCCTGTTTTCCGCATATGCCTTGAGCTGGATGTAGGTGTAGACCGCATGCTGCCCGCGCAGTGCCGGATACTTTGCCGGCCCATTGCCTTTTCCCTGCGGGCCATGACAGGCGATGCAGGCCGGCAGTTTGCGCTCGGGATCGCCGCCGCGATAGAGTTTTTCGCCGGTCTCGTAGATGGCGGGATCGGCCTCGAGTCCCGCCAGCGCCTGGCCTGCGTAGTACGCTCCCAGGTCCTGCATGTCCTGGTCCGAGAGCGAGGCTGCCATCGGCTTCATCAAGGGGTTGTCGCGAATGCCCTTCTTGAATTGCGCGAGCTGGGCAGCGATGTAGGACTCCTGCTGGCCGGCCAGATTCGGCCATTCCGGGTTCATGCTGTTTCCCGTGGCGCCATGGCAGGCGCCGCATACTGCGGATTTCCGGGCTCCCACGGTGGCATCGCCGGCGAGCGCCGTCGTCGCGCCCGCGGTCAGCAGCGACAGCGAGCCAACAAGCACGAGCATCAGTTTCATCGGCGCAGATCTCCAGCGGTGCCTCGGGCGGGATTTCCGGGTAGCTGCTAGACTGCCCGCCGACGAGCCCGGAATTATACGCAAGGCACCGGTGCCGCCGTCCACCCGCTGATGTCGCAATATCCCAGGGCCAGATTCCTGATCAGTGCCGATGCGCCGGCCGGTTTTGGAGACGATACCGGCGCGGAAGTCGCATTCGCGGGCCGCTCGAACAGCGGCAAGTCGAGCGCGCTCAACGCCATCGTCCAGCGCCGTGAACTGGCCCGTACCAGCAAGACTCCCGGCCGCACGCAACTGGTCAATTTCTTCGAACTGGAACCGGGCAAGCGCCTCGTCGACCTGCCGGGCTATGGCTACGCAAAAGTGCCGCCGGCGATGCGCGCGCACTGGGGCAGGCTGATGGAGGCCTACTTTGCGCTGCGGGAATCACTGGCGGGATTGTTCATCATCGTGGACGTGCGCCGCGGATTCTCGGCGAGCGACAACAACATGCTCGAATACGCTGCTGCGCGCGGCTGCCCGGTACATGTGCTGCTGTCAAAGGCTGACAAGCTCAGCCGCAACGAGGCGCGCGAGGCGCTGAAAAAAGCCCGTGCGCTGCTGCTGGACCGGGCGACCGTTCAGCTGTTTTCGGCCGTGACCGGAGCCAATGTTGATTCGGCACGGGCTGCGCTCGATGCGATGCTGGCACGGCGCGCGCTGCGCACTGCTGTTGCCACTGGCGGCTGAATAAAAGACGCCCGGCGATCCGTGAGGACCGCCGGGCATACAGACCCGGCTTGGGGATGCAATCCGGGCGACCCGCCCAGGGAGGGGAGCGGGGAGCGTCTTGCGGCGCTCAAATCATTAGAGACAAGCATCCGGAAAAAAGTTCCGGCGGCCGGCGCGCGGGCGCCACCGCTGCACGGCGTTGATTCAACTGGAATTTCTAGTGCGCCTCGTCCCAGTTCTTCCCGACGCCCGTGTCCACCTTGAGAGGAACTGAAAGCTCCGCGGCACTGCTCATGATCGCTGCAAGCTCGCGGCGCACCATTTCAACCGCCGAGTCCGCGACTTCCAGCACCAGCTCGTCGTGAACCTGCATGACGAGGCTTGCCGGCACCGCCTTGGCAGCGAGCCAGGCGTGCACCCTGATCATTGCGCGCTTGATGATGTCGGCGGCCGTGCCCTGCATCGGCGCGTTAATGGCGCTGCGCTCGGCGTACTGCTGCGCCTGCCGGTCGCGCGAGTTGATGTCGGGCAGGTAGAGTCTCCGGCCGAACACGGTTTCAACGTAGCCCTGCGAGCGCGCGAGTGCGCGCGTGCGCTCCATGTACTCGCGCACTCCGGGGTAGCGCCCGAAATAACGGCCGACGTACTCCTGCGCCGCCTGCCGCTCGATGCCAAGCTGGCGCGCCAGCCCGAATGCCGACATGCCATAGATGAGGCCGAAGTTGATCGCCTTGGCGGCGCGGCGCTGGTCGGCGGTGACGGCCGCTGGTGTCACATCGAATACCTCGGCCGCGGTCGCACGGTGAATATCGCCTTCCGCATCGAAGGCGCGGCACAGGCTCTCGTCGCCAGACAGGTGCGCCATGATCCGCAGTTCGATCTGCGAATAGTCGGCCGCGAGCAGCACGTGGCCCCTGGGCGCGATGAAGGCCTGCCTGATGCGCCGTCCCTCGGGCGTGCGGATCGGGATGTTCTGGAGATTCGGGTCGCTGGATGACAGCCGGCCCGTCACCGCAACCGCCTGGTGATACGAGGTGTGGACCCGGCCGGTCTTTTCGTCGATCTGTACGGGCAGTTTCTCGGTGTAGGTGGAGCGCAGCTTCGCCAGGCCCCGGTATTCGAGGATGATCCTCGGCAACAGGTACTTGTCGGCGAGTTCCTCGAGCACGTCCTCGGCCGTGGAGGGCTGGCCGGTGCGGGTCTTGCGCATCGCCGGCAGGCCAAGCTTGTCGAAAAGGATCTCCTGCAGCTGCTTCGGGGAGTCGAGATTGAATGGCTGGCCCGCGGACTTGTGGGCGTCGGCCTCGAGCTCGACGAGCCGCTTCGCGAGTTCCCCGCTCTGGATGCGCAGCAGCTCGCGATCGACCAGCGCGCCGCGATGCTCCATGTCGAGCAGCACGGGGACCAGCGGTTGTTCGATTTCCTCGTACACCTTCAGGAGCGACGGCAGCTTCGCAAGCTCGCCATGCAGCAAGCGGTGCAGCTGCAGCGTCACATCCGCGTCTTCCGCGGCATATTCCGACGCCTCTTCAACGGCGACCTGGTTGAACGTGATCTGTTTCGCGCCCTTGCCGGCGACTTCCTCGTACTTGATCGTATCGATTCCCAGGTAGTGCCTTGCGCAGGAATCCATATCGTGGCGCGTCGCGGTGGAGTTCAGCACGTAGGACTCCAGCATCGAGTCGTAGCGCATGCCTGCCAGACCGATGCCGTGATTGAGCAACACGTGCGCGTCGTACTTGAGGTGATGCCCGACCTTGTGGCGGCCGGCGTCTTCCAGCAGCGGCTTCAGCCTGGCGAGAGTCTTGCGGCGGTTGAGCTGGTCCGGGGCGCCGGGGTAGTCGTGCGCCATGGGCAGATAGGCGGCGACGCCCGGTTCGATGCAGAACGAAACGCCGACGATCTCGGCCTGCATGTAGTCGAGGCTCGTGGTCTCGGTGTCGAAAGCGAAGAGCTTGGCTTTTGCGAGCGCCTTCATCCAGGACGCGAGCTGCTTCTCGGTCGTGATCGTTTCGTAATGGCGCGCCGGTGACGGCGCTGGCGGCCGGGACGCCGGCTCGCTCGCGCCGCCGGAACTTACGCGCTCGCTCGCCGGGTCCCGACCGCCGGCTGGTTGCGTCACGGTCCCGGTCAATTGGCGCAGCAGCGAATTGAGTTCCAGGCGCCGATAGAGCGGCGTCAGCACATCGATGTCGGGCGCCTTGCGCGTCAATTCGGCGGGCGCGACATCGAGCGGCAGGTCGCGGCGGATGGTCGCGAGCTTGCGCGACAGTTCGAGCGGCTCCAGATTCTCGCGCAGGCTCTCGCCAACCTTGCCCGGTATCTCGCCGGCGTGCGCGATGATCGCGTCGAGACTGCCATATTCCTTGAGCCACTTGGCCGCCGTCCTGGGACCGACTTTCGGCACGCCCGGAATGTTGTCCGACTTGTCGCCCACCAGCGCGAGGTAATCGACGATCTGCTCGGGAAACACGTCGAATTTCGCCTTGACCCCAGCGCGATCGAGCCTGGTCTCGAACATCGTGTTGACGAGCGTGATCCTGTCATTCACGAGCTGGGCCATGTCCTTGTCGCCGGTCGAAATGACGACCGTGAGGCCTGCGGCTGCGGCACGTTCGGCGAGCGTGCCGATGACGTCGTCGGCCTCGACGCCTGCGATGCGCAGCATCGGCAATCCGAGCGCGGGTATGGCCTCGATCAGCGGCGCGATCTGGGCGCGCAGCTCATCGGGCATCGGCGGCCGATGCGCCTTGTATTCCTCGAACAGGTCATCGCGAAATGTGCGGCCCGGCGCGTCGAATACGACCGCGATCAGGGCAGGATCGTCCTCCCTGAAAATCCGGTTCAGCATGTTGAGGACACCGAGCACGGCGCCGGTGGGTTCGCCCGCGGAGCTCGAAAGCGGGGGCAGCGCGTAGAACGCGCGGTAGAGATAGGACGAGCCGTCCACCAGCCAGAGCTTGTCGGGTTTCGCCATCACTCAGCGACCCTGGGGCTTGTCGTTTTTCTCTTCCTCGTCTTCCTGCGCCGGCGCGGGTGCGGGCGCCGGTGTCGGGGATGTCCGGACTTCGACCGGCGTTTCGACGCCGGCATCGGGCAGGTACAAGGCGCCGGTCTGGCCGCATCCAGCGTTCGCGAGGAACAGGGCTGGCGCAAGTCGCTGCAAGTAACGCCTTATCCGCATGCCGGGAGTATAGGCCAGCGTCAACGCGGCTGGCGCTCGATGACCGCGAGGGTCAGCCGTGAGACGCAGACCAGGCGCTTTCTGTCGTCGACAATTTCGATTCCCCAGACCTGGCTCCGGCGACCCAGGTGGATCGGCCGCGCCGTGCCGTGAACATGGCCCTCGCGCACCGGGCGCAGGTGATTCGCGTTGATTTCCTGTCCGACCACCTGGCAGCGCTCCCAGTCGGCGACCATCGCGCCGCCGACGCTGCCAAGCGTTTCCGCGAGCGCGACCGATGCCCCGCCGTGCAGGATGCCATCCGGCTGCGTCGTGCGCTGGTCCACGGGCATCCGCCCGTCGAGATGATCCGGGCCGATGTAGACGATTTCGATGCCGATATGCGCGCCCATATTGCCGTGCTGCAATGCGCTGATCTCGGCGAGACCGTATTCCCGGAACCATATACTCATGGCCGCTGATCCTCGTTTCGGTTAGTGTACCTGCCGCGCCGGCCGCGCCAGAAGTTGTCATGACGGAAATGTTTGCCGTTGCTGCCGCTCCCCGGCCGGCCGTCGAAGTCGCCGGCACGGCATTGCGCTTTCCGGTGCGGCGTATCTTCTGCGTCGGCCGCAATTACGCCGAGCACGCCCGCGAAATGGGCGGGAGCGGCGACCGGACGCCGCCGTTCTTCTTCAGCAAACCCGCCGATGCGATCATGCCGAATGGCAGTGAAGTGCCTTATCCGTCGCGCACGTCAAATCTGCACCACGAGATCGAACTGGTCGTCGCGCTTGGCGGCGGCGGCCGGAATGTCGAAGCCGCCGATGCGCTCGCGCTCGTCTTCGGCTATGCCGTCGGCAACGACATGACGCGTCGCGACCTGCAGGCCAGCGTGCGCGAGCAGAAGCAGCCCTGGGATATTGCCAAAGGCTTCGACCACTCCGCGCCGATCAGCCCGATCGTCGCCGTGGCTGCGTCAGGCCACCCCGTGGCAGGACGCATCTGGCTCGCGGTCAATGGCAGGCTGCGCCAGCAGGGCGACATTGCGGACATGATCTGGAGAGTGCCCGAAATCGTCGTCGAGCTCTCGACCTGGTTCGAGCTCTGCCCGGGAGACCTGATATTCACCGGCACGCCCGCCGGTGTCGGGCCGCTGCTGCCGGGCGATCGCGTGCAGGGCGGCGTGGATGGCGTCGGCGTGCTGGAACATGGCATCGTGTCGCGATGAAACTGTTCACCTATTTTCGCAGTTCGGCAGCCTACCGCGTCCGGATTGCCCTCAATTACAAGGGCATTCCGCATGGCACCGTGCCGGTGCACCTGCTGCGCGACGGGGGCCAGCAGCACAGCGAGTCCTACCGCGAATTGAACCCGCAGGGCCTGGTACCCGCGCTCGCCGATGACAGCCAGGTATTCGCGCAATCGCTGGCGATCATCGAATACCTGGAGGAAACCCACCCCGAGCCGTCATTGCTGCCGCCCGACTATGCGGGTCGCGCCCAGGTCCGTGCGATGGCGCTGGGCATCGCCTGCGACGTGCATCCGCTGAACAACTCGCGAGTGCTCAAGTACCTGCGCGAGACTCTGGGTCAGGGCGATGAACCGGTTGCCGAATGGATTCGGCACTGGATCGGTCTTGGCTTCAGGGCGCTCGAAGAACTCGCGCGCCGCTACGGCGACGGCAGGCACTATCTGCATGGCGACCGCGTCACGCTCGCGGATGTCTGCCTGGTTCCCCAGATGTACAACGCGCGGCGTTACTATTGCGACCTGACACCTTACCCGGCGCTGGTCGCGATCGACGCCCACCTGGCGTCGCTGCCGGCCTTCGCCGCGGCACGGCCCGAAGTACAGGCGGACGCAGAATGACCGATCCACGCGACCGCAAGACCGATGACCCGATGGCCGGGATTCACTGGAATCTCGACAGCTCGCTGAGCTACAGCCAGTACCTGCAGCTCGACAAGGTGCTGGACGCCCAGAAACCGCTCTCCGGTCAGCACGACGAGATGCTGTTCATCCTGATCCACCAGGCGAGCGAGTTGTGGCTGAAGCTCTGCCTGCACGAGCTGGCAGCGACGCGCGCGCAGATCCGTGCCGACGACCTGGAACCGGCATTCAAGATGCTTGCGCGGGTTGCGCGCGCGCAGGCGCAGATGATCCAGTCCTGGGACGTGCTCGGCACGATGACACCGGCGGATTACATGCGCTTTCGCGATTCGCTGGGTCAGAGTTCCGGCTTCCAGTCCTGGCAGTATCGCCAGCTCGAATTCTTGCTCGGCAACAAGGATGCGAAGCTGATCGAGGTGCACTCCTCGGACCCGGCTCATCACGCGCTGCTTGGCCGCGAACTCGCGACTCCGTCGCTGTACGACGAAGCGCTGCGCCTGCTGGCGCGGCGCGGTTTCGGCATCCCGCGCGAGCGCACCGAGCGCGACTGGACCAGGGCCTACGAGGCCCATCCCGGTGTCGAGGCCGTCTGGCTCGCGATTTACCGCGACTCCAGCGCCCATTGGGATCTCTATGAACTGGCTGAAAAGCTGGTGGACCTCGAGTACCGCCTGCAGCAGTGGCGTTTCGCGCACCTGAAGACCGTCGAGCGCATCATCGGATTCAAGCGCGGCACCGGCGGTTCCTCAGGCGCCGGATACCTCGCTCATGTGCTGAAGCACAGCTTCTTCCCGGAACTGATCAGCCTGCGGACACTGATCTAGGAGTGCGATCCATGGTTGCAGCGCTGGTGCTGATCAAGGCGGAAACGGACAAGGTCGGCGAGCTCGCGCAGGCGCTGACGGGCATCGAGGGCGTGCAGGAAGTCTTCTCGGTCGCCGGACGCTGGGACCTGGTCGCGATCGTGCGGGTGAACAACAACGAGGACCTCGCGACGGTCGTCACCGACCGGATCCGGAAACTGCCGGACATCGCGGGATCGGAGACAATGATCGCGTTTCGAACCTATTCGAAGCGGGAGCTGGAGGCGGGGTTTTCGCTGGGGGTGGATGAATAGGAAGTTCGCCGCAAGCGCCTGCATTGCCAGGGTGTAGACCGACTCACGTTTCGATCATGAAGTCTTGATGGCGACGATCTTGAATCGGGCAGTCGCTCCAGACTTGATCGAAACCGCAGCCTTGTGACATTTGAAGCGTGCAGCAATCAAGCCAATGAGTTCGGCATTGGCCTTACCGTCTACAGGTGAGGATTTCAGCTTGGCTACCCACGTGCCGTCCGGCGCCTGCGCGAGTTCGGATGTGCGACCCCGAGGTTTCACCTTCACCTGTAGAAGCATGGCCACCGTCTCTGTTTGCGACCTAACACCGGCGTTGAGTGGTGTAGCTTGCCTCAAGTAAACCAAGTCACTCGACGAGGGCGACGTCGACCATCTCAACTCCGGCGCTGACGAAGTAGGCCACGTTCACTCCAACGCCTAGTTGGAAGGCTGCGGCGGAGCGTCGGCTGGGATAAGTTGCTTTGCACGGGCGACGTAGTCCGCTTGAGTGTCGCTTAGAAATCCGCCCCAGGAAACGGTTGGGTTGTCCTCTGCGGAATACGGCACCCTCAAGGAGTGCGCGAGGGTGAACACCGGACTGGGCTGCATAACCTGGAGTTTCACTGGATCCAAGCCATAAACGAGCGCGATGCCGTCTGCCGCAAGACGTTGTAGAGCTGCCATGTTGTTGTGAGCGGCCATTATGGTCGGCCAGTCACTGTTTCCATGAGCGATTCGGCCCCGAATCTTCGCGAGAACAGGCCGCCCATCGAGAGGAAGTCCACGGCGCCGCAAAAGATGCTTGATGGCAGCAGCTTCCTCCGTTTCCAAATCCTCAAGTTCGTTCCCCTCGGCATCTTGACGAGGGACGCGAGAAACACCAGGCACGTGCCTGGAGATACTCTCAAGGGCGATGTAATAGTAAAGGAACTGTTCAAGAGTGCGCTTGGCCAGCATGGCATGCCGAAACCAGCGAATGGCCTCTAGAGCAACAGCTGGCGGCGCAAAAAACGAATCACTATCGATGTTTTTGGGCGGATTCACCCGAAACGTGTATTCGCCGCCACTGGTGCTGTCGTACTCGGTGAGCTCGCCAGCCGCGCACTTCCGGAGCATGTCCTCGTTATACGTGAAGCCAACGCTGAGGACCTGAACAGGGTAGCCGCTCCAGAGAGTGAGGCGATCTGCGGCATGCTCATAGAGTTCTGAACCGCGCATTAACGCCGATAAGGCCTGGGGCGCTCGGACGAGTCCGCGACAGTCATAGACCCAATGCTCGTTAGCGGACCACCAGGATGCCTGAGCCAGTTGATCGCGGTCATGGGCACGCAACTGCACGAAGCCGTCTGCGTCCTCTCCACCTAGACAGAGCACAAGCTGAGCACACGGTGAACCTGTGGAGCTGACAGGCAATCGGGTGGGGAAGTCAATCGTTCCTTCCACGACCCAAAGAGGCCACGACTGCGGATCGAAAGGTGAATCTGGAGCCGAAGTCTCAAAGAAAGCGTCGCTCACTTGCTGCCTTCTAACGTTTGCCAAACGTCCGCGATTATCCGCGGCGCGCCGACACGCGACGAACGCATAGTTAGACATCACGCTCGTCTACAAATACTACGGCTGCCCGATGCCCGCGCCGAGTCGGATCATATGCGTTTGGGAGCTCGGACACCTTCGCTATGCCTTCCCGTAGCGGATTGTCTAACGTAACTATGTGCAGCCGTTCCTTAGGATATCGTAGAAATCCAAAAGGTACTTCGCGGTCGCAACTAGTATTAGCCCTGATCCGACAAAAAACCTAGGCCGCCAAAGGTAGCGCCTGTTCGATGCGCGTGAACAGCCGCTCGGTGGCGAGGTTGCGGGTCATGCGGAGCATGGTTCTCCCGGCAGGGCGCACCAGCGCCGCGGCACGATGGAACAGCGTGAAGCGCAGGGTTTGCACGGTCGCGAGGCGCGGCAGCGCGGTGTGTTTTCGGGAGCGGCGCCGACGTTCGGCGCCGGTGTCGATTTGGAAGTTGGTCAGCAGATTGTGCGTGAGGGCGACCAGTTGCTGCCAAGCGCTGTTGGCGGCATAGGCGAGTGTCGGCACGGTGTGGAAGGCGAGCCCGCTCTTCAGCTGCGCGATGGTCTTCTCCTGCGCCCCGCGGCCCGCCATGAAGTGCCACAGATTCGCGAGCGTGTAATCGAGATTGGTCGTGACCGCCGAGTACTCGTAGTGCCCGTCGTTGGGGTCGAACAGATCCAACTGGAAGTTCCTTGCAGTCTGATGGGCGACCTTGCGCCGATAGATCGCCACCGGCAGCGTTTTGCCCCAAGGGGTCGCCACCGCCGGCACCAGGAAGCCCGACACCGCGGCGGTCACGCGTGTCCAGGTGGGTGCGCCGCGGATGAATTGCTTGAGATCGAGCCAGTGATAGAAGGGCACCTTGAGGGCGTAGCCGACCTCGCGCCAGGCGAGCCAGCGCAGCACATCCTCGCGGAAAAAGGCGCCATCCATGCGAAAGCGGACTTGGCGACTCCGCACCGAGCAGCCCGCCAGCTGGCGCCACAGCTCACGCAGAAAGCCGAGCGACGCCCTGCCATCGTGCACGTTGCCCGAGCGGTTGCACACCCGCAGCACGTGTGTCGTCTCCGCCAGGTGCGCGGTGATCGGGTAGTAACTCGGGACCTTGCGATGGTGCGGGTTGTAGCCGCGCGCGGCGCGCTCGACCTGAAGCCCGGTCGAGACCACGGTGCCGTCGACATCGACGGTGAGATTGCGCAGCGCCAGTCGCGGCAGGATCTCGGCGATCACCGCGGCATTGAGCGCCGCCAGATGATCCACGGTCTGCATCGTGAAGCGCTTCAGCCAGCGGCTTGCCGTGCGCGCCGTCGGCCACGCCCGCACGCGAGCGAAGCGGTGCAGCAGCGGATCGCTGGCCAGGTACTTCAGGTGCTCGAGCCGGCGCCCGCCCACCACCAGCAATCCGATCAGCACGCGCACCATGGCGATCACGCCGAAGTCCCCGCCCAGACGCACCCGGCCAAAGGCCGTGCGGATCAGATCGCTGAACCCGCAGCGCCGCAGGTACCGGTCGAACAGCTCCAACCCCGCGTACGAGGTGAGCTGCGCGTCGGCGAACTCGAAGGCCAGATTCCCATTGACACGGGCCTGCAAATCGGTGTTTCTTCGTCTCACTGTCGGTGGCCTCTCGCTGGTGGAAGAAAGTTGGTGTGGTAACTTGCTTTCAACCACAACGAGAGGCCTTTTTCAATTCATTCGCCGCTCATGCGCGTGAGAAATTTGTCGGATCAGAGCTAGATACTTCTGTTACGAGACGGCGAAATGTCACAGCTTTTTTGAAAAATATTTTCCTTGCAATCTGAATCCTGAGGGCGCAGATTGCCCGCGATTGCGCTGCCTTGGGAGGGGACGTCATGCGCGGACCCACGACCTCGCTCGTCGCGATCTTTTGTCGCTTCCGGCCCTGGCCGATAACCCTCAAGTTCGCTCGAATCCTGCCTTGGATTTTCGTGCGCAGAGCGCATTGACTGCGCCTTCCACTCGCCGGAGTGCCGCCAGAGGGTGCATTCCAACTACCAAGTCTCCAATTCGCGCTTAAACCAATGGAGTCCGTCATGCGACGCCTAGCACTGATGATTGTTGCACTTGTGCCACTCTACTACTCCGTTGCCATCGCTGACTCACCAAGCGCTGCAAGCCTGCACGACGACACGTCCACATTGCTTGAACGCGCGTTGCAGGAACGCGAATCCGACAGAGTGGCAACGCCGGTCGGATCCTGCGTCTACTTCTGCGATGACCAACTCATTGAGATAGAGCGTTGCCCGGACGGCGACTGCCCAGCATTCGAGTGCTATGCACGCACAAAGACGTGTCAGACGAAACCCGCCCCGTAATGCTCCCCAGATGCCAGGCGCTGAGCCATATCAGCGCATAAATCGCCTGAAGCATTCGCGAGTGAAAATTCGCCAACCTAATGTCGACTGCTAGGACAGTATCCATGATGAACTTGATGTGTCGACCCATGCGGCTGGGCTGTGCTCTTGTCGCAAGTTTGTCCGCAATATCGTTGGCTTTGACACCGGGATTAATCAATGCGGCAATTGTCGCAGGAAGCACGCCGGCTACGTTCGCCGTTTCCTCGACGGGAGCGGCAAATTATGCAATCCCGATTTGGACCCCTCCTGGCGTAGGCCAGGCTCAATTACAACTCGCACTCGTTTACAACAGCCGCACACCAAACGGCCTCACCGGCATGGGTTGGTCGCTCGCGGGGCTGTCCGCGATTTCTCGATGCCACAAGACCTGGGCCCAGGATGGCGCGCCAGGTGGCGTGCTGCTAGCGCTAACCGACCGGTTCTGCCTTGACGGTCTGCAGCTCAAGCACGTCAGTGGTACGTACGGCCAAGCGGGCTCAGTGTATGCCACCGAAATTGAAAGCTTCTCGAAGATCGAAGCTTCCGGGGTTGCTGGCAGCGGACCTGCTTCTTTCAAAGTCACGACCAAGAATGGCCTGATTTACGAGTACGGCGTGACTCCGGACGCGCGAATCACGCTGGGTGGCGGTGCCACTGTCCACACTTGGGCGCTCTCGAAGATTCGAGATCGCGTGGGAGTCAATGGCAACAGAATCACGATTACGTACACGCATGATGTGGCAAACAACGCCTATCGCGTTGCTTCGATCACATATCCCACCACGGCTAGTGCCCAAGGGCCTTTCTATGAAGTCCTTTTCGCTTATGTTGCTCGGCCTACGAACGATATCCCGTCCTCGTATATCGCGGGACATCTGTCGCGTGAGCCGAATCGACTCACAACAGTTACGATTCGCGACTACGGTTCACCCACACATACGAAGCGGTATGAACTGCTCTATGGGCAAGGAACAGCGACTAACCGCTCAAGACTGATTTCAGTCCAGGAATGCTCGCCGCTAAATTGTCTGCCGGCAACTACTATTGGCTACCAGAACGGCAGTACAGGCTGGTCAACCACGCTAAAGCTCACCGGTCAGACAACAATCAATTCTGCCGTTGCTGGTCCGATTCCGGTCGACCTCAATGCCGACGGCCTGACCGACATCCTCTACCCCAAGACAGTGACAAGTTCCACGTCACGTTGGTGGGCCATTCTAGCGACTGCCAATGGGTTTGGGACGCCTAAAGATACCGGCGTTACGACGACGAATACGGATTTGGAAATAGTCGATGCATTCTCAGGTAGCGGACAACAGCAGCTGCTGATGAAGGTCGGCGCCAATTGGAACCATGTTTATTACAACTCCGCTGGAACCTTCACCAGTGTGTCCACAGGTGTCCCGGCAGGCACGGAATATGCGTCCGTCGACTGGGATGGTGATGGACTATCAGATCTTGTGTCTGTCGTAGGAAATGAGTTTCGCGTGCGTCGAAACACGACCGTACCACCAGGTCCGGTGGCATTTGCTCCTACTACTGAAACGGTTTTCACATACACGGGCGGTTGGAACATTGCGGCTGGCACTTCTTACTGGCTAAAGCGTTCAGACTACAACTTCGACGGCCGGGGAGATGTGTATTTCCTGACCTACATCGACACGGGTTTTGGGAACATGCTGCAAGGAGAGGTCTTGCTATCAAATGGATTTGGTGTTCAGGCCTCGAACACGGCTCACTTGTTCTCTCCTGGTTGGACCACGCTGGCGGGCGACTGGAATTCAGACGGTTGCACGGACATCATTGGTAGCAAGCTTTACATCTCAAACTGCGCCGGTGGATTTACCGAACTTGCGGGTGGCGCCGGGACAGCATCGTCAATTATGGCGGGTGATTGGGATGGAGATACCCGCACGGACTTACTGTATGTCAACACGTCCAACAACACGTGGTACGTCATACGCTCCACGGGCGATGGAGCCGCAGCCGCCGTTTCAACCGGCACTGCCGCGCCGCTCGGCACGGCTTGGTTTGTCTTTGATCAGGACGGCGATGGATCGATCGATTTGGGATACAGAGATGTCGGCTCAAACCCCACAATAAAATACCGACTGCATAACGGTGCCACACTCCCAGCGGACTTGGCCACCTCGTTTACCGATGGTTTCGGAATCAATCAGAGTCCGACGTACAAGACCATCGCTCGTAGCAACTACACCAAGCTCGCAGGCGCTGTTTTTCCAGCACAGGATATCCAAGCGCCACTGTATGTGGTGGAGCAGTTCACGGCCTCAGATGGTATCGGGGGTACATTCCAGAATCAGTTCTGGTACTACGGCGCACGTTTCCATGTTCAGGGCCGCGGGTTTGAGGGATTCTCCAGCCGGAGAACAATCGACACTAGGAATAATCTGCACGTCTACGATCAGTTCGAGCGCTCATATCCACATACCGGAATGCACGTTGGACGAGACCTCTTTCAAACGGATGGCGTTACACCCATCAGCCTCTGGGATGCGGCTCCGGCCGCGCAGAATCTCGGTGCTGCAGGTATCGAGCAGCGAAAGTTTGCATTCATTGCATCTACGACTCATGACCAATACGAATTTGGCGGCCCCCTTAGCGGCAGCTTGATTCAACAGGGCGCGACGCAGTACACATACGGCGACGGATTCGGCAACCTCACCAGTATCGTCAATTCGACTACCGATAAAGATCCGAATTCGCCATTTCTGAACCTGGCTTGGCAATCAACAGCATCCACGACATTCCAAAACGATGTCGGTGCGAATTGCCTTGGTCTACCGTTGACAAACTCGATCACCAGTTCAGTGCCGGGTCAAACGACCCAGACCCGACAATACGGCTACACGAACAATATTGGTCTGTGTCGCCTCGAACAGGAAGTCATTGAACCAAACATTCCCTCGTTGAAAGTTACGACCACGCTTGGATTCGAGCCGAGCTGCAGCAACGTGCAGTCGGTGCAAGTCGTGGGCTCCGACCAGTATGGCACCCCAATGCCGCCTCGCACTTCAGAGCTGTTCTACGGAAACCGCTGCCAGTTGGTTGAGACTATTGAGAATGCACTTGATCAACCGACCACTCAGGCCTATCGCTATGACTTTGGAATACCCACCAGCGGTAGTGATGCAAATGGCATTACCACATACTTTCAGCATGACGATTTCGGGCGGCTCATACGAGAGGATCGTCCGGATGGCACCGCGACAACTTGGAGTTATACACGCTGTGTGACGCCGCCATGCTGGGGCGCATCAGATCTGCGCTTGCTCGTCACCGCGACTTGGTTGGACACCGCAGATGCGCCCGTCAATACGCGTCAGCTGTTTTACGACGGTTTTGGCCGCTTGCGGTCCGACGAAACCAACCGGGTCTTGGGGGTCTGGACCAAGAACGTCGTTCTTTACGATTCACTTGGAAGGCTTGATACACAGTACCAACCCTTCTCGTCGACCAGCAATGGTCACTTCAAGTGGACCTATGACGGGATCGGGCGTGTGTTGACCGCCAAGCTGTTCCAACCGAGCGGCACGGTCGATCGCACGACTACCTACGAGTATTCCGGCCGCACCATGAGCATTACCGACCCGCTGGGTCGAACGACTAAGCACGTCTCTGATGTCAGCAAGCGCTTGAGACGCGTGATCGATCCTTTACCTAACAGCGGTATCACGGCATATGACTATGACGCATTTGGTAACTTGAAGACGATTACCGATCCAATCGACGCCATCTCCACCGGAATCTACAACCTGCGCGGCTTCAAGACGCAATGGGCGGATATCGACAGGGGTACGTGGAACTTTACGCCGAATTCATTGAATGAGCTGGTCGCTTGGACGGATGCCAAGGGTCAGAGTTTCAGTGCCGAGTATGACGCATTGGGTCGCCTCAGAAAACGTTTCGAGCCGGAGGGGATGAGCGAATGGGTGTGGGGATCCTTGGCGACCGAGAACAACATAGGCTCCTTGAAGTCGAAGTCTGGTTATGGATATTTGGAGCAGTATTTCTATGACGGCGCCGGGAGGCTTGCAAATCGCCGCATCACGACTGACCAGCAGTACAACTACGACTACGCCTATAACTCAATCGGCGCACTCGACACGATTACCTATCCGGTGTGAACCGCGCCGGGTTTCCCGGAGACTCCTTACTTTGAGAGGATGGAGTCATGGGCACAACATCGAAGCGGTACCCGACCGAGTTTCGGGAGCGGGCGGTGCGGCTGGTAGCCGAGCAGCAGGGCCAGGGCGATTCGCAGTGGAAGGCGCTGGGTTCGGTCTCGAGCAAGCTCGG
>Ga0247727_10004377_pt1 | contig 29987 bp, 25 predicted proteins | sample WisWelCaveWW1625_FD_202498 | JGI IMG/M metagenome (GOLD analysis project Ga0247727, IMG submission 202498) | Biofilm microbial communities from Wishing Well Cave, Virginia, United States - WW16-25 | ecosystem: Environmental > Aquatic > Deep subsurface > Groundwater > Cave microbial mat | place...
CGAGCATGACCAAACTAGCGAAAGAAATCAAGGCCCTCGTGCAGAAACGGAACCGGGCATGTGCAACCGTGAATTGGCGCTTTACGACAACCCAAGCGCGAACCAAGCTTCATAACCGCTACATAGCTTTTGCAGCCAATGAATTCACGGTTGCAAATGTGCTCCAGAAAAGAGAAGGTCTAAAAAAATAAGGTAACAGTGTACTAGTTACTCGCCAAAACCAAGCTGCTCACGATAGGGCAAATCTGCATTATTATGCAATGACCAATACGGCACGCGCAGCGTTTTTTTAATCTCGCCACTGCCGCCGTCGCTGGAGCTCCATTTGATGATGCGACGAGGATAATTTTTCTCGACCCAATACGTTTCTTTGCGATTGCCAATTTGCCATGTCCAACGATAGGTTGCGGCGTTGCCATCGATAGATTTGAGCATTTCGCCGTCTTCTTTCATAATCCAGCCGGATTGGAAATCGGCCGGCTGATGCGCGGCGCGGGAATTCCATGAACTCGGAAAAATTTGCAGCTCGCGCTTTTGGCCGGTCGTGAGCATCTCGCCGTTCAGCTCGCGAATCCAGATCGGCAGATTATCTTCATACGCGGCATTCGCCGGCAATTTAATGTTGCGCTTTTGATCGCCTTCGCTTTGAAAATAACTGTGCAGTGTCAGCTCGACTTGATCGCGCTGCGGCATGAGAATTTGCATCACGTGCCCGCACCATTCTTGCGCGGAAAATGAGATTTTGAGCGGCTCGAACGGCGTGCGGCCCAAGTCGGCATTCACGCTGCTGAAAGTCGAGGTCATCAGCGAATAATCGTAAAGGCCGGTGGTGAATTTGACCACGCGATTGAGCTTCAACACCGGCACGCGATCATTTTGCGGAATCGCGTTGGATTCAACTTTGATGCGCGTGCTGCGCGAAATGTCTTCGGTGACGAAAACGAGCACGCTGAATCCTTCGCGCGACTCGCCGTAGCGCGGCACAACAACGCGGTACGATGAGACTTCGCCTTTGCCGTCGCCCCAATAAGCCCAAAAATCCTGCGCGAAACTCGGCGCGACCGCGAACAGCAAAAGGCAGATTACATAGAAAAAAAAGATAAGCCGTTGCATAACGAACTCCGAAAATTATAACTTTGCTCTTGAAGACGGCCGGCTTCACATGCCGCCGGCGTTGACCGTGAAAGCACTTGATAAAATGTGCGTGCCCCACATGGCCTTCAACGCGCCGGCAGTTTCATTCACCGCGGTCACTTCAACAGTGAAAGCTTCCACGGCTTGTGAATTCGCCGCTAAATTCAACGGCACGCTCGCCAGATCATCGGCCGCCGAATATTCCGTGCCCCACATGCCGGTCTTTTTGTTGAAAATAAGCTCCCACTGCTCCGCGCTCATTTTTTTCATGAACAAAGAATAATTGCCCTTCGGGATAACCGTCGCGCCGAATTTCAGATCGGCGTCGGTTTTAATTTCGGTGGCCTCGTTCATCCCCATGCGCCACACCATACCGTCGGTGGCTTGCACGAGCATATCGCGGCCCTGCAGTTTCGGACGGCCATAATTTATGCTGACGGTGGCATTGCCAAAGGTCGCGCTGGCGTCGCCGCGATCGCTGACGGCCGGTGTTTCGGCTTGCGCTTCCGGCTTGCCCTCGGTATTGCCGGTTTGCGCCTCGTCTTTTTTGCCGCACGTGATAAACGAAAAAAGTGCTACGGTCAATAATGCCAAATGAACGACGTGAAGGGATTTCATAATAAATCTCCAAAAGGTTAAGAATGAAACAACGTAACAAATTATCAATAAAATAGTGAAATACCAATGCAAAATACTGCTATTCCCGCTCAGCTCGCACCGACGCCACGATGCGCAACGGCGCGCCGCTGCCGCCTTTGATTTTCATCGGCAGTGCAAACACGATCGCCCCTTTCGTGGGTAATTGATCAATATTGGCAACGTTTTCAAACGCGGGGATATTCCGCGCAAAAAGAATTTGGTGGCTCTCGAAAAGTTTCGATTGCCCGTAATCAATGCTTGGCGTATCGAGGCCGATGGCATTGATGTTTCGATTTGCCACGAGCCAGCGCGCGGCCTCGGGATGCAGGCCGGGAAAATGCAATTCGGCGACGGCTTCGACTCCGCTTTTATCCGTACCGAGGTATTTGAGCCGATCCGGCCAAAATTTTCCATAACCGGTGCGCAACAGCACAATCGCTTTATCGGGAATTTTGCCGTAGCGAATTTCCCACGCGGCGAAATCATCGACGCTGATTTGATAATCGCGGTCGGCTTGCGCTTTCTCAGTGACGTCGATGACGATCGCCGGCGCGATGAGTTGCTCCAGCGGCAATTGATCGACGGTTTTGCGGCCTTCGGCAAAATGAATCGGCGCGTCGAGATGCGTGCCGCCGTGCTCCGCCGCGCGAAAATTGTTGGCCGCGTAATAAAATCCGGCCGGTGTGCGCTGCGCGGAAACCGTGTCCAATTTGAACGGCTCCGCGGTCGGCCAGTAAATGGTTTCAGATGAGAAGTCGTGCGAAAGATCGATCCAGCGACCGGTCGGCCACGGACTCGGTTTCGTGCAAGCGAAGGTCAACAGGGTTCCGAGCACGAAGATGGGGTTTATTTTCTGCCAAAACATTTCGCCCTCCGTGGATTGAAAAAATATGGAGCTTTAAATTATGCGAATGATTTTTTGCCTTTTTTTCGAGCGACGGCTTTAGAGCTTGTGGCCTTTTCCGGGAGAGCGCCCGAAATTTTTCATACAAATCCAATTTTAAATCAGCAGCGATGCCGCGCAGCGAACCCTCGAGCGTGCCCTCAAGCCTGCCCACGCGATCGGCAAAAGTCATTTGGCTTTCGCGAACACGGATAATCTGGTCTTCAAGCCTGCCAACATGTTCTTCAAGCTTGGTGATCCGTTGTTTGACGCCCTCGATTTCTGTTTTGAGCGTTTCAAGGGCTTGCGCAATGATGTGATTCTGGCGTTTTAACTCGCTCACATCTTGTTTTAGTATTTCCAGATCCTCTTTCACCGCCTCTCGCACAATTGTCTGAAAAGTTTCTTTTGTTAAACTCTCGAACCAACTCATGATAATCCTCCTTCAAGTTAAATTGCTTTTTGCCTTTTGCTTTTTGATGTTTGCAGTTCACGTCTTCCTTGGCCCGCTCCAATCATGCGGAAACCAATATTTCTTGCGCTCGATTTTGTAGTCGATGAGCACGTGTTTCGGCTCGCGAAATTCATCGAGGCCTTCGATGCCGAGCTCGCGGCCGTGGCCGCTGGCGCGCATGCCGCCGAACGGCGCGGCGTCGTTGTCGGTGAGTGGATCGTTGATCCAAAATGTTCCGGCTTTGATATTCTCCGCGGCGGTCATTGCCTTCTCCAGATCGTTGGTGAAAATCGAGGCGCCGAGGCCGTACTCGGAATTGTTGGCGAGTTCAATCGCCTCATTTATATCCTTCACCACTTGAATCGGCGCGATCGGGCCAAAAGTTTCCTTGCGCATCAACTCCATGGCCGGCGTCACCTCAGTGATCACCGTCGGCTCGTAATAATAGCCGCGGTGAATGTCCGGCGGACGTTTGCCGCCGGAGAGAATTTTGGCGCCCTGTTGTTTGGCGCGATTGACTTTGGCTTCGACTTTCTGGCGTTGGGCTTCACTGATGAGCGGCCCCATATCGATGTCCGGCCCCATCGGATTGCCGAGGCGGAGTTTTTTGCTCGCTTCAACCATGCCTTCGATGAATTTTTTCGCGATGGGTTGGAGCACGTAAAAACGCTCCGCCGAAGTGCAAACTTGTCCGGCATTGAGAAACGCCGCCCAGGCTCCGGCGGCGACGGCGATGTCTACATCGACGTCATCGCAAACGATAAACGGATCATTGCCGCCGAGCTCAAGATGAACTTTCTTGAGCTGCTTCGCCGCGAGCACGGCAATGTGCCGGCCGGTTTCGACGCTGCCGGTGAACGCGATGAGGTCGATGCCTTTGGAAGTCACTAATGGCTCGCCGCATTCCTGGCCAAAACCGGTGACGATATTCACCACGCCTTTGGGAAGATGATCGAAAACGTCGGCGAGCGCCAGCGTTGAAAGCGGTGTATATTCCGATGGCTTAATCACAACGGTGTTGCCTGCGGCTAATGCCGGTGCAACTTTCCACCCTAATAAGAGGAGAGGATAATTCCACGGCACGATCGCGGCGACAGTTCCATAAGGCTCTTTACTGATGTAACTGAGTTGATGCTCGAACACCGGCGCAACCACACGGCCTTTTTGGTCGCGACCGATTTCGGAATAATATTCGAAGCACGATGCGACCCATTCCACTTCGTCGCGATTTTCAATGAGCGGTTTGCCGCCTTCGCGCGTCATGAGCGTTGCCAACTCTTCGCTTTTCACGCGGAGCTTGTGCGCCACTTCGCGGAGCATGTCTTTGACGTCGAGACTGCCGAGCTTGCGCCAGCCTTTGAATGCGGCGTTCGCCGCGGCCACGGCTTTTTCGACGTCTTCCGCACTGCCGCACGGCACGGTTTCAACCACGATCTCGGTGGCCGGGTTGACGACGGCGTAACCTTGCTTGCTGACGCTGCCGACAAATTCGCCGTTAATCCACATTCGGGTACGCATGGTGGACTCCTAAAGTCATTTGAATGTTATGAGCTTGCTTGAGGATGAACGAATAAACGTAAATGCGCAGAGAATTAGTGCAAATCAGCTTTCAGTAGTTTTGGCTTCTAATGGCTCGGCTGGATTCGGCTCTGCGCGCCTGATCGTGATCGTTTTGTTGTGGAACTCTATCACGATTTTTGTGCCTGCTTCCCATCCCAATTCGGCGAAAACACTGTAAGGTATGTGCAAGCCTTCGGCAGTAATTTCTGTAATGATCTTGTTCATGGCATGTCTCTTCTGCGAAACGATTTGAAGTGTTCGATCAAAAATTTTCCGGCAAATTGTTGCTCAAATATTGGCTCAACACCATGTACATGAGTTGTTTGCCGCTTTTCATGCCTTGTTTCTTGGCCAAATAGTCAAATCCTTCGGCTGCGAGCTGATGCAGATTGAGTTCAACCGCAATTCGCTTTTTAAGGCGAGGATCGACATCTGCCTCTTCGCGCGGAAGTTTATCAAGCCACTTGGACATGGCCTCGTGCGTAGCAGATTTGGATCGTTGCATGTCGTTATACATCGGCTGTGACTGCCATCGGCTGCAATTGCGATTTTTCATAAACTATTGCGCCAATGTCATAACCCTCGGTCACGAACATATCGTAAACACGTTCGCTGATCAGATCATCGACCTGATCAACAAGCTCGTCCGGAACGTAAATTTCCAGCCATGCATGTTGGCCGTCGTCTCCGGGTATTTGAGTGACGGTTTCTACTTCCGGAGTTAAGTTTTTGGCTACCGCAATCAATTCGTCAATATATTTTTGCAGCCGCCTTTTCGAGATGGTTTTTGCAGTCTTCATTTGTTTATCACCTCTTCAATTTTCTGAATGAATTCTTTGGCATGATTGACCATCCGTTTCACTTCTTTGGCTTTGGGATGACCAAAATGATATTGAGCCGCATTTCGTAAAGTAAATGCTTTAACAAGCCAACTGCCAAAGCTGGTTGGATATCGATGCCGATTCATAACAAGTTCTTCCGTAAATTTCGACCGCAATTCATGGTGTTCCCATGTCGGGTGATCGAACCCTTCGTATGCTAAACCTGCCCGCGCTGCCCAGAAGAGCGCAGCATACGAACAAATGGCGCAAACATTAAAACAGTTATTTTGCATGGCGAAATCAGCGCCCCGCAGGAACTCCTTTGCTCGTGCCAAAATCTCCATTGGTTTTAAATGGGCCATTATTCCCTCGCGCCGGTGAAGCAAACTTTTTCAAAATTACAGTCTGGAAGACTATGCTACGAATATAACCGAAAAACCGAAAATAGTCAAGCAGGGAATGACAATCGCGGTAATGCCAAGTGACGGGTGGGGAAAATATAAAAATCCCAAGGAAAATGTTTAAAAATGGCATTCCCCCACCCGGAACTTGAGGCATTACACGATGGTCAAGCTGTATAAATTTTCATCGGGCGGCGCGCCATCCGGCACAAAGCCCATGCGGCGCAAGTAGCCTGCGTGTTTCGGCGTGCCCGGCTCGCTGAAAATTTTTTGCACGCCTTTTTCCTTGAACAGCGCCGCTTTTTCCCGAAATAAAAATTCGCCGACTTTAAAATCGCGATAGCCGGGAATGACGAAATCGATTTTGATCATCAACGCCTCGCGATCATACGGCGCGGCAATGAACAACCCGGCCGGCACCATGTCGCGCAAAACGAGAAAAGTCCATTGCGGCTCTGCCGGCACATAAGAGAAATTCGGCAGGAATTTTTTGATCTCCGTTTCATAAAAATCCAGAAAAAAATTGAGATACTCCGACTGCGGCTGAATCGCCAGCAGCTTAAAGTATTCTTTCGCGGTAAACGCGTCGTGCAGATGATACAGATGAATCAGAATGATCAACGCATTGAGCATCGCCACGGGATAAGCGCGAATGAGCAACCCGTAAATCACAAAACAAACCGCGCCGCCGAGACTGAAAAAACGCAATTTGATAATCGACGACATCATCAGCCCCGTGGCGACGAGCCCGGAACCGAGATAGCCGATCATGGCGTAAGAATTCATAAAAATTGCCTTTGATATTCGACCGGTGAATTATACCGTAATTTGCTTCGAAGAATTGACTCCGTCAAGAGGGTGTTTAAAAATTTATTTGACTTTGCCGTTTTAAAATCACATTATCTTTTTCATCCGGCTCACGAAATCCGGGAAATTCGACAAATCCGTATACCGACGTTTTTTTATTTCATCCGCATGAGGACATTTCAGCATGGCAGACTCTACTTTATATTCGCGTTTAGAAGATGTCGATTGGAAAAATTGGCAGGCGCAACAACCCGCGACGCTGCTGTTCGTGGTGCGTGACGGGCAGGTTTTATTGATTCAAAAGAAACGAGGCCTCGGCGCCGGCAAGGTCAACGGGCCGGGCGGACGGTTGCATGACGGCGAGTCGCCTTTGCAAGGCGCGATTCGTGAAGTGCAGGAGGAACTCTGCGTCACCCCGGTTGACGTGGAATATTGCGGCGAGCTGGCATTTCAATTTGTCGACGGCCTGTCGATTCACGTCGAAGTCTTTCGCGCCGCCGACTGTGAAGGCGAGCCGCAGGAAACCGAGGAAGCCGTTCCGTTATGGACGCCGCTCGACCAAATACCTTTTGAGAAAATGTGGGCCGATGATCGTTACTGGATTCCGCTGATGCTGGCGCGCCAAAAATTTAGCGGGCGATTTTTATTTGATGAGGATGTGATGTTGGGGTATGAAATACAAGTTGAAGCCGGCACACGATAAGAGCCAATCAAAAAAAATTACGCACGGCGAGCGATTTTAATCAGCCTGTCCTTCCCCGCTAATTTCTCCGTAATCATGTCGACCGCGAGAAACTGTTGGATGATGGCGAGGTTCGTCTCCGCATGGCGCGTCAGCGGCAGCGTGATAAATGCGCCGCCTCCCGCGCAGGCCAACGGCAACAAGAGCTGATCCGCAAGATGAGCGCCCACCGGCGTGCCCGCCGCCAAATATTCCTGCGCCTCTTTCACCACCTTCGCCGCCACCGCTTCGGCGCGGACGTTGGCCTCGCCGAAGCCGGTGAAAATTTCGGTGACGTTCGCATAAGCCAATTCGATAATCACCACATTTCCCGGCCCGGGCCCTTTTGCAATTTCTTCCACGTGCAATTGTTCCGGCCGCAAAGACATCTTCGCCGCGACGACGTGCAGCTCGCGCTCGGCAATGTGGCGCGGCAAATTGCAAACAATCGCGCGCGCCGCTTTGCGGAGGAGCTCGCCTCGTTCCATTAATGTGAGCGGCGACAATTGGGAAGCCGGATGAATGTCAACGGCAAGCTTTCCCCCGCCGGCGGGATAGAATCCGGCGCGCTCCAATTTCACCGTCACCTGCGGCCCCATGCGATTGATCAGCGGCACAAAAGCTTTTTGCAAAAAATCAAACGGCGGCGCATACGGATTGTGCGTGCCGCCCTCGAGAATCAAATGCGACGGCGCACTTGCCGTTGCCAACGGCAACAAGATCGTTTGCAACACCAGCGTCGCGCTGCCCGCCGTGCCGACGGCAAAATGATATTCGCCCGGCAGAATTTCTCCCGGCGTGAAGGTCAACTCGCGCGAGCCGATCTCCGCGCCGGCGATTTCGGCTTTGCTGATGCGCGTCGCCGCTTCCACCGCGGTCAAATGTTGCCGCAACAGTCCCGGCTTCTTCCGGCCCGCGCGAATGTTTTCGATGCGAAACGATTTTCCGGTCAGCAGCGAAAGCGTCAGCGCCGACCGCAAAATCTGCCCGCCGCCTTCGCCCTGACTGCCGTCGATGAGGATCATAGTATTACTCTCAAAAACTATCATCCCGACGAGTCGGGACGAAGATTTTTTAAAGGCAAAACCATTAAAAATGCGAATAACGAGTAAGAGAAATAAGTCAAAATAATTTAAGTCAAAATGATTAAAAGCGGTTCAATGATTTTGACTTTAATCCCTGGCCTGCGGCACCGCGTGGCGCGGCGGGCGCCAGGGCGGGCATTTTGACTTTTTGCTTTAAGCCCTTTGGTATTATAACTGGTCAATCGCATTAAAAACAAAATCAGATCGTTTTGCCACAATTATCTTGCGAATGCTTTTATCACGCCGCGCCGCGTAAGCTTTCATCCGCGTCCTTGATCACAAACCGCGCGCGCAGTTTCGCCACGGTGCTCGCGAGTCCCGCGGTTTCCACCGAGCGCAGCACTTCGGTGAAATTTTTGTACGCGGCCGGCGCTTCGTCTTTCGGATAATTGTAACAGTTCGTGAGAATATCCTGCTCGTTAAAATCGCCGTCAATCGTTTTTTGATCGAGCCGGCGAATCGCTTCTTTGCGGCCCATCGCGCGGCCGGCGCCGTGATTGACGCTGAAACCTGTTTTCTCTGCGCCCGGCTCGGCGACCATCACCACCGAACCCGCTTGCGGATTGCCCGGCAACAGAATCGGATGGCCGGTCTCGTAAAATGGTGTGCCTTTTAACGAAAAGTGTCCGGCGGGAAACGCGCGCGTCGCGCCTTTCCGATGCACCCACACCATCTGATTGTGATAGGCTTCTTTCCGCGCAATGTTGTGGCTGATGAAATACACCAGTTCGCCTTTGACGCCGGGAATGATTTCCTGAAACGCTTCCAACACGAGCGCATTGATCAGCAAATGATTCAGCGTCGCGAAATTCGCGCCGAGCGCCATGTCGTCCAAATAGGCATCGGCTTCCGGTGTGCCGAGCGGTGCATAAACCAATTCGCGATCGCCGCCCGGCAACGGAATGTCCCACGTGCTGAATTTTTCCTCGAGCGCGTGAAATTGGCCTTTCGCCAGATTATAACCGAAACCGCGAGAGCCGCAATGCGACAGAAACGCCACGCAGCCATCGCGCAAACCGAACACCTCGGCGGCCGCACGCGCGCGCGGATTGTCCACAATTTCGACGACTTCGCATTCGCCAAAATGATTGCCGCTGCCATACGAACCGAGCTGGCGAACTTTCTCATCAAACTTCGGAAACTTGCCCTGCGCGATTAACAAATCAAGACGCTGTACGAGCGCATCATGCGTTTCGTCATGGCCGACATGAAACGCATCTTCACAATGCGCGGCCCAAGCGGGAGGAATTCCCAACGCCTCGCAGACAGTGGCAGTGGCGCCGGCAGTGGCCAACTGTCTTCCCAATTCCGCTGATACGTGGCGCGATTTTTTCACTGAACGCTGGCCTTTGCCGGCGCCCGTTGGAATGCGCTCCGCAATTGCGTTGATAAGCGCGCGGCGCAGAGGACGTTCGGTAATTTCTGCCGCGGGCAAATCAAGCTGCAGCAAACTCATCGAGCATTTGATGTCCACGCCGACCGGACCGGGATAAATATGCGTCGGCGAAATCAGCACGCAACCCACCGGCGCGCCGTATCCCGCGTGCGCATCGGGATTGAGAATGAGATCGCTCACGCCCGGCGCGCTGCGCGAGTTCAACGCCTGCTGCAAGCACGTCGGATCAAAGGCGTTGCGAATCGCCTCGGTGCCGATCACCGTAATCGGTCTGCCTTTGCTCTGCGGCGCGGGCAGAATTGCCGTGGCCTCGCCGGTGGGAATGATGTTTGCTGTGATCGTATTTTCCATGTCATTACAATATACGCTAAGATTTTCTGATAAAAAAGCCCGATGACAAAAGTGATGAAACTCTGCTTTTTGCAAAGCAGGTGGGGGTTGAACCCACAAGTGATTTGATCACGTTACCATGTAGTTCCATCGGCATTCATCAGGCTTTTGCAAAATATAAAGAGGGGACAAGATTCAGTGAGACGTTATCTTAACAGGATGTAGTCCCACCAGCATTCCCCTCTTTTCCATGTTATCGTAGTCTCGTCCCCTTGTGGGGCGCTCTTATAAGCCGGAAATGCGTGGCACTGAAAGCCGCCCACAAGGGGCGGGGACTACGAATTATGCAGCGACAAATTTTGGTGAAACATTTTGAATCGAGCAAGGCGCGAAGCTAAAGCTTCGCACTCCGCTTACAGATCGACCTGCTCGATCAAACCGACCCAATGCTCCGGGTGCAGTTCGTTGGCGGCAAAATCGGCGATGAGCTGAAACACCTGATCAGAAAAACCGCCGACATTCAACACCTCGGCGCGATCATAAGCCTGGCTCGTGGCATACGGTTGAATATCGAGACAAACCAATTTCGCCGCGGGATTGCGCTGCTGGAATTCATTCCACTCGCGCATCAACGCCGTGCTCTGGCCGCCAAAGCGCGCATCGACCCACGATTGATTATCCGAAATGAAGATCACCATATCGCCGACCGCGCGCGCCGCGTTGAGGCTCTTCAGAGGCGCCCTGCAATTGGTGCCGCCACCGCCAAGCGCCACGAGCTTTTCGGCATTGGTCATCACACTGTCGCGCGGATTGAGCTTGACCTTGACGACGCGATCTTCAAACGGCAAAATTTCCGCTTCCGGATTCTGGCGCAGAATCGCCGCCGTCATCAACGCCGCAATGTCAACGCAGCGAACTTTGCTGGTCGCGCCGGAGCGATAACCGGTCGCCGCGGCCTCGCGCATCGAGCCGGAAACATCCGGGCAAACATAAACTTTGCCGCTCAATCGCGGCACGTTCGCCAGCGCCAGCTCCATCGCGTCTTGCAAAGCATTTTGCACTTCGCGTGGAATCGCCTCGTCCGCCATTTTGTAGGCGATCATCAATTGATACGGAAAAACTCGCGCGCCGGCAATCGCCTGCGGATCGCGCAAACGATTCGCGATCAGGTCGGTCATGCCTTTTTCAGCAAACACGCCGTGCCGCGCAAACGTGTTCAAATTCATCCGCGTCATCTGCCACGGCGCCCGGCGCGCGATCACAATCCATTCGCGCTGGCCGAGATTCAACGCCGTCAACATTTGAAAAGGAATCTCCGGAACGGCGGTGGACGGATTCGTCTTGAACGCCTCGAAGTCGCGCACGATTTGCGGCAAGGCCTCGGTTTGGTGCGCGCGACCGAGCAGATAACCATACAGCGCTTCGCGGCTCGCGGTGCGCGGCCTCGGATGCACCATTTTGATGACATCGGCCAACGACGGGCTTTGTCCCACCGACGCTTCAAACAAATACGCCTCGCTTTGCTTGTCAAGCCAATCGCAAATCAAACGCTTCGACAGGCTCCCGAACGACTTGCGGCCGACGACGCCGGAGCGGATGATCTGCACGAAGTTGCGCAGCATCCTGCCGTTGTCGATCACGCGCGGAAAAACCTGTTGCAGCAAGCCGGCATCCTTTGTCGCCAACACGGCGCACAGCAATGCCGGCATGTCTTTCATGTAACCGGCTTCGCGGCTGAACACCGCGGTTTTGGCGATGAAGGTGCCATCGATTTCGCTGCAGAGCGACAGCACTTTCTCCAACTGCGCTTCGGCCGTTGCATAGAACGTGTGGTTCAAACATCCGGTCGTCGCATATTGCGCGAGCGTGTGTCGCGGCGTAAGCGCATACGTCGGCGCGCCCTCGTGATTAACCGCATCTGCCAGGCGCAACAATTTGCCGCGCAAGGTTTGAAAAAGAGATTGATTCGCCATATTGGATAACCCGTCCTTCCCGTCGCCCGGACGCCGGGTGGATTTACTCTGCCAACCTCAGCATCCGGGCCCATTGTCTGGTGTTTATTTTTTTCATCGCGTTATAGTAAGGACAAAGCTCATGCCAAACTCCGCAAGATCAAGATGCCGCACTAAAAGCAATGTTTTTCAAGTTTGCCATAAAATTTCGTTGCTTTTCAGAATAATCTGCTTATTTTTTATTCTAACTAATTAGAATAAAGTCTATGACAAAAAAATCAACGGTTATCATCGGTCTACTCGGCCCCAACCTGGATCGCGGCGAGGGGGCAAGACGGTGGGAGCATTGGCGTCCGACCGTGGCGCTTGGCCAGCATGAGGATTTGTTAATTCACCGCTTCGAGCTTTTACACGAGCCGAAGTTCCTTCCTCTCGCGCAACAAGTTATGGCCGATTTACACGCGGTTTCACCGGAGACGCGCGTACAATTGCATGCGGTCAATTTCAACGATCCGTGGGATTTTGAAGAAATCTACGCCACGTTGCACGATTTCGCTCGGAGTTGCGTGTTCGATCCGGAGAAAGAAGATTATCTGGTTCATATCACCACCGGCAGCCACGTGCAGCAAATCAGTTTGTTTCTTTTAACCGAGGCGCGTTATTTCCCGGCGCGGCTGATTCAAACTTCGCCGGCGAAACACCAGCGCGAGCCTGTCGGGACGTATCGCATTATCGATCTTGATCTGTCGAAATATGATCGACTCGCCACCCGCTTTGCGCAGGAACAGCGCGAAGGCTTGTCGTTTTTAAAATCCGGCATCGATACGAAGAACGCGGCTTTCAACGCGCTCATCGTGCAGATCGAGCGCGTCGCCATCAATTCGCGCGCGCCGATTTTATTGCTCGGCGCCACCGGCTCGGGCAAATCGCAATTGGCGCGAAAAATTTACGAGCTGAAGCGCACGCGGCGGCAGGTTACTGGCGGCCTGGTGGAAGCCAATTGCGCGACGCTGCGCGGAGACATGGCGATGTCGACGCTCTTTGGCCACGTGAAAGGCGCGTTCACCGGCGCGACGCGCGATCGTCCCGGGCATTTGCGTTTGGCGGATGGCGGCGTTTTGTTTTTGGATGAAATCGGCGAGCTGGGTTTGGATGAACAAGCCATGCTCCTGCGCGCGCTGGAAGAAAAACGTTTCCTGCCTGTCGGCGCGGACAAAGAGACACAAAGCGATTTCCAACTCATTGCCGGCACGAATCGCAATTTGAAGCAGGAAGTCGAAGCCGGAAATTTCCGCGAGGATTTATTGGCGCGCATCAATCTGTGGACGTTTCGCCTGCCCAGCTTGCGCGAACGCCGCGAAGACCTCGAGCCGAATTTGCAATATGAATTAACCCAATTCAGCAAAACGCACGGCCGGCAGGTGACGTTCAGCAAGGAGGCACGCGAGTTATTTCTGAATTTCGCCATTTCTTCACAAGCGACGTGGAAGGCTAATTTTCGTGATTTTAATGCAGCGCTGACCCGCATGGCCACGCTCGCGCCGGGTGGTCGCATTACCATTGAGATGGTCAAAGAGGAAATACTGCGGTTGCAAGCTGCATGGCAAACAACGGAAGCAACCGTTGAGGACGGCGAACAAATTCTACTCACGCTGCTCGGCAAAGAGAAATTGCGGAAAATCGATCGCTTCGATCAAATTCAACTCGCCGGCGTGATTCAACTTTGCCGGCAAAGCCCGAGCCTTTCCGCGGCCGGACGCGAGTTGTTTGCGATCTCACGCCAACGCAAGCAAAACACCAATGACGCCGACCGCTTGCGCAAATACCTGGCGCGCTTTGGATTGACCTGGCAGGAAGTTGATAAAAAAAGAATTTGAAATGGATTCTGTTAAGAATAAACTCACGATTCGGGAAGCGACGGCAGCGAAGCGCCGCAAAAAGTTGAGCTGTCCTGCCCGCAACTCGTCGCGCGGCGCTCGCTGCAACCCAACGGGCGCAGCCAGGAGGCGTAATGATTATTGGGCGGAAAATTTTTTTACTCGTTCTGCCGAACCATCATTCTGCCTTTCAAAATTTTCATCCCGACTCGACGGGATGATAGTTGTTTTGGGGGAATACGATAACACCACTTTTCGATTTGCAATTTTACCAATCATTGCTTATTTTTATGATGAATTCAAGGAGAATTTAATTTAATGAGGTGAACCAATGGAAGCTCTAACGACTGATCGTTTGCCCTCGCGCCAGGAAATTGACGCGTATGGCGCCGCCGCCGAAAAGATTTATCAGTCGCTCCCGCCTGAGTTGGAGGCCAGGCATTGGGGCAAGTACATTACGATTCACCCCGTCAATGGCGATTATGCGATTGGCCGCACGCTTCGTTCCTCCGACAAAAAACTGCGCAAGAAATATCTCGAGGTGGCGTTCGTGACCAATCGCATCGGCTATCGCGCGGTCGGCCATTTTGGCGGCACGGGCGCATCGGACGGCAAGCGCCCCAAAGGGGGAAAGCATGCTCAAAGGCAAAATTGAAACCTCGCAATTTCGTCTGGATTGATTACGCCGATGGCGAGCGCTTGCACGAACCGGCATGCCCCGCCCGTGTGCTCTGGCATGGCCAGTGGAAAGACATCGAAGTGATTTTATCCAATGACGAAGAGCCCGCCGTCGGTACCGGGCTTTTGCAAGGTTCGGTGGTGACGATGGATTTTGTCAAAAATAAGCTCACAATTCGGGAAGCGACGGCAGCGAAGCGCCAAAGAAGTTGATAGCGCCCCGCCCATAGGAAAAAAACATGACACGACCTCCAAAGATAAAATTTCATTCATCGTTCTAATCGCCCTTTGGTGGTTACGGCTTTCACACAAAATACAAAAATCATTATATTTGTAGCCGCGATTATAAGCGTGTAATCACGCAGCCAGATCGGCTTGGAATCCGGACTGCGATAGCCACGTACGCGTTTGCCATCCAGCACAAATTCGGAGACGTCGGCCTTGAGAAATTTTTTAATTCTCGGATAAAACTCGTCGAAGATGGGATTATTGGTTTGGATTTTAATTTCTTTTATAGATTTAGGGTTTTTCTTCTTATCAAGGAGTAATCAGTTGGTTTCTATCAAATATACAGATAGCATTGGGTACTGGATTGCGTACATTGTCGATTTCTTTTCTAAAATTATCGAAAGCAATTAACATGGCTACGACTCTACCACCACCCTCCAAATTAAGAACAATGTCACAGTCCACTCCACCTATACTTTCTTTCCTTGTCAAATAAGTTGCAAGATCATAAAGACTTACAGCGCTAGTTGTGCCAATGATGACTTTTTCACGTTTGTCAATGCCTATAAAAGCTCGGAAAGTTTCATCTTTTTTATCTTTTAGCTTTTGGACGCCAATACGTCCACCCTTATCGACTATGACTGGATTCCCTTGTATCGCATACGCATAATTTTCGGATTGTTTGTATTCCCTTGTGTAAACGATTTCGGCTTTTTCATTCTTAACAGCAAATATTCCAGACAACCCTCCTGATATAGGATTAAGCTGCTTGCCATTTATGATAACAAGACCAACTGGCTCATTATCCTCGAAAGAGAGGCGAAAACCACCATTTAAAATACAAACAGCTTGTGTTCGTTCTTGATGCTGTTCGAGTGAAAGTGCTTTATCGGACTCTGGATCTCTACCCAGAACTCTGAAAGCATACTGTGTCTGATCAACTCTTGCGATTCTTACTATGAAAGAATCTTGTTCTACTGCAACAGATCTTTCTAAGAATTCAAAACCCTGGTGCAATTGAGTGAAGCCTTGTTCTGTAGGCATTATAATTGTTCTCTGTGTAGTTTTTTTCTGTTCATATCCATCATTAAGCGAAGCCGCCACGCGAAACCCAACCAGCATATTTATGTCAAGTATGGGAACGAAATTATATCGATGGGCTGATTGCGCTCGCCATACCAGATCGTACCAACAGCTACCTCGCACGACGCGGAGTTCATTGCCAGTTGGTCGAACAGCACGACCGTCTCTCGGTGTGTTTTGATAATTTGGACTCCATGCATCCAGACACCATTCCCACATATTGCCAAGCATATCATATAAGCCAAATTGGTTCGGGGCTTTTTGACCAACTTCATGAGGGCCGAATGATGAATTAGCCAGAAACCATCCATATTGGTCATAATTCGTCGAATCATCGCCAAAACTGTATTGAGTTTCTGTTCCTGCGCGGCAAGCATATTCCCATTCAGCTTCTGTTGGAAGACGAAATGGGATACCTGTCTTCCGAGATAGCCAGCGACAGTAAGCGCCTGCACCGTACCAACTCACACCGACGACAGGATAATTTTCAAAACCTGCTTCGACGACAAACTCACCGGATTGCATGTGTTTTATCTTGGTGAAATATGAATCTATTAAAAGCCACGACCCACCTCCCTCTTTCTGATTACCACTATCAGCAAGAAATTTGACAAATTGTGCGTTCGTGATTTCGTACTTCCCAATTGCAAAAGGTGCAATATTTACGTTATGACGAGGGCGCTGCGAAGGCAAACTGTTTGGTTCATTTGGTTTTGAACCCATCGAGAAAGTTCCTCCGACAAGAGGAACGATCTCAGAAAATTCAGCTATTTGCTTTGTTGGTTCGGTTTTATAAATTAATTCATCTTTTGAAGGTTTAATGAAAATCCAGGCCATTGTCATCAATATAACTGTTGCAATTAAGCGCACGCTTGTCTTCAAACCAAAAGCAGGCACGCCTTGCTTATAAAAGACCTTACGCAAACGGCGAGGCAATAAAAATTCCAAAGGTGACTGACGATCCGATTCCAAAAACCTTAAAAACGCATAGTCTTGCATAACCTGACTCATGGGTAAAATTTGCATGACTTGCAGCATTTCGCGTCGGCGCTTATGGCTTTGACGAAAAAGCAACCAGCGCTGCACGACGAGATTCAAATGATAAGTATCGTAAGCAAAAGATTCTGCTGGCGCCGGATTCTTTTCCAGCAATTCGATAATGGCTAACCGTACTGCTCTGGCAATATTCTGATCCAACTCACTAATTAATTGTAAACGCAATTCATCTGGCATTGCGCCACTGCGAAACCACGGCAAACGAATTAAACGCAGTAAATTTTTTTCATTAACCAAATCTTCTGGCATACAGGAGAGCGACCCCAAATAAAGGGTCAAATCCCAGTGCAATTCCGGATAGATTGCACAAACACATAGCCATTGAAAAGTTGCTTCACCCAAGCAAGTGCGAAGCCTTGCAACGGTATCAGGTTGATTTAGCCCAGGAGGCGGCAGTTCAAGACTATTTTGCCGCCAACTACGGAGATCTGGTGTAATCAAATGATCGACGAGCGCTAAAAGGCCTCCAACAGTAGCGGGCATGACGATAAAGAGGCTAGTTAAAGTGATTTCTTGAAATCCCCATTCGTATGGCGTTTCAGGCGTGAGCAAAGCGCGGTCATACCAATTGGAAAAGACCGTAGTCCAATTTTCCAATCTCCCCGTAATCGGATCGATAAGTTTTTTGCCATTACTGAAAATAATCAATCGATGTCCTGGATACTTCCTTTGTAACTCTATCAGGGGTACACTTCCTTCACTTGTGTCGCTATAACAAAGTCGAGGATCACCATCATAAAAGTAACGCACGACAAAAACGCCTTCTTGAGCTAAAGTGGAAGATAGGATATCGAACAAATGCGTTTGATGATCCCGAAACGAGACGCGGTCAATCAGCACAAGATATTCTGGCGGGTTGGTATCTGGTTTATACCTAAAGCTGGGATATCCAAGCGATTCAATCGTAGCAGTAATGGTATCATCAACATCCAAACGATAAATCTCACCAATTTGTCGCTGCCGCATGAAGCGGGTGGCGGTATAAAACTCTTCTGACTTATACAATTTTGGTGCAGGCGTATCGACTTTTATTGGCCACACGTAAGGTGGTTTTTTACCGCGTTGTTTTTGCAAAACTAATTTACGGCGATTGTATCGATACGATTCGTAAAGCAAAAAGAAAACGAGAGGGGCCAAGATGGTCGTCCATCGAATCGTGTTGCCGAAGCGCTGATAAAAACTAAATTCAACTTCAGGCGCTTTGATGGTTGACGTGGATATGAACTGCAAATTTTGCAGACGTGTAGCCCAAGCTGTTGCAGAGTCTAGAGCAATAGCCTTTGGTGTTATAAGTCCAGCTTTTTGTTTCAGTTCCTGCGATATCTCTTGCCTTATGGTATCATCTGATGTCTTGACTCGTTGGCTGGCAATCTGCTGATCGTCAATCGAAATCTCTGGTCTTGTCAAGAACAAACCAATGACAGCAATAAATGTTACCAGTAATATGCCGATGAATAGATATGGCCATTTTTTTGCGGCCACCGGCTCTGGTGGAAGTTCTACTTCATCTTTCGCTTTATATACATCCTTGTCAGCTCCCCTTACCCTGGTAGACCAAAAGATAGCAAAATAGTTATTAAATGCGCGGTAAAATTGTTCCTGTTGTCTGGCATTGGTAGCAAAAATCGGGCATAAAAGCGTCTTTAAGTCGTTCGGAGTACATTGGCCGCCGATCTTGGCGAGCAGTTCCTGCAAGCGCAGATGATGATCGACACCAACGATAAATCCTTGCCGGTTTAAGTATTCAAGAAACTCGCCGAACGGCAGAATGTCACTATGTGAAGCCAAGCGATTCATTTATACGTTCTGCTTCTCAATGAAAGTTTTTTGCAACAGCGCCAAATCTTCTTTACTTTTTGCTAAAATGGAGTAGCTAAACGCCAATGTTTCCACCTCTCCAGGCTTTAGATTGCTAACATCGAGTTGCATTTTTTCGAGAATCTGCACCCAAGCCAAAAATTCAGCAGTGGCTGGTTTCTTTTTCAGCGCCAATTCGCGGACTTGTTCAAAATGTCGGATTGCATGGTCGAGCATTTCGGGCGAAAAACTGGATTTTAGTTTCAAACGCTGGTGAACGATTCTTTTCAGGCGCTCTGTGTCTGGGAAAGAGACATGATAGAATATACAACGGCGCAAGAAGGCCTCGGGAAGGTTCTTTTCCGAATTGCTCGTTAAAACCAAAATTGGCCTGTAGCGCGAATCTGCCGAAAAAGCTCGCCCCGTCTCTTTAACGGTGAATGACATGTTTTCGAGTTCGTTTAGAATATCGTTGGGAAGATCGCGAGGAGCCTTATCAACTTCGTCAATCAGCACGACTGAGCGAATTGAGCCTTTGCTCTTCAACTGTTCAGGCAAATGAGGATTAGCTTCTCTTGAATCCATAGCCAGAAGAATAGCCAGTCCCAGCGCTTCAAAAGTTATGTAAGATTCCAATGCCAGTTCCTCGCGGCGAAATTGAGCATCGTGAAAATGGCGTAAGGCATCATATCGATAAAAAATATCCTTTGCTGTTGAAGTCGTTTTAGTATAAAAGACCAGAGGAGCGGGTAGACCCAACTCATAAGCGATGCTGCTAGCGAGTTGCGTTTTCCCAGTACCAGGTTCTCCCGTCACAAGTAAAGGTTGTCCCAACGCCAAAGCCACGTTAACCGCGTCTTGCAGCCCTTTTTCGGCCAGATAATTTGCGGGTTCATCCAAACTCGTTATTTTTTCAAAGAAAGGCAACTCAAGGCTTCTTTGAACGATACTCGTGCCATCCCCAGAATAGAGCCGAAATTTCGTATCATCGATCATACAAAACTAAATCCTTTCTTTTGTAAATACTCTTGATGAATAATTTTTAGTTCGTGCTCAATTTCCATCATACTTTTATATGGAACAACACGTCCGTCAGGCGTTTTAAATATCTTCTCTGCACATTCGAGTCGCTTTTTCTCAGAGTCGTAAATATTATGTAGATTAAACCATTCCTTCACTTCATCCAATCTTATCGGCATCAGCTCCTTAAACATTAAACGAGGGCAACCTGACTGTTTAGCTAAGAAGATTTCACGCGATTCTCTCTCGATATGGGTTTTGTCAAATCGTTTCAATTTAAGCCAGGCATGCCATTGGCCGCTCATTGTTTTACTTGGATAAATGACATTAAGAAAAACAAGAAATTGTGGTCCGGAATTGGTTATTTCAAGGCCGGCCCAGAATGAATTCAAGTACCATTTAATTAATTCTTTAGTTGGTCGATCCCATCGTGTGGCGCGAATTTCGTGTTGGACAATGATTAAAGGTTTTAGCGAAAGCGAACTTAAACTACTCAATGCAGTAGCGGAAAAAACATCTCCCATATAAGCAGGGTCAAATTCCATAAACAGTGACATCGTTAAGTGTCTTTGACGAACCGCCGGTTCACCATCGTATGGCCAGGAGGGTATCTTCTTAATCGTTACGATGCCATTCTGTTCTCCCCACATTTTTTCTGCAAACTGTTTTATCCGTGTATGAATAAGCCTTTCAATAAGGCTACTATGGCATTCATCTTCTTCTCCATGAACCAAATATATCTGTGGCCTTCCAGGGTATTTTCGAATACTCGACAAAAAAAAGTCGTTGAACTGATTGACTTGTTCAAAACGATCTGCCATTTTATTCACAAATTCACCCAGATTGGGCTCTTGGCTATGATGAGTACCCAACTTAGCCGGTTGCGTTCTTGGCAAACTTTTGACTGCGACAAGAAGATCATTTTGAAATTTGAATTTAAATTCCTCCGTTGCTCCAAAGGTTTGATAAAGCGCTTGATGGCCGCTATCTAAAAACTCCTTGAATTCAAGCACTTTTTTGTGTTGTTCAGCAGCCGCACTCGATTCAAGTTTGACGGCGCGAGTGCAAAAATAAAGCATTAGTCGAGCCAATCTACTATTAGCATACAGTTCATGGGCTGCTTGCAGTTCCTCCATTGTGCCACTTAGATATTCATTCCCAGTTGTGGGGTTCTTCCTACCGGAAGGAGTACCCATTCGTGACCAGAAAATTGCAACAAAGATATCGGTTTTTTCAAACTGGGTATTCTCGAAGATTACATCCTGCGGGTGCCCCCAATTCGGCGTGGCAAAATCCTCCCATCGAATGACGTCAAGATGAATACCTTCGTCATTCTGCAAGTTAACCTTTTTTATAACTTCTTCAACGGCGTCGCGTTCTGCTTGGACGTCGCTTGGTGAAGCAATAAAAAGACGAAAATGTTGTTTCGATACTGGCATTATTACAAACCAAAAGCATCACTATTCAGGCTTCAACTTCCTTTAACAAACAAATTCCTCCCAAGCACCAACACGCGCATTTTAGCATCGGCGATAAAGCGCGGCAACATCCAAAAGCCGCAATCGGGATGAACATATTGAATCCGTTCCACCCCAACAATTCGAGCGGCATGATCGATCCGCGCCGCGACTTGCTCCGGCGTTTCGATTTGATTGTCTTTAATGTCGATCACGCCGATGCCGAGGCCGATGGAGGATTTCACCTCTCGCAACATCGTGAGTTCTTCTTGAGGCCGGCGCGCCATTTCGAGCACGAGATGATCGCATTCGAGCGCGTTGATAAATTCAACGAGTTTTTGATACGTGCCCTTCTGAATCGTTTGCCCGCCGTAATTGCCGAAGCAGAGATGCACCGCCTTCTCTCCTGCCGCTCCGGACAGAACGCGATTGATGCCCTGCGCGGCGATCATTGCATCTTCGGGATGGCCGGTGAGATTGGCTTCATCCACTTGCATGATCGAGGCGTCAATATCCTGCAATTGCTCGGCTAAAATATCGGCGAGTGCCATGACGAGCTGTTGCAAATCGCGATGATGCTCATCGAGCAAAACTTTGGCGAGCATGTACGGACTGGTCACGGTAAATTTCAGCGGCTTGTTCGTGAGCGGTTGAATACGTTGCCAATCGCGCAGCAAATTCAACGTGCCGGGGCCGAGTTCGCCGGTCACGACGCCCGCGGGCTCGGAGCGATATTTCATGCCGGATTGCCGGTGAAATTTATCTAGACGCTTTCGATCTAATTTCACGTCGATGCCGGAAAGCGGGCGAATGAAATAATCGATCATGCCGTTGGTCTCAGGATGGTTGATATCCCACCGATACAATTCGCCGTCGCTGATGATGTCGAGTCCGGCGAGTTCTTGTGTTTTGAGCACGACCATGATGGCGTCACGCAGGCTCTCGCGTGTACCATACACGCGGAGCCATTGCGGCACGGGATAACTGCCGACGACGGTGGTTTTAATCATGAGTTTCCTTGTTAACTGGTTCGCTGGTTTGCCGATTGTCCAATTATCGATCATTGAAAAAATAGGAGAAAATGTCATTCCGTAGGAATCTTTTTTATTTCCAGCAATTCTCTTGAATTTTAAAAGGATTCTTCCAGAATGACATTTCCATTAATTATGCCAACCTCAATAACCGGAAAACTCATCACGGATATTCGGTGCAAAGCAAATACAACGGCTCTTCATCTTCTTCGATTTGTGGAAAGCGCCCCGCGGGTTGATGAAAGCGATTGTCTTTGCTGTCATCATTCACGCGCGAAACTTCGCCGACCAACACATTGCCTTTTCTCGGCTCGCCGTAAAATTGATGATAAAGATACGGCGGCAAGGTGACGCTTTCGCCGGGCGTGAGAATCAACGGCTCGCCGGGTTGCAGCGAGCGGCGAATGCCGTCAACCATCACAGTCACCGGCGTATTCGCCGGATTCTCATCCGCGGTGGAATTCCACATTTCAATCACCAGATTGCCGCCGCCGCGGTTGATGATGTCTTCCATTTTGTGCCAGTGAAAATGCAATGGCGTCATTTGATTCTCGCGGACGATCATGACTTTTTCGGCGTAATCTTTGGCGCCGGGTTGATTCAGCGGGCCGTTGCGCAGCGTGAACAGCAGAAGCCCGGTTCGAAAGAAATCGCCGGCGCCGAAATCCGTCAAATCCCAGCCGAGACGCAGCGTTTTAATTTCTTCAGCGCGAGTTTTATTTTCCTCCCAATTTTCACGCCGCCAGAAGGCCCGCGGCGGCAGACAAAATTGACGCTCGGCAAAAAACTGTACGGCTTCGCGTTGCAGCGCATTAATTTGTGAACGTTTCATAGAAAAGGTTTGCGTTTTGATTTCCTGCAATATATAATAAAATCTGTCAATTTCAACTGTGATTTCAAAAATTATTTTTTAGCCTTAAAACTATCATGCCCGCGAAGTTTTTTAACCACAAAGAACACAAAGCGCACAAAGAAAAAACTTTGTGTTCTTTGTGGCCTTTGTGGTGCAGTTTTGATTGCAGCCCAAGCCGCGTTACGCATTATTGGGAAACTTATCCAAGAAAAAAACCAGCGGGAAATCCTGCATTTCAATTCACCGTGCTCGCTATTTTATTAGTTGCCGGCGCCAGCCAAAGCCAATTCTCGTTTGACGCACGCAAAGACCGGCTCCTCAATGCCGCCGGCCAGGAAGTTCGCAAAGATTTTTTTGCGATCATTGCGAAGTTGCAAACTCAAACGAATGTTCCGCAAGCCCTGGCGATGCTGGACTCGCTGGCGCGTGATGAAGGCATCGGCGGCATGTTTTATGCGTATGGATTGATCGGAACCTATCTCCGCGCGCGTTCTCTTCTGCCCGATTCGCTGCACGTTAAAATTCGCCGCGCTTTTCGCACGCGCGTGATGTATCGCGGGGACACGGAAAATCACTGGGTGATGTATTACACCGGACTTTATCTCGCGGCGCAGACGTGGCCCAATGAAGACGGCGCGCAATGGTTCAACGGCAAAAGCTCGCAGGAGAATTTTGCCGAAGCAAAATCGTGGCTCGATCACTGGATCAAGTTGACCACGACAAAGGGCCAGGGCGAGTTTGATTCGCCGACTTATTTCATCACCTTCGTCACGCCGATGTTGACGCTGTATGAATTTGCCCGCGATCCGGTGATGAGGAAAGAAGCGGAGATGATGCTCGATTATCTGTTTGCCGATTTTGCGGTCGAGCATCTGCGCGGCAACTACGGCGGCGGACACAGCCGTGATTATCCGCAGGACATCATCAATCCGTTGGTTGCGGCGAGCACGATGTGGGCGTGGCTGTATTTCGGCGAGCCGGAGTTTGAGCCGTGGTCGGGCGCGCGCGGACCGATGCGGCATCGCGGCTGGGAGGCCGTCAACGGTGCGGTGAGTTCGTATCGCCTTCCCGAAATCATCCGGCAAATCGCGACCGATCGCAGCGCGCCGTATGTTCACACCGAAACCAAGCGCGTGCGCAACGTCATCCGCTTCGGCGAGCAAAAGAATCCGCCGGTTTATAAATACACTTACATGACGAACGATTACGTTCTCGGCTCGCTGCACGGCGGCGTTTTGCAGCCGATTCAGCAGCACACGTGGGACGTGACCTTTGTTTCCGATCAACCGAACAACACGCTTTTTACTCTCCACCCATATTATTCCGGCAAAGAGCTGGCGATGTTCTTCCCCGAAGAGCAAAAAGTGTTGAGCGACGAAGTGAATCGCTTTCACCTCGTTTACACCAATCCTGATAAATGGAACGCCAGCTCGCCTTATGAACAAACGTTTCAACATAAAAATGTTTTGATGGTTTTATACAATATCAATGAGAATGCGCAACATGCTCATCTCGACGGTTTTTTTCCAAAGAGTCTCGATGAGCGCTTTGAAGATGCGTCGAAATGGATTTTCTGCAAAGCCGGAAAAACCTATATCGCGTTTTATCCGTTGCAGCCCTACGAATGGATCGAGGAAGAAGTGAACTGGCGCTGGCGAAGTCGAGATCTTAAAAACGGCGTCGTGGTGGAAATTGGCGCGGAGACGACGCACGGCTCTTTTGCTGAATTTAAAAATCGCTTGCGGCAAACAAAGGTTGCGCACGATAATTTCGATGAAACGTTGACCGTTCAATACACGACCTCGGCCGGCGAGTTGATGCAATTCACTTACGACGGTCAGCGCCTGCTCAACGGCAAGCCGGTTGATTTTAAAAGTTACAAGTTGTTCAACGGGCCGTTTTTGCAGAGCGAGGTGGGCAGCGGGGTTTTGAAAATCATTTACAAAAATCAAACACGCATACTCGACTTCAACAAAATTTCAATTAAAGGCGAAAAATGAACTCACGCCCTTTCATTATAAATCATCGAAGTTGTCATTCAGGAGGAATCCTTTTCAAACCCAACGCGTCGGCTCGCGAGCAAAAAGATTCTTTCAGAATGACAGTTCTCTTTATTTCGGCAAAACTCCATAAGACGACAAGATCGTTCTTTTTAACTTATTGGCTTTTTCATCTCGCTTTCACCAATACCTGTTTAGCTCAAAACATGGCGGGGAGAATTTACGCTGCCGTTCTGTTCAACAATAGCAAGAGCAATGTGACCGGCGCTGATCGTTATATCGGTGTGTTCGCGCGCGCAAAAGGTGATACGGCGTGGAAAAATTTTCCCAACACCAATTTATTCGCTTTCGGGCTGGGTTTCGCGCAACATGGCGCGACGCAGCGTTATTACATCGCCGGCGGCAACGGCCTACATCGCTCGGCGGATGGCGGGAAAACGTGGAAAATTTTAACCGGCTGGGAGACGATGGAGGTGCTCTCCGTCGCGTTTGATCCGGTGGAGGCGAAGATTATTTATATCGCGACGCCGTACGGAATTTTTAAATCCATTGACGACGGGAAGAATTGGGCGGAGAAAATGCGCGGCTGCAAAAGCTGGTACACCGATGAAGTCATCATTGATGCGCTGGACCGCCACACGCTTTATGCTGCGGTCGATGATGATTTATATCGTTCTCGCGACGGCGGCGAAAACTGGGTGGCGCTGCAAGCCGGCGCGCCGGGGATTCGAACGGTCGTCCAGCTTGCAACGCATTCGAATGTTATTTTAGTCGGCACCGAAGATTATGGCGTGCGCGTTACATTTGATGAGGGCAAAAATTGGTCGGGTGGAAAAGGAATTCCGGCGACCGCGATTTATGCCATTCACGCTTCCTCGAATGGAAAAGCCATCTATGCCGGCGGCTATAAAACCGGCGTGTGGCGCAGCAATGATTTGGGGCAAAGCTGGTTGCAGATTTGGACAGCGCCGGAGATCGAGGCGATTTATTCACTTTTTGTCGATCCGGCGAATGCCGATCACCTTTTAGTGGGCACGAATGGGAAGGGAATCTATGAATCGACCGATGGCGGCATGACGTGGAAGCAGGCGGGGTTGGAGGGGGCGCATGTGAAACAAATCAGTATCTTGCCGTAGCGCAGACTTCCAGTCTGCGAAACTCAAAATCTTTTCGGTCTTGATAGGCCACAAGGCCGATAAAAGTTAGAAAAAAATTCTGAAAGTTTTTTATTGATTCTCGACACAATTTAACACGGAGCCGCAGAGCACACCGAGAAAGCACGGAGAGCAATATATGTTTTTAAAAAGCTCTTCTCCGTGCCGCTCCGTGAACTCTGTTGCTCCGTGTTTTAAAAAACTTTTAGAATTTTAAGTCGTCCGCGGGACTTCAGTTTCCAGCGTGGTTGAAAATCGATGTAGTTTGTTACGGAGCAACGTTTAAAATTTATCTTATTTTATGAAAAAAAATTTTTCGATTATTATTTTTTCGGTAATATTATTTTCGCAGTTACAGGCGCAGGAATCCACCGTCTATGTCAGCGTGCTGGCGAGCAGACTATTTGTGGTCGGCGCGGCAAATTCGCAAACCGGCATCTATTACCAGCGGCCCAGCGAGGACACCACGTGGCACCATCTCGGCGCCAGAAATATTCGTGCGTTCGGGCTGGCCGTACACACTCCGGCGCGGGGACAGTTGGTTTATATCGCTTCCGGCAACGGCGCGCTGCGCACGCTGGATGGCGGAAAAAATTGGAAAGTCACGACGGGTTGGGAAATCACCGAAGTGCTGGCGGTTAGTATCGATCCGAGAAATGAAAAAACGGTTTATCTTTCGACGGCCTACGGAATTTACAAAACGCGCGATGGCGGCGCAACATGGCAACAGATGAATCGCGGGCTCGTCGATCCTTTTTCAACTTGTGTGCTCGTTGATCACGCAAATTCAAACGTCGTGTATTGTGTCACGGAGGGCGGCGTGTTCGGCAGTTCGGACGGCGCACAGAACTGGCAGCGGCTGGGTTTGAATGTGACCAACATTCGCGTGATCGCGCAACACCCTCGCGAGGCGCAAATGCTCGTTGCCGGCACGGAGAACAACGGCATTTATATTTCACGCGACCGCGGCAAAGTCTGGGTGAAGAGCGAGGTCGGCGTCGATCACAACACGTTTTATGCGATTGCATTTGATCCCAACCAGCCGGAAATCATGTACGCCGGCGGATATGTCACCGGGGTTTACAAATCGACGAACGGCGGCAAAAGCTGGGTGGGTTATCACGAGGGCCTGACGAATTTGAGCATTCACTCGCTCGCGGTCGATCCGGCCAACAGCAATCGCGTGTATGCGGGAACGATATGGAGCGGCGTTTTTCGCTCGGATAACGCTGGCGTAACGTGGCGCCAAGCGGGATTGAGCGGGGCACAGGTGTGGAGGATCTCGATGCAACCGTTTTGATCGGTTCAAGTCAATTAATTTTCCAACGGCTAGAAATCCCGCCGCGGCGGGACAACGGATTTTTATAATTGATTTTCTATTCATGCAGAGCTCAGGTGAGAGGCTTATGATCGCGGAGTTTTTATGAACAAGACCATCAGTTTAGGTATTTTTCTTTTGGGAGGATTTTCTCAAACACTATTTGCGCAAACTGCCAGCCGCGAAGAATATCTCAAAGGCTTTGCGCAACGCGCCGACTATGTGCTGTCATTTTATGATACCACCAGACAGGTGCATTATTATTCCGCCGCGGCCAAATATGCGCGCAATCGCGACCTCGCTTTTGCCGATAGCGCCATTCTCACGCTGTTGAAAAAGCCGAGCGGCGACATGTTCTGGATGTTTCCGGTGATCGGCGCGTATCTGCACGGCAAAGATAAAATGTCGCCGCCGGCAAAAGCGGCGATGCGGCATGCGTGGAAAACGTATGCGCCCTATCGCGGCGATACCGAGAATCATTGGTGCATGTATTACGCGTCGCTTTTTTTAGCGGGGGAGCAATGGCCGAATTTGCCGGGTTCGGAATGGTATAACGGAAAGAGTTCGGAAGAGAATCGCGACGAAGCGAAGGCGTATCTCATTCACTGGATGAAAATCACCACGACGACCGGGCAGGGCGAGTTCGATTCGCCGGATTATTTTCCGGAATATCTGGTGTCGATGAGTTTGTTGGCGCAATTTGCGCAGGATGCGGAAATGAAGCAGCGCGGCAGGATGATGATGGATTATCTGTTTGCGGATTTTGCCGCCGAGCATTTGCAGGGCCAGTACATCGGCGGATTCAGCCGCATTTATGAGCCGGCGGTTTACAAACCGCTGCTCTCAGCGGGATCGGCATTTGCTTATTTGTATTTTAATAGCGGCGAGCCGTCGCAAAGCAGTTGGCTGGTTTTGCCGGCGCTCTCGGGTTATAATTTGCCGGAAATAATTTACCAAATTGCGAACGACAGAACTCAAACTTATGTACACAAAGAACGCAAACGGGTGCGCAACGTGATTCGCTACGGCGCGGAGAAAAATCCGCCGGTTTACAAATACACGTATATGACGAAGGATTACGGCCTTTCCTCTTTGCAGGGCGGCATTCTGCAGCCGATTCAGCAACACACCTGGAGCGTGCGTTTCACGAGCGGCAAGCCGTTTACGACGATTTTTGGGTTGCATCCATACTGGTCGGGCATCGAGCTGGGGATGTTTTTTCCGGAAGAGATCAAAACGCTGATCGCTGACGTGGTGGGGTCGAAAGGAACTTATAATAAAGATGACAAATGGACGGGCAGTTCGCCTTATGAACGCACGTTTCAACATGAGAATACGTTGCTCGTGTTGTATGATATACCGGCGGGCACGACCTCGGAGCACGTTGACGGCTTCTTTCCCAAAACGCTCGAGCAGCGCGTGGTCGATGCTTCCGGTTGGATTATGTGTCAAGCAGGCGAAACGTATATTGGCTGGTATCCTTTGCAACCTATCGAATGGCGAGAGGAAAAAGAAAACTGGCGCTTGCGTAGTCATCAACTGCAAAATGGCTATGTCATCGAAGTGCGTTCGCAAGCGGAAATTGGCGCATTCGCGGTATTTCAAGAGAAACTGCGCGCTTATCGCCCCGTTGCCAAATTGCAGCCTGAAAAAGTTGCGGTGGATTACACGAATTTAGCGGGCGCCAAAATGACTTTCGCGTTTCCGGACTTGCGCCAGCTTAACGGCAAACCGGTTGATTTAACCAAATACAAACTCTTCGAGGGGCCGTTTCTCAATGCCGAAGTTGGCAGCGAGAAATTGACGATGACTTATAAAAACAAGCGGCGGGTGCTGGATTTCAAAACGCTGAGGATTGAGGAGTGAGATAGTACGTAAGAGTAAAACGTGAGCGGCTAAAACGTAAAAAACTAATAACAGGATTTCCCGCAGATTGAAGAAGCCCGCGATAATGCATTATATCGGCGGGCTTCTTCAAGAGATAGGAAATTAAGTTTCAATTTATAATTTATCTGCGAGCCGGATTAAATTGTTAGTGTAGAAGAACTTCGTCGGAAGTTTCGTTACGGCTTTCCATATTTGCAAAGAAAATTCTTAAACTCGAAGCGGGCTGGAGATTGGCAGGCTGGTTTTTATCTTCTGCTTTATTCTCGAACTCAACGTGGGCAGGAATTGGCGCCTCCAGTTCGACAGACAGACTGTCGGTGTTACGAGGTTGAAGACGCAAAGGTGACGAGCCGTTGCCATTCGTA
>Ga0247727_10004378_pt1 | contig 29986 bp, 13 predicted proteins | sample WisWelCaveWW1625_FD_202498 | JGI IMG/M metagenome (GOLD analysis project Ga0247727, IMG submission 202498) | Biofilm microbial communities from Wishing Well Cave, Virginia, United States - WW16-25 | ecosystem: Environmental > Aquatic > Deep subsurface > Groundwater > Cave microbial mat | place...
CTTCTACTACCGAGTCGTTGACTATGATCACGGTTTGGAAGTCACCACTGTTACCGACCCACTCCTGGGCCGGATCATTTGGGGACGCGGACTAACGGCAACTTTTCCAGTGCAGACCGCGCAGTTCCATGTCAAATCGCTGCCGGACACAGTGCGGAGGAGTCGTGGCTGGTTCGTCACGTCGGCCGACGGGGGCGACGCACTCGAATCTTTGCTGGCCTCCCGGACCGCGGCGACTCAACGGTGGAACTGGGACAAGATTTATCGAGCGGATTTGGGGATGTCGGACAGAAAGTTCCTCAGTCAGACTGCCGCGCCAATCACCCAGACACGGGCCGACGCGGAACGAATCGAATTCGAAGTTCACGCGACCGGACCGGGCGTGGTCTTGTTGTCGGAACTCCACTTCCCTGGCTGGGAGGCGTCGCTCTCAAATGATGGCCGAACGGTTTCGGTCCCCGTCTTGTCAACTGCAAACGGATGCCGAGCGGTGCGGATCCCTGCCGCGGGCGAATATCGACTGACGCTCACTTTCCGTTCGCCCACCTTCCGGCGCGGCGTCGCGGTGAGTTTGACTGCCGGCGCCGTCTGGATCATGCTGCTTATGGTCACGCGATTCGCGAAGCGTCGTTAGGTCGGTGCGCACTCATCGCGGGCTTGAACTCGGTGACGGTCCTACTATACTTCGTCGCGACCTGTACCATCGTAAGGCGAGAGCGAAAGATACATGACTAGAGTGGCTATCCTCGGCGCGTCGGGCTACGCGGCGCTGGAGCTGATCAAAATCCTGTTGCGGCACCCGCAAGCCAAAATCACCTTGCTGACGAGCCGGCAGGAAGATCGGCCGCACTTGAGCGAGGTGCATCCGTGCCTGACCGGAATGCTCGACCTGCACTGTGAGCCGTTCAACGCCGACCGTGTTTCAAAAGAATCCGATTGCGTTTTCTCGACGCTGCCGCACACGGCAAGCATGCAGGCGTGCTCGAAATTGCTCGACCGCGGCGCGAAGGTGATCGATTTCAGCGCCGACTACCGGCTAAGCAACCCGAACGTGTACGCGGAATGGTACGGCGAGAGCCACACGGACGTGACACACCTCCGCGAGGCGGTCTATGGCCTGCCGGAGATTTACGCCGACGAGATTCGATCGGCGCGGCTCGTGGCCAATCCCGGCTGTTACCCCACGGCGGCGATTCTGGGACTGGCCCCGCTGGCGTCCGGCGGGCTGATCGAGTTGGATGACATCGTCGTGGATGCCAAGAGTGGCGTGTCGGGGGCCGGCCGCACGGCCAAACTCGAATATCACTTTCCAGAGTGCAACGAGAGCACGGTCGCGTACAACGTCGGCAAGCACCGGCACACGCCGGAAATCGATCAGGTGCTCGGCGAGATCGCCGGCACTTCGGCCCAAGTGATCTTCACACCTCATCTCGTGCCGATGGATCGCGGCATTTTCTGCACAATCTACACGCGACCGCAGCGACAGCACTCGGAATCGGAGCTGATCGAGCTGTATCGCAGCTATTTCGCCAAAATGTCGTTCGTACGGGTCATGAACCGCATTCCGGCGACCAAGGACTCGTCTTTCACGAACTTTTTCGACGTCACGGTCCGAGTCGCCCGCGGCCGAATCATCGTCCTGTGCTGTCTCGACAACCTGATCAAAGGCGCGGCCGGCGAGGCCGTGCAGAATTTCAATTTGATGTACGGGCTGCCGGAGACGACCGGCTTGATTTGACGTGCTGCTGTGTTTGATGTTCCGGAGCCAAGCAATCGATGAATTCTTCCGCAGTCTTGCCGTTGGGATTTCGCGCCGCGGCCGTCGCATGCGGGATCAAGAAGGACCCGAACAAGCTGGATCTGTCTTTGATCGTCAGTGATCGAGCGGCAGCCGCGGCGGGCGTGTTCACCCAAAACCGTGTGGCTGCCGCGCCAGTTCAAGTCAGTCGTAGCCGCGTGCCGTCGAACGGCGTGCGGGCAATAGTGGCCAATTCGGGAAACGCAAACGCTTGCACGGGCGAAGGCGGGCTCGCGGACGCTCGGCGCATGACCGAACTGGTCGCTGCACATCTCGGTTGTTCCCCCGACGCGGTGCTGGTCTGTTCCACCGGGATCATCGGCGAGCGATTGCCGATTGCGAAAATCGAGCTAGGCATTCAAAAAGCGGCCAAGGAAATCGTGGCGGGCTCCGAAACTCTTGAACTCGCGGCCCGGGGAATCATGACGACAGACACCGTGGCCAAAACGTCCGTTCGATCCGCGGAACTAAATGACCGCCTGATTCGATTGGCAGGAATTGCAAAAGGGGCCGCGATGATCGGGCCAAACATGGCAACGATGCTCTCGTTCGTAATGACTGACGCATGTGTCCACTCCGAGTCGTTGCAACCTATGCTCAAGGCTGCTGTTAATCAGAGCTTTAACCGCATCAGTGTCGAAGGCCACACAAGCACAAACGACACCGTGCTCGTACTAGCCAACGGTGCCGCAGGCGGATCGGCTCTAAGCGGCGTCGCCCTGGCCCAGTTTGCCGGGCTTTTGAGGGACGTGTGCACGGAACTGGCTCAGGCCATTGTGCGAGACGCCGAGGGGGCGAATCACTTTGTCACGATCGACGTGGAAGGCTTACGCACTGATGCCGAAGCTCATCGGGTGGCCAAGGCAATCGCCGAGAGTCCCTTGGTGAAAACCGCGATTTACGGCGGCGACCCGAACTGGGGGCGTTTCGTTTCGGCGGCAGGTTATGCGGGGGTGGAATTTGCGGAGCGCGATTTGAGTCTTTGGCTCAATGGGCTGCTGCTGTACGACCACGGCGTCCCTGTTCCGTTCGACGCGGCAGACACGTCCGATCGGCTTCGAAAGGAAAAGGAAACTCACTTGCGATTGCAGTTCACGCTCGGGACAGCTCGCTGTCAATTCTGGACTTGCGACTTGACGGAGGAATACATCAAGTTGAACGCTGACTATCACACCTGATATTTCTCTTGATCCGAACGGATCGCTTGGCTACGATCCGCCCGCCGTTTCGGTGAACGATGAGGGAGGATGTGAGAGAAAGTGCTGCGGTGAAGGCGTTCGGTCAGTCCCCGCCTGTTGACACACCCGTGTTTCCAGCCGGGCGGAAAAGAGTGCCTCGCCCGATCTAGCGATCCGCCCAATCCCAACGTACTGTTTGTCCCGATGCCGTCCGGCATTTTTGTGGCCGGACTGTTGGTCGGGCGTTTGCAAGGTTAACGTCTGTTTGTCCAAGGAGTTTCTGCTATGGCACGTGGGTCGATTAAGAAGATAGTGCAGGATCGTGGTTTTGGTTTCATTCGGCCGGAAAAGGGACCGGATGTGTTCTTTCACTGCTCGACCGTGCAGGGAGGGGCATTCGAGTCGCTGAGCGAAGGTCAGGAAGTCGATTACGAATTGGAAGAAGCCGGCAAGGGTGGCAAGGGTCCGCGTGCTGCCACCGTAGCCGTGTCCGGATAGAAGTATCCGCGCTCGATCAGCGTTTAAGTTGAACCGGCCTGGTACAGTTGCTGGCCATGGGTTTTGTGTTGTTTGGCCACGCCTGCGCCAGGCCGGTTTTGCATCTTGTCTTCCATGATCCGACCGGCTGGGAATAGACTGTAGAACTGGTTGGAGCGGGCCGGATGGTCGCTCAGGGCTGGGAAGAGTGAGTGGTGAGTGGTTAGTTGTGAGTGGTAAGAAGCGCCTGGAGACCGCATCATTGCAACTCACAACTCACCACTCACTGTTCCCGGCCCTGAGAGGAAAGTCCGGGCTCCGAAGGGCACAGTGGTGGGTAACGCCCACCGTCCGAGGAACGGCTCGCCTTGTGCGAGTACGCCAAAGGATCGGGAAAGTGCAACAGAAAGTAAACCGCCGGGAGAGGGTTGAGAGTTGAGGGTTGAGGGTTGAGGGCCAGAGAATTTTCTGACTCTCAACCCTCAACCCTCAACCCTCAACCTTTTTCCGGCAAGGGTGAAACGGTGCGGTAAGAGCGCACCAGCAGTCCGGGTGACCGGCTGTTCGGCAAACCCCACTGGGAGCAAGGCCAAATAAGGGAGCAGGACCGGCCCGGTCCGCTATGACTCCCGGGTAGGCCGCACACAGGCGCCGGGCAACCGGCGTCCGAAGAGAAATGGCCATCGCCCCCTCACCCTACCCTCTCCCCCGCCGCGGGGGAGAGGGTAGGGTGAGGGGGCACAGAACCCGGCTTACAGGCCCGCCCCAACTTTTTCTTCGACCATGATTCGTATCGACGATGTTCTGATTCTGACTCCACAGTTCACGCCGGCCGAGGCTCACATCCTCGTGATGGCCTCCTGGAAAGCTGAGGAACAAGCCGCACCCGAATCGGTTCGTTTAGAAGGAATGGTTGTCGGTCCTCTCTGCGAGTATTCCGACACGTTGACCAGCCGCTTCGAGTTAAAGCCGACGGCGGCCCATTTCGGCCGGGCTCTTCAGCCTAGTCATCTGATGGCCTCGGCACGAATCTTCGAACCATGCTTCTGGGAACCGGCTCACCCATTCTGTTACGAGATTCAGCTTGAATTACACGGCATAGATCGCTTGCTCGACATGCGACGTATCGTATCCGGCATCCGACATTTGGCAGTCGCCAGACGAGAGTTGCTTCTCAATGGCCAGGAAGTCTTCCTGAACGGCGTTCGCCATGGACCGGAGGCGACGATCGAAGAACTGGAGGCGTGGCATGAGGTCGAGTGTTCCGCCTTCCTGGTCGTCGCCCGCGAAGATCTGTGCGCTCGAACCGATCGCTGGGGACCCATGGTTCTCCACATTCTGCCTCGAACCAAGGAAGAAGCGAGGGACCATGTCATCAAGTTGCGTAATCATCCTTCCGTGCTGATCTGGGTCGTGCCGGCCCGAATCGATGGTCGAGAACTCGTAGAGTTGCTGGGCACAATCAAGTCGCACGATCCGTCACGGCTGATCGGGCAGCTTGTCGCGGTCGATGAACCGATCCATTCGGCGCGTCCCGTTGACCTGTTCTTTCTCCCCGCCGGTCATTGGGCCATTAGTTCATCGAAACTCGGCAAGCCGTACGCGGTTCTCGGAGACACGGCAGCCGATCCAGACATCAGCCAGTTTGAAAATTTCACGAACCAAACCGAGGAACTTCGCGCGTCGCTCGGCTCGCCGCCGGGGTTGGTTGCCGTTATCCTGTGAGCACCGAAAGGAGTGTGTGATGTCTGAACTAAGATCGATTCCGCAGGCGGACCTCGAACTGCTTCGCAAATTCGACACACCGACGATCTGCAATGTGATTGAACTGTTTGACATTCGCCCGCGCACAGCCGGTTACATGGACGGGCGGATTCGGGCGTGCTTTCCTGAGATGCCGCCGATGGTCGGTTTCGCGATGACGGCGACGTTTCGATCGGCCGCGCCGCCGCGGAGCGGAGACGTGTACGCGGGGATTCAGCAGCAGATCGAATCGCTCGCCGAAATCCCCGGGCCGCAGGTCGTGGTGTTTCAAGACCTCGATAGTCCGCCGGCGTCGGCGACGTTTGGCGAGGTGATGTGCGCGACGTACAAGGCGTTCGGCTGCGTCGGCATCATCACGTCGGGGGCCGGCCGCGATCTCGATCAGGTGCGGGCATTGAAATTTCCCGCGTTTACGGATGGTACGATTTGCTCGCACGGCTACTGCCACACGTTGGCGATCAACGTGCCAGTCCACGTCGGGGGCGTCCCGATTTATCCGTGTGAACTGCTGCACGGCGATTGCAATGGAGTGACGACAATCCCGAACGAATACGCTTCGGCGATCGCGCAGGCCTGTCCCGAGTTCGTCGCGGCGGAAGCGGTCGTCCTCGATTACCTCAAAGCGGGTAAGCCGGACCCCGCCGGCTACAAGAAAGCCCGCGACGAGTTGGTCCGCCGCATTGCGGAGTTGGGAAAAAAGGTAAGCAAGCGATAGAAACTCGTTCGCGCCAACACGCACCGATCGCCGTGCTTCCCGTCAAAAGCCACGTTAGGGTTTCGATCAATCGGAAGGCTCGGCCGGTTTCTTTTCGCCGGCGGGGGCGGCCGATTCTGTAGCAGCCTTTGCGGCCGCGTCGAGCGGCACGAAGGTCGAGTGCAATACCTTCTTGCTGCTGTCGTCCTGCACGAACACCACCACACCGAGTTGCGATAGATCCAGTGGCTTGGATGGAAACCCAAAGGTCATGTTGTTTTCTGTGGAGATTTTCTTTTCGATGTCGTCGAGCGATTCCGCCAGTGATTTCCTCAGCTCGGCCACATTGACGGTCGTGCGATGATTGATGGTCGCCTCGGTAATCGGCACGCCATCCGACCCCCCAGGCATGCTGCGGACAACGTAATGGTGCAGGCGAACGCCGTTCAGGCCGGTGAATCGGACTTTCTCCTCGACAAGAGCCAATCGCAATCGGAGCATTTCGCCCGGTTCGGCCACGTCATTCAGCTTTGCATCGACGCGAATCTCATCGCCGTCTCGATTGACAGTCAGCTCCACCTTGACCGGGCTTTTCTGTTCCAGCTCCTTTTCGATGATGGCACGATATTCCACGTAACGTTCGGCACCCTTCTGCCGAGGGCCACCGGGTTGGCCCGATTCCTGGCCGTTGACAAAGATGATTGGCGTGCCGGGTACTTTGTAAAACTCCGCCCGTGCCTCAGAGTCGGCGTTGGTGAGCGGGTCGGGGCCGGGCACGTGCAAGTGGTATTGGAGCAAAACCAGATCTGAGCGGTTGAAGGCGCGGCCGAGGGCCTCGAACGCGAGGTCGGCGGCCACGCAGGGTGGACAACTCGTTCCCGTGAACAGCTCCAGGAGGATGACCTGGTTGTTGTCGGTGTCTTTGCGGCCGGCAAAGGGCTCGACCGTTATCGGAGGATACTTCTTCAGATAGGCCCCGTCGATGCGATCCTCCAGGCCGTCGCCCGATCCGTGCTTGTTCTTCCAAACGCGGTCCAGCTCTCGCGACGCGAGCAGATGCGGCCACAGTGACACCAGCAAATCGATCGAGCGATCCAGCTCACCGAGCTTCTCGGCCACCATGGCACTGTAGTAAACCAACTCGCCCTCGTTCGGTGCCTGAGCCAGCAACTCGTCCAATAGCTTCTTGCCCTCTTCCTTTCGGTCGTTGTTCACGAGCGACAAGGCCATCGCCAAGTCCATGGATTGTCGCCGTGTTCCGCGCACCTCGTCACCGAGTGCGGCCTTGGCCGCCTCGGCAAATTCCAATGCAACGGCATCGACCGCGGGCGCGACCGGCCCTTCCGCGGTTGCCAGATCGTAGGCGATATTCTCAACCGTGTTGTCGCACCAGCGCTGGCCCCACGGCTTGCACAAGGCTTGGTATTTTTCGATGACCGCTCGCACGTCCTCGCCGGACAATTCGGCAACCTTGGCAAGTTTCAGGACTGTTCGCAGCGCATCAAAGCTGAGCGGCGAATCGGAATGCTGCTCGGCAAACCGGCGCATTTGTGTCGCCTGCTGCTTCGGATCGCCGGATCGTTGGGCAATCTCGAATTCCGCGACGCCGAGGGCGGGGACGGCGACCGGAGCACCACGCAATGTCCGCATCCGCGTCCGTTCCAGCCAAGCCAACATGACGCGGTCGCGAAGCTCCAGGCTGCCTTGCACTCGCCCATCGACCATGGTTCCTTCAAACGGCCAGCTTTGATCTTCCACGACGAGTTGAAAGCTGATCTTCTCGACTTCTTTCTTGAGATCACGAATCTGGGCTTTAGCACGAACTGTCGAATCGGTGATCTTGACCTCGAACGACCCATCGCTTTCGGTGATCTCCATCAACCAAGGCTGCGAAACCTCGGTGCCCAGCATGAGAATGCTCACTAACCATTTGCCCACTAGACCCTCTTCATGAATTTCGTTCGCCGGAATGGGGTCGCTCGGATCCAACAGCTCCTTACGCAGCGGTCGGCCCTCCGGATCCGTGGGCACAATTCGACCCGGAGTTGCACCACCGAACCTTGAAGGCGATTCCGTCGCCGGATCGGTCGTGGAAGGATTCGGCCCGGAGGATGTGGTTCCACCGCAACCGAAACCGAAAAAGCACAAGAAAATCAGACAACCGACCGACCACCTTGGATAGTGCATCCGTACGTCTTCCTAAAAAGGCTGATAGCATTCGTTCGGTCACAAGCCTACAAACAATGCCTCACATCACGCAAGCATGTCGTTGATCTTGGCGATGCGCAACTCGAAAGGTGGATGAGTGGAGAAATACTGATTGATGCCCGTGTCGTCGCCGGCTTGATTCTTGAGGCGTTCCAGCATTTGAATTGCCGCTTGCGCCTCGAAGCCAGCACTGCGACACAACCGCACGCCCAGCGAGTCGGCGTCGAGTTCCTGATCCTGGGAATAACCCTTGTTGAGCAATTCCCGAAGTACGCCGCCGAACTGGGATCGCATCAGTACACCGCCGGGTGCGGCACGAAGGGCCATATCCAACATCGAACTCGTCATCATGCGATCCATCGCATGTTTGCGGATCACGTGACCCATTTCGTGTCCGAGTATGAACGCGATTTCGTCCGCATTGCCTTGGCATTGTTGAATGAGCGATTCCGTTACCCAAATGAACCCGCCGGGTAAAGCAAACGCATTGGCCTCGTCCGCCTTGAAAATCTGGAACGTGAATCTACGGTCTCGTTTCTTCACGCACGAGCGAAGTCGGTCGCCGATTTCATCGAGCCAACGACCCATCGCTGGGTCGAAATCGGTTTTTGTTTCCTGCTTCATCGCCAGGTGCAAATCCCGGCCGAACTCATACTCAGCCTGGATCGCTTCGGACTCGCTACCGGTCAGCGAGCGGAGAATCCACCTGGCCTTTCGGACCTTGGGTCCGGCAAGTTTACCGAGTTGAAAGAAGAAGCCGGCCATGTCGAGTATCCGGCCTGAACGTTTCGGCCGCCTCAATGCGTTGTGGCGAACATCGCGATCTCATTCGTAACAATCTTAAGCTTTTCGCGGTCGGCCGCCTATCAATCACTTGACACACGGCGGTAACTGCTCTTAGCATCACTGGTGGGGCGAACGTGATTCCTATCCGGGCAGCCCGAATGAAAGCGACTCTTATACCGTTGGACGGCGGGCAAGCCATCGAGCTTGTCAAAGATGTCACGGTCATCGGTCGCAAAGAATTCTGCGATGTGCGGATTGACGATCCGAGCATTTCCAAGGTTCACCTGCTAATCGCCAAGACCGACGGCTTGCTGTTGTTTCGCGACATGGGCAGCACCAACGGCACAAAGGTCAACGGCACGCGAGTCATTCGCGGTGCGTTGCTACCGAACGACAAACTGCATATTGCCGCGTGCAAGTATCAGGTGCAACTGCTTCGGGACGAGTCGACTCCCGTCGAAAGTGCGGATCAAACGACGCCTGCCGCGGAAGATCAAGATGGCGTTCGTGTCTACAAGGCTCAGGAACTCGCCCGCCAGGATTTGGTTCAGGAACCGTTACCGTCCAAGCCGCCGGCGGACCCCAATATGATGATCGAGACGGATGAGGAGGCGAAAGCGGTCCGAACCCCAACGGCAAAAACCGGAAACAACGGCACACCTCCCCGCGGCGGTCCCAATTCCGCGCCGGGCTCGGCACCTCAGTTTGTTGACTAGACCATGTTGCGAATCATCGGCGGCGAGAAACGCGGGCGCAAGCTGGAACTACCGCCGGGGGGCGGCGTGCGACCCACAACGGACCGGGCCCGCGAGGCCATTTTCAACATGCTCCGGTTGCTCGTGCCGGGCCGGCCGGTCTTCGACCTGTTCGCAGGTTCCGGTGCGCTTGGACTCGAATCGCTCAGTCGTGGAGCCAGCCAGGCAACCTTTGTGGAAAGCGAGCCGCGGGTCGCCACCGTGCTCAGACGAAATGTCTCGCACGTGGGATATGAACACTGCTGCAGAATCGTGACCGCCGACGTATTTCGCTGGGTGGAGCGGGTGCAAAACTGGCCTGCGTCGCCGGCGATCGTGCTCATCGCACCGCCCTACGCGTACTTTGAGAGTCGAATCGAGGAACTCCAGTCTTTGTGGAAAACGCTGGTCGACCGATTGGCCGACGACACCGCGATCGTGATTCAGGCTCTACAAAAATTCCGCATTGATCTATTGCCCGCCGGACACGATTGGGAGATGCGGCGCTACGGTCAAACTCAAATCGTGATTGGACAGACGCAAAAGCCGAACGCGACCGAGACCCCAAGTGTCGTGACTAAAGACACCACAAGCGAAGTTCATGCAAGTTCGGATCGTGCGGACTAAGCCGCTGCGGGACGTTCGATGTCAGATTCCAAACGCCAATTCGCCATTGAAGTGGTTCGCCGACTCCAGCAGTCCGGCCACCGGGCCCTCTGGGCCGGCGGGTGCGTACGCGATTTGGTCATGGGCCACGAACCGGACGACTTCGACGTGGCGACCAGTGCCCGACCGGAACAAGTGCAGGATCTCTTTCGACGCACAATTGCCGTGGGGGCCAGCTTCGGCGTGATTGTTGTCGTCGGCCAGCCGGAACAGGGCCAGGTCGAAGTCGCGACGTTTCGCACCGAGGGAATGTACTCAGACGGTCGCCACCCGGACCACGTCGAGTTCAGCACGCCCGAAGCCGACGCTGGGCGCCGCGACTTCACGATCAACGGGATATTTTTTGACCCGATCCGGGATGAGTTGCTCGATTTCGTCGGCGGCCGTGCCGACATCGAGCGTCGCGTGCTGCGGGCCATCGGCGATCCGCGCGACCGGTTTGCGGAAGATCGCCTGCGCATGCTCCGCGCAGTCCGGTTCTCGGCCAGATTCGGCTTCGCCATGGACCCAGCCACCGAGGACGCCATCCAACGAGTGGCCGGCTCGATCAGCGGAGTGAGTGCCGAGCGAATTCAGAACGAGCTTCGCCGGCTGCTGGAACACCCGAGTCGTGTGGCGGGTATCGCACTCTGCGATCGCGTCGGGTTGCTCTCGGCCGTGCTCCCTGAACTGGTCGCCACACACGGAATTCCCCAGGGCAAGCCCGTGCAGCCGACCGGCGACTTATGGGAGCACATCTTGCTCGTGCTCGAATTCCTAGGCGACGCATGGCGCACGACCGTCGATCGACTCGGCCTGGCGGAGAAAAAGGGGATAAGTCCAATTGATACGAAGCACCCTTCAGGCCGTTCCGGTCAATTGGACCTGTCCCCTTTTTCCACGGAGCCGAGTTTCACGTTGGTCATGGGGGTATTGCTGCACGACGTGGGCAAGCCGCCAACAATGGGTCGCAACGGTACCCGATTGACGTTCCACCACCACGAACACGCAGGCAGCCGCATGGCCGACGAGATCGGCCGCCGGCTGAAACTCTCGAACGACGACCGCGAGCGAATTACCTGGCTGGTCGAGCACCACATGTATCTTTGCGACGCCAAGCACATGCGGCTGGCCAAGCTCAAGCGAATTCTGGTTCACCCGGGCATCGCGGAATTGCTCGCCCTGCACCGCGCCGATGCACTGGCCTCATCGGGCGAGTCCGAAGCCGTGGAATATTGCGAAAAGATGCTCCGCGAAATGCCTGAAACGGAGCTGAACCCGCCGCCGCTCCTGACCGGCCACGACCTGGTGCGGATCGACCTGGCACCGGGCCCGCTCTTTAAGCAAACGCTCGACGCCGTCCGCGAGGCCCAGCTCGACGGCTCAATCCGATCCAAAAAGGACGCGATCGCGCTGGTCAAACGCCTGATCGGAGAGCGCCCACCAAAGAAATGATGGTCAGTGATTAGTGTTCAGTGGTCTGGTACAATACCGCGTGTAGAGCCAGTCATGACAATCACGAGGTTGCACATGCCAATCAAAATCGACGAGATCATTCGGAATGCATTCAAGCAGGCTTTCTCGCGAGCACTGGAACAGACCCTCCAAAACAAGGCCGAAGCGCTCTTCATAAAAGCTTTCGAAAACGGATCGCCCCTATCCAAGAAACTCGATGAGAAGATCGATCAAGGTTTGAGACTTCTCGCTGATCCCCACCGACCCCCGCCGGCTCGTCCGGCGGGTGAAGGCGATTGGCGGGCTAACGCGACGTGGCCCACTCCCTTTTTCCTTCGTCCACCCCCGCCTGTGACGGGGGTGGAGGAATAAGAAAGAAGGGTGGAGTGTTGCCGCTCCCTACTAGCCGCTCAATCATGCGTTCCGGCCAGGCAAGCTGGCCGGAGACGGTGGAGATCAGCGAGAAGTCTCCAAGGTTTCCAACATTTTGCGGACGAGGGAATCCAGTGGGGGAAAAAGAGAACCGGCTTCAAGAAATAGTTTGGCTATTCTCTGGCAAAGATTGTTAGAGTATGGCCGTGTTCTCTCCTTCCAAACGGCAATGACCGACCAGAAACACTAACCGCAAGCGAGTTACTCGCAGGAGGAAACTGATGTCTCCACGCAATCGTCGCGAATTCCTGGCGGACGTTGGACGGGGCATGTTGGTCGCCAGTGTCGGTTACGGAACGGCACTCGATCTGGGTCTGACGCGAGCCTTTGCCGATGACGGTTCGGACCGGCTCACGTTCGGTTCTCTGGAGCCGCTCGTCTCGCTGATGCAAGAAACGCCGGTTCAGAAACTCCTGCCTGCACTGGTCGATCAGCTCCGGACGGGCATCGGGGTCGGCGAGCTGGTCAAGGCGGCTGCCTTGGCGAACGCGCGAACGTTCGGCGGCGAGGACTACGTCGGCTTTCACACGATGATGGCCCTGGCCCCGGCACTTTACATGGCCCGCGAACTGCCGACCGAACGACAGGCCATGCCCGTGTTCAAAGTGCTTTACCGAAACACGAACCGCATCAATGAATTCGGCGGTCGAAGTTCGGAAGTGCTGCGCCCCGTCGAATCCGACACGCTGCCCGACGGTCGCGTTGCCGGCGAGCTGCTGCAAGAGCGAGTACGCTCGAAAGACGTTCAAGCGGCGGAGAAGACGTTCGCCGCGATCGCAAAGAAGTCGCCCGAAGACGCATTCAACAGCGTCCTCTATGCGGTGATGGATAACACAGAAGTACACCGCGTCGTGCTGCCGTATCGCGCGTGGGACATGGCGGGAATCATCGGCAAGGAAAACGCTCACACGCTGCTGCGTCAGTCATTGCGCTACTGCGTGCGGGCTGAAAAGGGCAATCGCAATGCGACGTGGGACGAGCCGCGCACGCTGCTACCCAAAATGCTCGACCAATTCAAACTTGCCGACAAGCCGCTGGGCGACCGCAAGGCGGACGACAAGTGGGTGGACGAGTTCAGCCAGTTACTCTTCAAATCCACGGCCCAGCAAGCGGCCGAAGCGGCTGCCGCGGCATTGGCCGAAGGCATGGCCCCCGATTCCATCGGCGAAGCGATCTCGCTGGCCGCGAACCAACTCGTGCTGCGCGATCACGGCCGCAGGCCGAACGAAGAGTCGATCGGCAAGCCGGTCGGCAGTGTTCACGGCGACTCGATCGGCGTTCACGCCAGCGACTCGGCCAACGCCTGGCGGAACATGGCCCGCGTGAGCAACCCGCGCAATGTGTATGCGTGCCTGATTCTCGGCGCCTACCAGGTTGCCCTCGATCGCTTGCAGCGCGGCGGCGATTTCCAGAACTGGCAGCCGCTGCCGCTGCCGTACGTTCTGAATCAGCTCAAGAACACCGAACCCGACTCCCTGCTCCGCGAACTCGACGAAGCGATTCGCAACAACCTGCAGGCACGTGCCGCCACGGTTGTTCATCGCTACGGCGAACTAGATCTTCCCGCCCGCCCCGTCTTCGACGTGCTGCTGAAACATGCGATCAGCGAAGACGGCGCGCTGCACGCCGAAAAGTACTACCGCACGGTGACCGAAGAGTTCGCCACGACTCGGCCTGCGTTCCGGTGGCGGCAGTTGGTCGCCCTGGCCCGCGTCACTGCCAGCGAATACGGCCGCCGCGCACCCGGCTATGACGAAACGGTCAGTCTGCTCAAGGTTTGACAAGGGCCTTGTGAGCTGCGCGATGATCCCACCAGAATTAACTCCCTCTCCCCTCCGAGGGAGAGGGGCGGGGTAAGGGGGCGCACCGGAGCCCTCAGTCGTCCATGACGGGCCCTAATCGCCAAATCACTTGGAATCTTTCTTTCGGTCCAGACACATTGCCATGAGTTGAGCACGCGATTGCACGCCGAGTTCACGGTAGATTCGCCGAACGTGGGTATGTACCGTGTGGCGGCTGACGAACAAGGCCGTGGCCACTTCCTTTTCCCTCAGCCCCTGCAACAGCAACCGAAGCACTTGACGCTGGCCGGGCGACAATCCCTTCAATCGCGAATCCAATTCGGGCGATTTGCTCGACAGCATGATCGTCGTGTTGGTCACATCGTCTTCATCCGCAATCTGGATAAGATCTGGACTGGCCACGATATCGAGAATGATCTGGCCAAGCTGAAGCGTGTTGCCAACATTCAATTCGCATTCGACTCTGCGGACGCCGTTGACGAACGTGCCGTTTCGACTATCGAGATCGCGAACTTTTACCATGTTATCTGCCCGCCAAACTTCGGCGTGCTGACGTGAGACCGTGTTGTGTACGACCTGGATGGCACATTCCGATGACCGCCCCACAACCTGACGCTTGGTCAGAATTTCGTGCGACCACAGCGAAGGTGCGACCCCTCGAATCATCAGCCAAGCATTACTGTTCATCTGTCACCGCATATGGTTTAGGATTTAGAAAAGTCTGCCCAAAACCAAAATACCCTCTTTAGGTGATTGCTTTCAACTGCTTTGCGGTCAAACTATGCTCTGAAAATCTTGAAGAATTATTGGCTTGTCAAATTTGTGGCAGTTATACTGTGTGACCCTAAGCCACCTATCTGTACTTGCTTGTCGGCCAACGATCTGTATTCCATTCTCTGGCAAGGCGGCCGGAACGAATCGAGTTGAATTTCGGAAGCACCGGCGTGAGCCGTCCACGACATTGAATCACGGCGAGTGAAACCGTTTGACTGCGGTACTACCGGCGGGCGGGGCTAGAACAAAGAAGAGCGATTTCCCAGACTGTGGCGTAATCCAGCAAGCTTCTAAGGGGTCGCATCGATGAAACAAAGCCACTCAGTCCGCGGTTGGTCCTTCTCACTTTCTAAGATGGGTTGGCTACCCGAGTTTCTCAGCCGGCGCTTTCGCAACGAACCGGAAGCACGAGTTCAGAGCAAGCGCACGAAACGGACCTTTCTGGAACGGCTAGAAGAGCGAACGCTCTTGGCGTCGATCACACCGATTCCCGATCAGACGATCGGCGAGAGCAACCCGCTTCAGGTGAACGTCTCGGCGTCGGGCACTGGCCCCATTTCGTACAGCCTCGACAGCGCGCCGGTGGGTGCGACGATCAACTCGTTGACCGGCGCATTCGCGTGGGCCCCGCCGCCGACGGATGCGGTCGGCTGGTGGCGCGGCGAAGGCAATGCGGTTGATGTGGCGGGGCTGAATCATGGCACGCCGCTCAATGGGGCGACGTTCGCCGACGGCAAAGTCGGGCAGGGCTTCAACTTCGACGGCGTCGATGACAGGATCAGTACGGGCACCATCGTCACTTATTCGGGCGGCGTCACCTTCGATCTCTGGGTGAAGACGACCGACGCAGACGGCATGCTCATGTCCGGCGGGGGTGCAAGCGAAGCCAACCGCGGCATGGGTTTGTTTGTCGAAAGTGGCGGTTTGGTCCGGCTCTATGGCAGCAAGGGGACGGCGGGGCTTAACTTCATCATCACCGGACCCGCTATCAATAATGGTGCGTTTCACCATATCGCGGCCACCTGGACCGGGGATACTACCGCGGGCGGCGTCAAGCTCTACGTCGATGGCGCTTTGGCAGGTTCGGCGACGGCCGTGACAGCCATCAGTACCGATACGCAACCGCTGTTTTTTGGCGGACACCCCGTATTTGGCAACTCCTTTGCGGGCGTGATCGACGAGATCAACGTCTTCGAGCGCCCTCTGAGTGTCGGCGAGGTCATTTCCATCTACAACGCCGGCAACGAAGGCCAAGGCCCGCTGCCGGCGCCGACCGATTCGGTGAGCTGGTTCAAGGCGGAAGGCAATGCCAACGACAGCAGCGGAGCGAATCACGGGACGCTCGTCAATGGTGCTGCAATCCTACCGGGCCGCGTCGGCCAGGCGTTCAGCTTCGATGGCGTCAACGACTACGTCGGTACGGGTGGAAGAGTCCTCAACACAACCGGCTCCTTCAGCGCTGAAGCCTGGGTGAAGCCGAACCTGATTGACCCAAACGCCTACCAGGCGATCATCAGCGAGATCGGCAGTGAGAACACCCCAGGACAATTCCAGCTCCGGATCACGCCCACAGGCACCGTGCAGTTCTTCCGACGGACCGGTACTAGCCCTGCGAACCAGGGCGTTGACTTGCTCACAATCGCGGCGCCGATCTCGGCCGAAATGTGGTCACACATAGTCGGGGTTTACGACGGTGGCAGCGATTTCAAGATCTATGTGAACGGAGTGCAGGCCTCCGGCACGTTCACGTTCTCCAGTTACGGCTCGGGCGCCCCCGCGGAGACGCGGCTCGGCCTCAATTCATTCGGGGCAAGCGAAGGTCAGTACCCGTTCAACGGCCTTATCGATGAGGCCGGCCTTTACAAACGCGCCCTCTCCGCCGCCGAGATCAAGCGCATCTACGACAACGGCAGCGCCGGCAAGGGGCAGATTTCGCCGACGGATGCGACCGCGTGGTGGGCCGCGGAAGGGACAATCCCAGGCGACTCCACTCGCACCGCTGACATAGCCGGCGGTAACAACGGCCTGTTGCAACCGGCCGGCTTCGGGCCAACGTTCGCCACGGGCAAAGTTGGCCAGGGTCTCAGCTTCGATGGCGCCGACGACTACGTGCAAGCGGGCGATTTCGCGGATCTCACGACCGGGACCACCATGACGATCGAGGGCTGGATCAAGCGCGATACGACCAATCCCTCGGATGCGATGAACATCGTGGCCAAATACGACAACGCAACCGACACAGGCTGGTTTTTCCGTGTCAGCAGCGACAAGTTGAATTTTGGATACGCCGTCGCGGGTGCTTACCATCAATGGCAATCGAACGCAACCTTTACAGACACGACCAATTTCCATCACACCGCAGTGACCCTGACGGCCGGCGACGGTGCGTCCCTGCGCATGTACCTGGACGGCCAACTGGTCACCGGCTCTTGGGTTGTCGGCAACGGCAATCAAGTGCTCGGGAACACTCCTTACAACGTCGTGGTCGGTGCACTTCGTGCTGCTGCCGTTCAACTCTGGGACGGAATCATCGATGAACTTGCAATCTACTCGCGTTCCCTAAGCGGCGGTGATATCGGGGCCATCTACGCCGCCGGCAGCGAAGGCAAAGGCCACGTCGGCAGCTACAGCCGCTCGGTTACCGTCAAGGCGAGCGACGCGGCGCCGTCGACGGCGACTGAGGATTTCAACATCCAGGTCGCGTCGATCTCGTGGGACGGCGGCGCCGGCACATTCAACTGGAACGATGCCGCCAACTGGACGGAGAACCGGTTGCCCACCGCGGCCGATGTTGTTTTCATTCCCGACCTCGCCGGCACGCCGACGATCACCTCCAGCGGCACGGTGTCGATCCGCAGCTTGACGTCGAGCGAAACCGTCTCGATCACCGGCGGTTCGTTCACGATCGCCGAGGCTTCCCAGCTCAATGCTGGAATGAGCTTGACGGGTGGAAGTTTGACAGCCGACGGAGCTCTGACGCTTGGCGGTGCCAGCGTCCTTAACAGCAGCGGCGTCCTTGACGGCACCGGCAACGTCACCCTTACCGGCTCCCTGGACTGGGGCGGCGGCGGGACCATGAGCGGCACCGGCACCACGACCTTCGCCGCCGGCTCTGTTCTCGTTTTTCGGAACGCGACTCTCAACCGCGCCTTAATTAACGACGGCACTACCTACTTTGCTTCAAATGAAATCGCGGGGACCGGGACGTTCACAAACCGAAACATCTTCAATGCCGCCGCAACTGACGGGTTTAGTCCAGTGTTCGTGAACCAGGCTGGAGCCACTTTCAACGCGAACGCTCCGGGTAATTTTTCGACCGCCATGGGTGCGTTTACCAACAACGGCGTGGTCAATGTGCTGGGCCATTTGGGCATCAATGCAGGTGCTTCGGGCAACGGCGCGTTCAACGTGAGTGCGGGCAAAACTCTCGCCATCGTCGGGGGCAACCTGGGCGCTTCCTCGTCCATTGCCGGCGCCGGCGACGTTCTCTTCGGCAACGCCACCACCACGCTGAGCGGTTCCTACGCGATCACCGGCATCACCTACGTTCAAGGGAACGTCTTCTTCAACATGGCCAGCGTCGATTTCCGCGACTTGAACCTGTTCCGCTCCCTGGACGGGTCGGCCAACATGAACATCCTGAGCGGCTCGACATTCCTTTGGAACGGCAACCAGCAGGGCGGCCTCAGCGGTTCGGGCACGATGACCATCAAGCCTGGAGCGACATTCAACCTTGAAAACTCAGATTCCATCGGCTTGAGTCGCACGCTGGTGAACCAGGGCGTCACCAATTGGAAGGCGGACTCGTATGATATTGGCGGCGGCGGCACCTTCATCAATCAGGGAACTTTCAATGACCAAACGACCAATAGGGGCTTCGATCCCACGTTCATTAACCAGGGAACTTTCAACCGCTCCGGCCTCGGAAACTCGACTTTCGGACGGAGCATCGATAACGACGGCACGATCAATGCCGATAGCGGCCAACTGATCCTGGGTCACGGCGGGGACACTGCCTCGCACACGCATAATGGCATTTTCGACATCGATGCCGGGGCCACTCTCCGGTTTAGTAGCGAAACCGCGCACACCTTGAATGCGAGCTCGTTGGTCCGTGGCGCCGGCAGTGTCAAAGTCACTGCGGGCACCGTGACGCTCAGCGGCGCCAACACCTACACCGGCGACACGTTGATCCAGGGCGGCACCCTAAAGCTCGGCGCGGCCGCAGTGATCCCGAACGCCTCCGATGTCACCATGTCCGCAGGAGCGACGCTGAACCTCAACGGCTTCAGCGAAACGTTCGATGCCATCCACGGCAGTGGCGGCACGGTGACGAGCAGCGTCGCTGGCGCGGTGACGCTCACCGTGGGATTCGGCGGCGACACGGCGCCCGTGTTTTCGGGCGTGATCCAGAACGGCAGCGGCACCGTTAGCCTGACAAAGATCGGCGCGGGGAATCAAACGCTATCGGGTGCCAACACCTACACCGGTGCGACCACGGTGAATGGCGGCACGCTGATCGTGCCTGGTAGTCCCGATTACATCAACACCGGCATGCTGTCGATCACTTCTCCGGGCAAACTGCAAACCGGGTTGGCGAACCAGGTGAGCCTGTGGTCGGGGGAAGGAAATGCGAACGATTTGGTAGATGGGAACCACGGCAGCCTCGTCAATGGTGCGAGTGCGTCTGCGACGGGGCGCGTCGGTCAGGCGTTTGATCTGGATGGGACGAATGACCACGTGACGATTGCGGATTCCGCGTCCCTGCGACCGGCAGACTTGAGCGTGACCGCATGGATCAACTTTGATTCCACGAGTGGTGTGCGCATCCCTTATGCCAAGACGGTGGGAACTGGACCGAGCAACTCATTCATCGCCTGGTTCAACGCCAATTCGCTCAACGCAGGCGTCGGCAACAGCGGCGGGTTCGGCAGCGTACTCACCGTCCCGTTTACGCCCGTGGTGGGCACGTGGTACCACATTGCCTACACGTTCACCGATGCGGGCAATACGCAGTCCCTGTACATCAACGGCGCTCTGGCAGGATCCAATACTCAGAACGCCAGCATCGGATATGATTCGCACCCCGTGGTGATCGGCGCCGAGCACGAGAGCGAGGTATTGAGCTCGTTCTTCGATGGCAAAATCGACGAATTGAGCATCTACAGCCGTGCCGTGTCCGCCGGCGAGATCGCCTCGGTCGCCTCCGCCGACACCATCACGCAGACCGGCGGCACGACCAACCTCGGCAGCGGCGGCATCCTGCACGGCGGCATCGAAGTGAACGGCGGCAGCCTGGTCGGCGCGGGGACCGTGCGCGGCGATGTCGTCAACGCGAGCGTGGTCGCGCCCGGCAATTCGCCTGGCTGCATCACCGTCAACGGCAACTACGATCAGTCGTCGGCCGGTGATCTCAATATCGAGATTGCCGCGCCCGCCGCGTGTACCGGGTACGACCGGCTCATCGTTAATGGCAACGTCACGCTGAACGGCGATCTCGTTTTGAGCGTGACGCCGCCGTTCCTGCCTGGCGTCGGACACAGCTTCTCGATCATCGAAAATGATGGCAGCGACGCCGTGAGCGGCACGTTCACAGGCCTGGCCCAAGGCGCGACCGTTTCGGGCGGCGGCGGAATTGATTTCACGATCAGTTACGTTGGAGGGACAGGAAACGACGTCGTGCTTACGCCGACGACCACGGCCGTGACGTGGGACGGCGAAGCCGGCGACAACAACTGGGCCACGGCCGCGAACTGGAGCACGAACTTGCTCCCCGGCGCAGCCAACGACGTCGTCATCCCCAATCTCGCCGCCACGCCGTCGATCACGTCCGCCGCCGCCGTGTCGATCCGCAGCGTCACGAGCGCCGAAACGATCAACATCACCGCCGGCTCGTTCAGCGTCGCGGCGGCATCGCAACTCAATGCGGGATTGAATCTCACCGGCGGCACGCTGTCCGTGAATGGCGGCACGCTGAACATCGCCGGCTCGGTGCCTCAATACAATGGCGGGTCGGGCACGCTCACGGGCGGCACGTGGATCGTGAGCGACGCGACGCTGAACCTGCCCGCAGGCGCCGCGATCGAGACGATCGGCGCGGGTGCGTCCGTGACGCTCGTCGGCGCTTCGGCGGCCATCAATCATTTGGGTGTCGATCTCGACGCGGTCGCGGGCAGCTTCACGCTTCTAAGCGGCCAGATTTTTTCGATCGCGTCGCATCTGGCGAATTCCGGCAACGTGACGGTCGGTGCCGGGTCCGATCTGGTCGTGACAGGCACGTACACGCAGACGGCCGGCACAACGATCGTCAACGGCGCTCTCTATTCAACGACCTCGAACTCCGTCGTCGTGAGCGGCGGGACGCTCAAGGGCAGCGGCACGATCCTCGCCCACGTGAGCAACAATGCGACGGTCGCGCCCGGCAATTCGCCCGGCTGCACGATTGTTAACGGCAGCTACATCCAATCGTCGGCCGGCTCGCTCGATATCGAAATCGGCGGCATGACTGCGTGCACGCAGTACGATCAGCTCAAGGTCAACGGCACCGTGACGCTCGCCGGGACGCTTAATGTAGAAAAGTTCGGCACCTTCATTCCGGCGGCGGGCAACACGTTCACGATCATCGATAACGACGACACCGACGCGGTGACCGGCACGTTCGCCGGGCTCGCGCAGGGGACGACATTCCTCACGCCCGTCGGGCTGATGTCGATCAGCTACACCGGCGGCACGGGCAACAACGACGTCGTGCTCACCGCCGGCGCCGGCTGCACAATCTTCTGGGCAACCGATTCGAACGGCGACTGGGCGACGGCGGCGAACTGGAGTCCTGTTCGCGTGCCGCTCTCTACCGACTACGTCTGCATCGACCGCGGCGCGGCGGCGAACCCGACGATCACGATCAGTTCCGGTGCACGGGTGGCGAACCAGATCATCAGCAGCGAGCCGCTCGCGATCACGGGCGGCAGTTTCGCGATTGCAGGAGCTTCCGAACTCAAAGCAGGACTCAATCAGAGCGGCGGCACGATCACGGCCACGGGCGCGACGACCGTGAGCGGCACGAGCAGTTGGACCGGCGGCACGATCGCCGGGGCCGGCGGCGTCACGAACGCCGGTACGATGACGCTCGGCGGATCGGTCAACAAGGCGCTCGCGGCCAACTCGACTCTCACAAACACCGGAACGATCAATCACGCTGGCACCGGAGCGCTGCTGCTCGACTTCGGTTCGGTGATCACTCTTCAGCCGGGTTCGGTTTACGATTTCCAATCGGACGCCGACATCGATTATCCGTCGAGCTCGCTGCCGGCGCCGGTCGTGAGCAATCAGGGAACGATCCGCAAATCGGGCGGCACGGGCGTGACGTTCATCGACGAGCTGCGCAATCTCGGTGGCACGATCGATGTGCAGACGGGCGAGATCGAAATGCGAGGCACGGCGGGAACAACCCCGACGAGCACGGGCGGCACGTTCGCCGTGGCGAGCGGCGCGACCCTCGACCTGAGCGGAACATCGCAAAACATCTACCAGGGAACATACACCGGCACCGGCGCCGGCACGGTCATCGTCAACGGCACGTTCAACACGGGCGGCGCCAGCGCGACTTTGAACTTTACCGGCGTCACTCTGAGCTGGTTGACCGGTTCTTTGTTGAGCGGCGCGCTGACGATCAATGCAACCATCGCCGGGACCGGCAGCCTGTCGGTGGGCGGTGCACTGACGATCGGGGGCACGGCGTCCGGGTTCGCGTTCGTGACAATGCTCCCCGGCGGCACGCTCAACGTCACCGGCAGCTTCACCACTGCAGGCGGCATCACGATTTCGCAGCTTACGCAGATGCGAGTCGATGGCTCGCTCTCCGCGACCGGCGGCACGAGCGTCCAGTCGGGCGGCGTGCTCACCGGGTCGGGCACGATCACGTCGAACGTGACAAACAACGGCACCGTGTTGCCCGGCGGCAGCGGCACGCCGGCGACCTTGACCATCACCGGCAACTACACCCAGGGCGGCACGCTCGATCTCGATATGGCAGGTTCGGGCGCCGGACAATTTGACAAGCTTAACGTCACGGGCGTCTTCACGATCAACGGCGGCAGCGTGCTCATCACGCGCCTGACCGGCGGGCACACACTCGGCTCGGGCGCCACATACCAGGTGATGACGTACGGTTCCCGCGCCGGCAATCCGGATTTCAGCAGCAACGCCCTCGAGGCATCGACTGGCCGGTATCTTGCCTCCAGCGTCAACGCCACCAATGTGAGTCTGGCCGACACACCGACCACCACGGCGACCTGGACCGGCGCCGGCGACGGCACGACTTACACGAGCGCGGCGAACTGGGCGGGCGGCATCGTGGGCAATGGCCTGCAATACGACGTCGTCATCCCCGATGTCATCCCCACCACGCAGATCAACATCACGAGCACGGTAGCCGCCAACACCATCACCTCGGCCGAAAAGATCGTTCACACGAGCGGCACTTTCACCACCATGAATCCTGCCGCGTTCAACGGCGGTCTCGACAGCAGCAGCGTCCTCAGCATCAAGGGGAATTCGGCGGCCAACAACGTCAACCTCACTGCGGGCCAGCTTCACGTCGAAGCCGGCCGCACGTTCACCTGGGCCGGCACGAGTTCTTGGACCGGTGGATCGATCAACAATACCGGCAGCGTGCGCAACACGGGTTCGCTGAACCTGACCGGAAGCGCAGCTCTCAGCGTGTTCGGCAATCTCGCCAACGCCGGCACGATCAACCATTCCGGCACTTCAATTGTGACGGCATTCGGGACTTTCACGAACGAGGCCGGCGGTGTCTACCAGGTCACGGCCACCACCGGCGGGCTGAACGCGACCGGCGGCGGTGCCGTGACGAACCTGGGCACCATCCGCCGTTCCGCCGGCGCCGGCACATTTAACTTCGATGCCAGCGTGGTCGGCACGTTGTCCTTCCGCAACACCGGATTGCTCGACCTGCAGACCGGCACTGCCACGATCGCCGGCGCCGGATCCGTCACCAACACGGGCGAGTACCGCGTGGCAACCGGAACCACGCTCACCTTCTCCAACGGCGAACACCGCTTTGGAACCGCCGCTCAGTTTACCGGCGCCGGCACGGTGCAGTTCTTCGGTGCCAGCCCCGGCTACTTCTTCGACGCCGATGTTTCCGCCACCAACGTGGGCTTGGGCGGCGGAACCATCACGATTGCGGCCGGCAAGACATTCACGTGGACCGGCGGCGGCAGCATTTGGTCCGGTGGCTCGATGGGCGGCCTAGGCACCTTCGTGAACAGCGGTACGATTGGTTGGGGCGGCGGCACGCTCTCGACCACGATGAACAACGCCGGCACCGTCAACTGGACCAACGGAACGGTGAGTGGCACTGGCACGCTGGTTAACCAGTCCGGCGCGGCGTTCAACGACTCGGTGGCGGCCAATCTCTCCTTCAGCCCGGCATTCAACAATCAGACGTCGGCCAACTACACGCATTCCGGCGCCGGAACGGCGACCCACAGCGGTGTATTCGCGAACTCAGGGACTGTCAGTGTCACGGCGGGCAAGCTGTCGCTCGACGCTACTGGCGCGCATGTGCATTCGGGCAACTTCCAGGGAATCGGTTCCGGCATCATCGAGTTCGGCCGCGGCACGCACACGGTCAACGGCAACGTGACGACGCCGAACGTGAGCTTCTTCAACGCTGGCACCGTCACGATCAACGGCGTGTACAACGTGTCGGGAAGCACAACAGGGAGCGACAACTCAAACACCGTCACCTTCAACCCATCGGCCACGGTCACGTCCGTCGGGTCCAGCCTGTCAATCGGCACCTTTGGCACGTACACGTTCAATAGCGGCGAGGCGATCAGCGTCCAGACGCTCAGCCTCTCCGGTGCACACTTCACTGGCTCAGACAACTTGACCATCCCAGCCGGCGGAACGTTTACGTGGTCGGCCGGCACGATGAGCGGTCCGGGAAAGACGACCATCGCCTCCGGCGCCAGCCTGGCAATCATCGGAGCCGGCAAGACCTTGACCCGGCCATTAACGAACCAGGGTGCGGTCAATTGGATTGGCGGCAATGTCTCCGGCAGCGGCCCCTTTACGAACGAAGCCGGGGCCAGCTTCAACGACCAGACGACAGTGACCTCGTCCTTCAGCCCGACGTTCCACAATGAGAATTTTGCCCTGGTAACCCATACGGGCGCCAGCACTGCGACCTACATCGGCGCCTTCAATAACAGCGGCACGGTGAATGTGACCGCCGGCACCATGAACCTGAGCGGCGGCGGCGGCCACTCAGGCGGAAGCGCGTTCCAGGGGAGTGGCAGCGGCACACTGCAGTTTGGCGGCGGCACGCACACGCTGGCTTCCACCAGCAGCGTCACCACGCCCAACGTCAGCTTTGCGAACGCGACGACTGTCACGATGAACGGTACGTACAACGTCTCGGGAAGCACGAGCGGTAACAATCAGAACAATGCCGTCACCTTCAGTTCGTCGGCCACGGTGACTTCGGTCGGTAGCAGCCTGTCGATCGCCGGCGGTACGATTACGTTCAACAGCGGCGAGGCGATCAGCGTCCAGACGTTGACGATTTCCGGCGGCACGATCACCGGCAGCGATTCGATCACGGTCACGGGCGACGGCAGCCCCGGCACCACCGATTTCACCTGGTCCGGCGGCACGATGAGCGGCACGGGGACAGTGACCGTCACGTCCGGCGGCAGCGCCACGATCAGTGCCGCGGTAACGCTGAGCCGCAGCCTCTCCAATCAGGGTTCGGTCGCGTGGACCGACGGCCATGTTTCCGGCAGCGGGGCCTTTACCAATCAATCGGGAGGCAGCTTCACCAGCTTGCTTACGTCCAGTCGCTTCTTCGATCCGTCGTTCACGAACCAAGCGGGGGCGACGTTCACGAACAGTCCGCCGGTCACAGTCAACAGTGACTTCAGAGGTGTGTTCAACAATGCCGGCACGGTCAACTGTACTACCAACAGCTCGCTTGTTTTGGAAGGCGGCGGCAGCCACACGGGCAGCTTCACCGGGACCGGCTCCGGCACGCTCGCCCTCGTCGGCACGCACACCTTCAGCACGGTGTCCAGCGTTACGACGCCAAACGTTCATTTCTCCGGCGGATCGATCACCGTGGACGGCGCCTACAACCCGAGTGGCGGGACCCACGTCAACGGCTTCGTCACGGTCACGTTCAATCCCTCGGCCAACGTGAGCGGCGTCGGCATTAGTCTGAACATCAGCGTCGGCACCGTAAATTTCAACAGCGGTGAAGCGCTCAGCGTTCCGATCTTGAACTTGAGCGGCGGCGCGTTGCAAGGTAGCGACTCACTCACTGTTCTCGGCGACGGCATCGTCGTGACGCCCGATTTCGCCTGGTCCGGCGGCACGATCAGTGGCTCGGGCGGCCTGAGTTTGCCGGTCGGCGCAACCGCCTCGGTCACCGGAGCGACCACCAGAGATCTAGGCAAGCCGTTCTTCCTCAACGGAACTCTGACTCATTCGAGCGCCAGCACCATTCAGTTGACCGGTTCGACGCTCTCGATCGGTGCCACCGGCCTGTACGCGTTCACCAACAACGGCAGCGTCGCGGATGGCGGTGGAACAAATTCGTTGGTGAATGCCGGCACGATTCGCAAGAGTACGACACTGGGCACCTCGTTCATCTCCGTTCCGCTGAACAACACCGGCAATGTGGAAGCGAGCTTCGGGCCGCTGAGTATCACAGGGACCGTGACGCAGTTCTCCGGCGGCACGTTGACGGGCGGTACCTGGACTCTTTCCGGCGGCGAGCTGCTGTTGCCCGGCGCGACTCTGGTTTCGACCAATCAGGGCGTCGTCGTGGTGTCTAGCGCTTCAAGCAATTCACGGGAATTTTCGAGCCTCGCCTCGAACACCGGCACCCTCAACGTGTTCGGCACCAGCGGCCTGGTCACGACGGGAAATGTCACCAACACACTAACCAACTCCGGCATAGTCACCGTCGCCGCGTCGAGCACTCTCGGCGTCGGCGCCACGCCGACCTCGGGACTCGTCAGCCTGTGGCACGCGGAAGGTAATGCGTTCGATGCAGTCGATGGAAATAACGGCACGCTGACGAATGGCGCGACGGCCACAACTTCTGGCAAGGTCGGTTCGGCCTTCAGTTTCGACGGCGTGAATGATTACGTGAGCGTGCCGGAAACGGGACTCAACGCGGCGCAAATCACCGTGTCCGCGTGGGTCAACCTCTCCGCAACGCAGGCGAGCCGGATTTTCATGGCCAAGTATTCCTTGGTCTCCGGAATCCAACGCGGCTGGGCCCTCGGCGTTGATGATAGCGCGAGCAACAAGGTGAAGTGGTACACCAGCACCGACAGCGGCGTCAACAACACGATCACCAGCACGACGACGCTGGCGAACAACACGTGGTACCACGTCGTCGGCACCTTCGATGGCACGACCAAGAGACTGTACATCAACGGCGTGCAGGAGGCGTCCGTCACTTGGGCCAACGCCATTGGATACACCAGCACTGTAAGTTCCATCGGCAACCTTCATGGATTTAACGACGTACAAGACTTCGGCGGGCAAATCGATGAAGTCGCCGTGCATAATCGCGCCTTGTCCGCGGGCGAGGTCTCGTCGTTATTCGCCGGCGGCACTTACACGCAGACGGCCGGCACGACGATCGTGGACGGCACGCTCGCGGCCGATGCGGTCGCGGTGCAGAGCGGGGTGGTCAGGGGTTCCGGCACGATCAACGCCGATGTGACGAATCAGGCGACCGTCGCACCCGGCAACTCGCCCGGCTGCATCACGGTGAACGGCAATTACACCGAGACGGCGGCGAGCACGCTCGAGATCGAAATTGCCGGCACGGTCGCCTGCACCGAGCATGACAAGCTCATCGTCAACGGCGCGGTCTCGCTCGCCGGCACCCTTTCGCTCGTGCAACTCGGCGGGTTCAATCCCTCGAGCGGCAACACGTTCACGATCATCGAAAACGACGGCAGCGATCCTGTTTCGGGCACGTTCGCCGACCTCGCCCAGGGTGCGTCGATTCCGTTCGGCTCGACCACGCTCACGATTAACTACGCGGGCGGCACGGGCAACGACGTGGTGCTCTCAGCGCCCGTGACCACGATCACCGTCACGAACACGAACGACTCCGGCGCCGGGTCGCTGCGCCAGGCGATCATTGATTCGAACACATTCGCCGGCACTCAGACGATTGCGTTCAACATTCCCGGCCCTGGGCCGCACGTGATTAACCTGACGAGCACGTCGCTCAATCACATCACCGGCCCGGTGATCATCGACGGCACGACGGAACCGGATTTTGCCGGGACGCCCGTCATCGAATTGAACGGCGGCGCGGTCAATGCCGACGGATTCGATATCGACGCCGGTGCGAGCTCGACGATCCGCGGCCTGTCGATTGTCGCCTTCACGGGCCACGGCATCTTCCTGACGTCGGCCAATAACACGATCGCCGGAAACTACATCGGCCTGCGCACCGACGGCGTGACGGTGCTGGCCAATCTCGGCAGCGGCGTAATGATCCAAGGCACCTCGGGCAGCACGATCGGCGGAACCACAGCGGCCGATCGAAACGTCATCTCCGCAAACGGCGGCCACGGTGTGCTCATCAACGGTGCCGCGGCCACGAACAACCGGGTGCTCGGCAACTACATCGGCACCGACGCATCGGGCACGCTCGATCGCGGCAACACGTTCCAGGGCGTGAGCATCGAGGCCGGTGCGTCGAACAACACGGTCGGCGGCACGGCGGCGGGGTCGCGCAACGTGATCTCGGGAAATAACGCGGTGGGCGTCGCCATTCAAAGTGCGGGCTCGTCCGGCAACGTCATCCTAGGCAACTACATCGGCACCAGCGCAGCCGGCACGGCCGCACTGGGAAACTCGCAGCTCGGTGTGTTCATCGGGGGAGCGAACAACACGATCGGCGGCGGGGCGGCGGGCGCCAGAAACATCATCAGCGGCAACTTGACGGGCGGCATCGACGCGGTCACCGCGCCCGGCACGGTCGTACAAGGGAATTACATTGGGACCGATTTCACCGGCACCGTGGCCATCGCCAACGGCACGACGACCGGCTCGCACGCGCTGCGGTTCTCGAACTTCGCCGGCGGCCTCATCGGCACGAATGGCGACGGAGTCAATGATGCCACGGAAGGCAACGTCGTGAGCGGCAACGCGGGTAACGGGATTCGGCTGCAAGGCGGCAGCGGCAGCTTCGGTTCGCACGTCGTGGCGGGCAATTTCATCGGCGTCAATGCGACCGGCGCCGCCGCGCTGGCCAACGGGGCGTTCGGCATCTCCATCCTGAACAGCGAAAGCAACCGGATCGGCACGGACGCCAACGGCACGAGCGACTCGTTGGAAGCGAACGTCGTCTCCGGCAACCTGAACGCGGGCATCGACGTGCTCGACAATTCCGTAAGCGACTTGGCGCATCACAACGTGATCGCCGGCAACTTCATCGGCACAAACGGTTCCGGCACCGTCGCGATCCCCAACACGTTTGCGGGCGTTCAGATTCGCGACGCGGTCGATACCACGGTCGGCGGCACGGCTAGCGCGGCGCGGAACGTCATCTCCGGCAACTCGTCCAGTGGGGTCGTGATCACCGGCGCGGCCGCGAGCGGGAACGTCGTCGCGGGCAACTACGTCGGCGTCTCCGCGACCGGCAACGCCGCGCTCGGCAACAGCGGTAACGGCGTCCTCATCATTGGCGGAGCGCAAGCCAATCGCATCGGCACCAACGGTGACGGCGTCAACGACGCTGCCGAGCGCAATATCATCTCAGGCAACGCGGTACACGGCATCGGAATTGGCGACGCGGGTACCAACTTTAACATCGTTGCCGGCAACTACATCGGCACCGACGTCACGGGCACCGTCGCGGTCAATAACACGTTTGTCGGCGTGGCCATCTACGGGGGCGCCCAGGCGAATCGCGTGGGCACCAGCGGCACTGCGATCAACAACACGGGTGAGCGCAACGTCATCTCTGGGAACGGCTCGAACGGCGTGTATCTGGGCGATGCTGGCACCAATGCCAACATCGTGGCCGGCAACTTCATCGGCACCAACGCTGCCGGCAACGCCGCGCTCGGCAACAGCGGTAACGGCGTCCTCATCATTGGCGGAGCGCAAGCCAATCGCATCGGCACCAACGGTGACGGCGTCAACGACGCTGCCGAGCGCAATATCATCTCAGGCAA
>Ga0247727_10004379_pt1 | contig 29984 bp, 37 predicted proteins | sample WisWelCaveWW1625_FD_202498 | JGI IMG/M metagenome (GOLD analysis project Ga0247727, IMG submission 202498) | Biofilm microbial communities from Wishing Well Cave, Virginia, United States - WW16-25 | ecosystem: Environmental > Aquatic > Deep subsurface > Groundwater > Cave microbial mat | place...
CCCGCGGAATGGCTCCGCGACGACGGCGTCTGGCTGCAGACGATCCACGAGGAAGATCGTCCCGCGGTGGTGGCGGCGAACGAGGAGGCCGAGCGCACGGGCGAGCCTTTCGCGATCGAATACCGGATGGTGGCCCGTGACGGCAGCGTCGTGTGGTTCCGCGACGAGGCACGATTGGTGCGCGACGCAGATGAGGCGCCGCTTCATTGGCAAGGCGTCATGCTGGACATCACCGCGCGCAAGCAGGCCGAAGCCCACGTCGCCGAGGCCGAGGCCCGTTACCGCACGCTCGTGGAACAGACGCCGGCAGTGGTGTACATCGACCCCGTCGACGACGGCCCGTCGATCTACCTCAGTCCCCAGGTCGAGACGATGCTCGGCTACGCACCCGAGGAGTGGTACGCCGACGCTGGTCTGTGGTCGGTGATCGTGCACCCCGACGACGGTGCACGGCTGGAGGGCGCACCGGCGGACGACACGACGGTCACTTCGGCGAGCGACTACCGGGTGATCGCGAAGGATGGGGGCATGGTGTGGGTACACGACAGGTCGACCCTGATCCGCGACGAGTCGGGCACGCCGCTGTACTGGCAAGGCGTCCTCATCGACGTGACCGATCAGCACCTCGCCCGTGAGCTGGCCGACGAGCTGGACCACGAGCGCGACGAGACCGAGCGGCTGCGACGAGAAGACGAGATGAAGACGACGTTCCTCCACGCCGTTTCCCACGACCTCCGGACGCCGCTCGCGGCGATCTTGGGTCTGGCGATCACGCTCGAACGTGACGACGTGATCGTGACGCCCGACGAAGGTCGCGACATGGCCGCGCGGATCGCCGCGAACGCCCGGAGGCTCGATGCGATGGTCGCGGACCTCCTCGACCTCGAACGGCTCACGAGGGGTCTCGCGGTTCCGTTGCTCGAGACGGTGGACCTGGGGGCCCTCGTGCGCGAGCTGGTGGCGAACTCCGACCTCGTGGCCGGCCGGCGACTCGCGCTCGACGTCGCTCCCCTGTCGATCCGTGCCGACTCGTCGATGGTCGCCCGCATCGTCGAGAACCTCGTGACGAACGCGGCCAAACACACGCCGGGTGACTCGCGCATCTGGGTCCGCACCGAGCGCACCGAGCCTGGGGCGCTCCTGACTGTCGAAGACGATGGGCCCGGCGTCGCCGACGACGAACGTGACCGGGTCTTCCAACCGTTCGTGCAAGGCAGCGGCTCGGGCAGCGGCTCGGGGGTCGGTCTCGCCCTGGTCGCCCGGTTCGCGGAGCTGCACGGCGGGCGGGCCTGGGTCGAGGAACGACCCGGTGGCGGGGCGTCGTTCAAGGTGCTGCTGGCGTGGGAACCACCCGCCGGGCCATCCCCTGGCGCCGGCGCCGGCGACGTCGGGGCCGGGTCTTCGACGGCTGCCGGCGACCAGGCCTAGACCCGGCGCAGCTCGGCACGCAGGTGCTCGGTCATCGGTGTCGCCGTGGTCGCCATGTCGAGCGTGTAGGTCAGCGAGTCGCCGTCGATGACGTAGCGACGACGGAGGCCCGTCACCTCCAGCCCGGTCGCCGTGCGAGCCACGTGCCCGGGGTCGGTCGAGAAGGTCAGCTCGTTGCCGTCGATGCGACCGTGCGCCACCTCGACGACACCGATGGGGTGCGCGAGCACCAACTCGAGCGCGCCGGGCTCGGGCGCCGGACGCACGAACCCCCGCTCGAGGTGCACGGGATCGCCGCTGTCCATCGCCCAGCTCCGCTGTTCGTAGACGAGGTAGGCGTCGCCGACGTGGGAGTAGGTCAGCTCCTCGCCGTAGCCGAAGTCATCGATGGTCGGATAGATGCCTCGACCCTCGCCCCGCCAGGTCCCGAGCAAGGGCACGAGGTGGGCGATGTCGTCGTGCAACGCCGGCATCGCGCGACGCTACCACGGGGCCGCCCCACGCCTCAGTCGCGAGGCAGGCGCGCGATGACCTCGTGCAAGAGCTCTTCGAGCCGACCGATCCGGACATCGAGGGCGTCGAGCCGCGCCGCCGGATCGAAGTCGGGGATCACCACGACGTCGTCGGCGACGGCGACGGTGCCGTCGTCGAGGATCAGGGTCCTCGCGGCTGGCAACGCCGACGCGGGCTCGCCGCGGAGCCTCGCCTGGAGGTCGAGGAGGTTGCCCAGCACGGACTCGTGCCCCGGCTCACCTCGCGTTCGCTGTCGGTTGGCCACGTACGGATCCCCCTCAGGTCACCGGCCAGACCTCTGGATGATAGGCGGGCGGAGCCCGGCGGTCGATAGGACTTCCGGTACCTTCGATCCGTGCCAACCGTCGCCCGGATCAACGTAACCCCCGTGAAGGGAACCAAGCTGCACCACCCTGAGGTGGTGCAGCTGAGCGAGTGCGGGATCGAAGGCAACCGCCGTCTCTTCCTCTGCGACGAGCGTGGCGACCTGCTCTCGGGGTTCGACCACGGCCAACTCGCCACCGTCGAAGCGACGATCGACGGGACCACCCTCACGTTGCGCATGCCCGACGGCGCACGGCACGAGGCGCGGATCGACGACGCCGGCCCATCCGTCGAGGTCGTGTTCGACCAGCGCCGGGTGAGCGGCCGGTTCGTCGCCCCCGAGCTCGCCGACGTGTTCAGCACCTTCGTCGGGCGACCCGTCCGGCTCGTCCGTGCCGACCGCGAAGGTGACGGCCCCGACGTCCACAGGCTGACCGTCGTGGGGAACGCGTCGGTCGAGCACCTCGCCCGGGGAGGCGGTCATGACGGTGGGCTCGATGTCCGGCGTTTCCGGATGAACTTCGAGCTGGACGGGTGCGCGCCGTACGAAGAAGACACCTGGGGTGGCCGGCACGTGCGGGTCGGTGGGGCCGTCATCGAGGTGCTCGGGCAGGTGCCACGATGCCGGGTCACCGAACAGGCGCCCGTGACGGGCGTGAAGGACTGGGACACGTTGCGGCAGATCGCGCGACAACGGTCACGGATGGACGGCGGCGGCCTGCCGTTCGGCGTCTACGCGGAGGTGGTCGAGCCGGGCTTAGTCGCCGTGGGCGACGCGGTCGCTCCCGCGTAGCTGCCCGGATCGCTCAGCTCCCTCGACCGACGACCGCGGCTACGATGCCCCTCACATGTCGCTCCCCGGCCCCCGACATCGTCGGCTGAACGTCGTCCTCGTCGCGGCGACGATCGCCCTCGCCGCGTGCGATCACTACACCGCCGCCGGGCAGACGCCAGCGGACGCGACGCCGCAAGCCGGGGTCCCCACACCGGATCGAACGCCGGTGCCCACATCGGCCGGGTCGACGCCGGCTTCACAGGCGATCTGCCCGGTCCCGCGGCAAGCCGGAATCGCGGTCGACACCCTTCGTCGCGCCGACGGCTCGTGTGTGCCTGTTGCGAGCGCCGCCGTCTACCGATGTGATCTCGATCTCGATCCCATGGCTGCCCTCGGTCTCGGGTCCGGTCTCCGACGGTTCATGGGCGGCCGGTTCGCGGTGCGGCTCCCAGCGTCTCCCGCCGGCACGACCCCTGTCGGCACGGGCGTCTCGGGTCGCTTCTCGACCGGAGCCGACGGGTCGCTGCTGCTGGAGGGTGGCGGCGTCACGCACCGATGGCTCACGCTGCCACCGAAGGGCCCGGGCGCTACCCCGACGCTGCTCGTCATCGGTGACTCCGTCGCCGACGGTGCGACCGAGACCCTGACCGCACGTCTGTCCGACTGGACGATCGCCGTCGATGCGGAGCCCGCTCGAGGGTCGTTCACAGGCGTCGCGATCACGGGTGCATCGGCCGAGATCCCCGACGTCGTCGTCATCGAGCTGGGAGTCAACGACGCCGATCCTGCGGCCTTCGCGGCCAACGCTGCCGCCATGCTCGCCGACGTCGCGAAGGCGAGGCTCATCGTGTGGGTCACCGCCCACGGACCCGACCCCGTCACCGACCACGTCAACGACGCGATCGTTGCCGCTATCGCCCCCGTGCCCAACGCGGTCGTCGCCGACTGGGATGCGGTCGTGCCCGCAGACGCGGTGTCGTCCGACGGCGTGCACCTGCTCGACGCGACCGGTGCGCCGTTCGTCGACTTCCTCGCGCCCTTGCTCGAGTCGTGGCGAGAGGCGGCAGCGGGACGCGGGGCCGACCGCTGCCGTGGACAGGTCGCGGGGCTCACGTGAGCTGACGCCTGAAGCTGTGAAGCCTGAGCCTCTTCGTGGGGCGGGCAGGACTTGAACCTGCGACCGACGGATTATGAGTCCGCTGCTCTGACCGACTGAGCTACCGCCCCGCTGGCTGCGTCATCCTCCCATGACTGGGTCGAGGACCACCCGGTATCCACGCGCTATGGCGCACGGTCCAAGACGGACACGCGGCGGAACACGAGGTAGATCACGATGTCGTAGAGCGCCTTCAACGATCCGGCAACGATGAACGGCGAGCCGATGGACACGGCCTGCATCAAGGTTCCGGCCAGTGCCGGCCCGAAGGGGCGGGTCATGTAGCGGGCCGTGTTCGTGAACGCGGCCGCGGCGACGCGCTCCTGGGGGTGAACCATCGCGGCGACGTACGCCTGCCGTGACGGCACGTCCATCTGCGAGAGCGCCACCCGGCTCCACCAGAACGCGACGGCGACCGCGAGCGACGGCGCGAACGGCACGACTACGAGGAGCAGGTTCGACGGGAGGTGGGTGAACACCATGGTGCGCAATAGGCCGAATCGCTGCGCGACGCGGACAGCGACCATCGACGAGACCGCCTGGAGGCATCCCGAGACGAAGAACACGAACGCCATCGTCTGCGTCGATGCGCCGAAGCGCCTCCCGAACCAGAAGACCACGAACGCTTGAACGACGAGACCACCGGCGAAGGCGTCCAACGAGAACAGCGTCGAGAGCTTGATCACGGTGCTGCGCGACGCCTGCAACGTGGAACGTTCGCCGGGAAGGGGCCGCCGAGCCTCGAGGGCGTCGCTGAGCCTGGCTGCGAGGACGATGCAGAAGATCGCAACCACAGGAAACATCAGGAAGAACCACCGATCGACGGGGATGGACCAACCCGCGCCACGAAGCGACGCGGGTATCCCCGCCGCGAGCGCACCGACGGCGCCTGCGACGTACGCGACCGCGTTGTAACGCCCGAAGATCCGGAGGCGCGCCTGAGGGGCCGCCTGCCCGATCATGCCCTGTTCGATCGATGTGATCGGCCCCGACTCGTTGGGATCCGTGGACAAGGTTCCGGTGAGCGCGGCGATCACCAACGCGACCGGATCCGAGGTGACGGCGAAGACGGCGCCTGCGCAGCCCATCACCACCAGCAGGGTCGTGTACGCACGGCGCCATCCGAAGCGCCGGGCCCCCAAACCGACGGCGAGCGACGTGGTCGCCAGGCCCGCGAGGATGGCGGTGAAGACCAGCCCGACCTGGGCGTCGCTCAGCCCCGAACCGGCGAGCGTGACACCCAGCAACACGCTCGCGAAGCCGTACAGGAATGCCCGCAGGGCCTGGATGCCGAGGACGCGCCGGAGATCCGCGGTTATCGGATCGCCGCGCGCGTGCTCGGACTCGACGGGGTCGGCCGTGCCGTTATCCGTCGTCTTCGATCGTCGCCTTCAGCATGCCCAGCCGCTTGCGGATGCCGGGCTTGACCACGAGCGGGAAGCCTTTCATCTTGGGAAGGCAAACTCGTTCGGGTGGAGCCTGGATGGTCGTGGTGAAGACGCCTCCGGTCATGGAACCTCCGTTCGTGGGGGTGCATGAGCGCCGGCAGACCGTACGCCGACCGGTCCGGGCGGTTCGATGCGATGCCGGGCTATCCCCAAGGAACCCCTCCCCGTAGTCCGTGTCGCTGACCGGGTCACCCCAGATGGCGTCGCCGCCACCATTGATCGCCACGTGCATGAGCGGCGCATCGGGCGCCGCTCCGTGGAAGTGCCACTCCCCCACGCCGGCGTGGATGACGTCGCCGGGCTCGAGGGCGTGCCCGGTCGCACCTCGGCTTCGCACGCGCCCCCGACCGCTCAGCACGTACAGGAACTGGCCGCCGGGGTGGTGGTGCCAGTGCGTACGGGCGCCGGGTGAGAAGTGCACCACCCCGATGTTCGTTCCGGTGTCGTCGCGGAGCGTCCCTCGCAGGTAGACCTCGCCTGTGAACCTCGCCTCGTCGCCGCGGTCGAACGTGCCGCCGGTCGCCGCCGATACCTCCACGCCGCCTCCTTCCTGTCTGCTCGGAGCCTACGACGGTCGCCGCGCCGTCCGCCTGGCTACGATGCCGTCATGACCGAGACCCGCACCGAGTCCGACGCGATCGGCACGATCGAGGTCGACGCCTCACGGTACTGGGGTGCCCAGACCCAGCGATCGATCCACCACTTCTCGATCGGCTGGCCCCAGGCCGACCGCATGCCCGTGGAGGTCATCCGGGCCATGGGGGTGTTGAAGCGGGCCGCCGCGATGGCCAACGTTGAGAACGGGCAGCTCGACCCGCCGCTCGGCGAGCTGATCGAAAGCGCGGCCCAGGAGGTCATCGACGGGACCCTCGACGACCACTTCCCGCTGTACGTGTGGCAGACGGGTTCGGGGACGCAGACGAACATGAACGCCAACGAGGTCATCTCGAACCGTGCGATCGAGATGGCCGGAGGGGCGCTCGGCTCGAAGGTGCCCGTGCACCCGAACGACCACGTGAACATGTCGCAAAGCTCGAACGACACCTTCGCCACGGCGATGCACGTGGCGGGGGCGACCACGATCGTGACGCGGTTGGTGCCGAGCGTCCGCGAGCTGCGCGATGCCCTCGCCGCTCGCGCCGACGAGTTCGCCGACATCGTGAAGATCGGTCGCACCCATCTGCAAGACGCCGTTCCAATCACGCTCGGCCAGGAGTTCGGCGGTTACGCGGCGCAGCTGGACGACGACATGGCGCGGATCGAAGGAGCGCTGCCCGGTCTGTACGAGCTCGCGATCGGTGGCACCGCCGTGGGAACCGGGCTCAACGCGCCGGCCGACTTCGGGGAGGCCTGCGCCGCGAAGATCGCCGATGTCACCGCGTTGCCCTTCGTGGCGGCGCGCAACAGGTTCGCCGCCCTCGCGGCCCACGATGGCGTCGTTGCGATGAGCGGTGCGCTCGCCACGCTCGCCGCGAGCGCCATGAAGATCGCGAACGACATCCGCTGGCTGGGCTCGGGGCCGCGCGCAGGCATCGGTGAGCTCCATCTCCCCGACAACGAGCCCGGCAGCTCGATCATGCCGGGGAAGGTCAACCCCACCCAGTCCGAAGCCATGACCATGGTTGCGGTCCAGGTATTCGGCAACGACACGGCGGTCAAGTTCGCCGGGAGCCAAGGCAACTTCGAGCTCAACGTCTTCAAGCCGGTGATGATCCGCAACCTGCTGCATTCGGCCGTGCTGCTGGCCGACGCCTCAAGGAACTTCCGCGAGTTCTGCGTCGAAGGCCTGCAACCTGACCGCGAGCGCATCGAGGAGCTGGTGCACCGGTCGCTGATGCTCGTGACGGCCCTCAGCCCGAAGATCGGCTACGACAAGGCGGCCGAGATCGCGAAGAAGGCTCACCACGAGGGCACCACGCTCAAAGCCGCCGCCCTGGCGCTCGGCTACGTCGACGGCGCCGACTACGACGCCTGGGTCGTGCCCGAAGACATGGTCTAAGGAAGCTGGAGGTCGCCGAGCGGCGGTGGATCGCCGGGCTCGGGACCGGTGGCGACGGGCCGCGACGGGTCGCGAGTCCAGTCCGACCACGAGCCTTCGTACAGTCGCGCGTCGCCGTAGCCGGCGAGACGGAGCGCGAGCAGCCCGTGACACGCCGTCACACCCGACCCGCACTGGCAGATGGTGGCGTCCCCGGTCACTCCCTTGGACTCGAAATAGGCGCGGAGCCGATCCTTCGTCAAGAAGCGGCCCGTCTTCGGGTCGACGGTGTCGGTCCATGGCGCGCTGACCGCGCCGGGGATATGCCCCGCCACCGGATCGAAAGGCTCGATCTCGCCGCGGTAACGCTCGGCCGCGCGGACGTCGAGCACGGGGGCGACGCCCGCGTTCAAGGTGAGCGTCACCGCATCGGCGGTCACGATGCGATCACGAGGCCACGGCACCGACCTGAAGATGGCGGTGTCGCGCTCGCTCGCCGGCCCGCGCTCGAGCATGCCGCCGCCCCCGACCCACGCCTGCAGCCCCCCATCGAGCACCGCCACCTGGTGCCCGGTGATCCACAACATCCACCACAGTCGCGCGGCGACCGACCCCTGCACGTCGTCGTACACGACGAACCCCATCTCATCGTCGACGCCGAGGTCGGCCATGGTTGAAGCGAAGGCGTCGGCGTCGGGCAACGGGTGGCGGCCAGGACCATCGACGAACCGCTTGCCCGACAGATCGCGGTCGAGGTCCAGGAACCCGGCCCCGGGGATGTGCCCTTCTTCTTCGAAGGTGCGTCTGGCCACCACCGAGCCCCCGGTCGAGGACCAGCGAACATCGATCACGGCGACGCCCGGATGTCTGAGGTACTGCGAGACCCACCCCGCGCTCACGATCGCGTCGGGCAGGTTCACGTGAGCGTCACCACCACGGGCGAATGATCGGACGGCTTGCCTTCGCCGGCGGTTGGCTTGCGTTCGTTGCGGTCGACCTCCACCGTCTGCAGCCGTTCGGCGACGCTTGCGGAGCCGAGCGCCAGGTCGATGCGGAGCCCCCAGCCTCGGTGGAAGGCGCCTGCCGTGTAGTCCCAGAACGTGAACGGCCCCGCCACGTCGCCCGCCGCTCGGCGCCCCAGATCCACCAACCCGACGTCATCCATGATGGCGCGCAAGCGTTCGCGCTCAGGCTCGCTCGCCAGGTTCTTCCCACGCCACAGCTCGGCATCCCAGACGTCGCGGTCATCGGGCGCCACGTTGAAGTCCCCTGCCACGACGAGCGATGGTCCCCGCTCGAACGACGTCGTGAGCCAGCCACGGAGCGCGTCGAGCCAGGAGAGCTTCGTCTCGTGGGCCGGGTCGCCGACGACCTTGCCGTTCACGACGTAGACACAGACGAAGCGGGTTCCGCCGGCGAGCGCCGACACCACCCGGGATTGTTCCGGGATCGGATCGCCATCGAAGCCGAGGCGAACGTCGTCGAGCCCGACCCTCGATAGCAGCGCGACCCCGTTGTAGGCGCGCTGTCCGAGCGCGGCGTGTTCGTAGCCGGCGGTCGCGATGTCCATCGCGGGGAAGGCGTCGTCTTCGACCTTGGTCTCCTGCAGGCACACGACGTCGGGCTGATGGCGCTCGAGCGCAGCCAGCAGCCGGGGCAGCCGCTGACGGATCGAGTTGACGTTCCACGTCATGAACCGCATGCAGCCCAGAGCCTAACGGTCGACCGCGGGCGAGGCGGGAACGGGGGGCGGCGCGCCTTCGGCGCGCCGCCCCCAGGGTCAGTCTGCGCTCAAGCCAGCGCTTTGCGCTTCAGCGTCTCGTATTCCTGCTGGTTGATCGTGCCGGCGTCGAGCAACACCTTCGCCTTCTCGATCTGGCTCGCCGGGTCGGGGTCGCCCGCCGCCTTCTGCACGTAGGACTTGAAGTCCGCCTCGGCCGCCTGCGCCTGCGCCATGGAGCGCTGCGCCATCCCGCCACCGCGCACGATGAGGTACACGAGCGTGCCCACGACCGGCGCGAAGACGAGGAACAACATCCAGATGGCCTTCCCACCGCCCGACAGATCACGGTCCCTGAACAGATCGGTGATGACGCTGAACAACACCATCAGGAACGACAACAGGAAGAAGATCCAGATCGCCGAGATGATCACGTCGCCTAAACCCATGGAACGAACCCCTCTCTCGTTCAGAAGCGCCCGTTCGGGCGGCGGGTCACCCGCGCCGCGAGTCTAGCCCGCGACGGCAGGAGCGGTGACCCCCAGATACGGTGCAAGTTGGGCCAGGAGCGTCGTGATGGCGAGGTCGGCACCCGCCCCCTCGTAGTGCGACCCATCGGGACGTGCCGGCGCACCGCCCACGGTGTCGTCGCACAGGGCGACCTGCTCGCGACAGATCACCCGGCCGATATCGATCACCGCCGTCTCACCAGGGTGCGCCGCAACGTACTCCCGGAGCAGCGAGTTCCAGCGGGTCGTGATGTCGTCGTAATGATCGACCTGGTAGCCCATCCACAGGCACCGCGCGCCGTCGCAGGGTCCCTGCCACATCTCCTGCCCGGGCGGCTCGGTCGCCACGAACACGACCGTGCCGCCCTCACGCCGGAGCCGCTCGACCGCCGAAGCCAAGCCGTCGCGACGCAGGTCCCAGAAGCGCCGGGTCCCGCCGGCGACCGACTCCCCGTCTACGGTGCGGAACCCGGCGATCGACAGGCGGTCCCACCACAGAACGATGTCGGGATGAGACGCCGTCACGGCGGCGTCTTGCGACGTGACCACCTCGGCAGGACACACGAGCGAGATCGGCATGGGCTCGCCGTCGTCGAGCAAGGTGAGCTCGCCCGTCACCGGGCAACCCCCGTGCGTGGCCGACACCAGTCGCCAACCGAGCGTTTCGAGCTCGCGATCGAGCGCGACCTCGAGCCGCTGCGGCACCGAGTCGCCGACGAGCAGCAGGACCCGCTCGTCGGCCGTGACCGGCGGCACACGCGTCGCCGTGACCGATACGGCGGCGATCACGAGGAGCGACACGGGCACGAGGGCGAGGACGAGCCCAGGGCGTCGCGACCAGCCGGCGCGCCGATGCGCTGCGAGGCCGAAGCCCCGTCGGATCGGCCGCTCGAGCAGATAGTAGGAGGCGGTCGCCGCCGCGAAGGTCACCGCGATGGCGAACGCGCGGCGTCCCAAGACCATCGACGCAACGGGGTCGCGGGCTCCGGTCCACAGCGTGATGGGCCAGTGCCACAGGTAGAGGCCGTACGAGATGGTGCCTACCCACACGATCGGTCGCCATGACAAGAAGGCTTGCGTCGGTCCCGCCCTGCCGACCCACACGGCCGCGATCACGGCGAGCGCGGCGACACAGAGCGCGAGCGCCCCGCCCCGGTAGTAGACCGCGGTGTCGGGGCGGATCGTCACGAGAGCGACCACGATGCCTGTCGCGCCGGCGCCGGCGAGCACATGGCCATGCCGCTCGACCCATGCCCTGACACGTGGGGCGGTCATCACGCAGGCACCCAGCGCCCCGATGAGGGGTTCGAAGACCTTCGCGTCGGTGCCCATGTAGGCGCGGTCGACGGCGACAGGCTCCCACCACCATGCGAGCAGGATGGCCGAGACCACCGTGACGACGGCGGCGACCGAGCCCACCGCACGAGCCGGGGCGCGGCGCCACCAGAAGATCGCGACGCTCGCCGCGATGGGCCACACCAGGTAGAACTGCTCCTCGATCGCGAGCGACCACGCGTGCAGCAGTGGTGACTCGACCCCGTTGTTGGCGAAGTAGCTGCTGGTCTCGATGAACCGCCAGTTCGCCACGTAGAAGGTCGTCGCGAGCAGATCGCCACGAAGGTCGAGCAGCTCGGTCGCCGTGGCGGTGAACGCGGCGACGAGCGCGACCACCATCGACACGAGCGCGAGCGCCGGCAAGAGCCTTCGCACCCGCCGAGCCCAGAACGCCGGCAGCGAGACACGGCCTGACGCCCGCACCTCCGCGAGCAGCAGCGAGGTGATCAAGAAGCCCGAGATCACGAAGAAGATGTCCACCCCGAGGTACCCGGCGTCGAAACCGACCAGCCGGAGGTGGAACGCGAAGACGAGGCTGACCGCTACGGCGCGGAGCCCGTCGAGACCTGCCACGTGCCCGAACGTGCGCCCGGGTCCGCTCGACTCGGCGTTCGCGACCTCGTCGTGCGCAACCCGTTCTGGCATCGCGAGGGAGTGTACGCAGGGGCGGCTCAACGCCTGGGACTTCCTAGGGGTTCAAGTCTGATGCCATGACCCTCCGGGGGCTCGCTCGGCTTCGAGGAGTTCTTCCGGGCCGAGTACCCGCGGCTCGCCCGCGGGCTCTACCTCGTCATGCGCGATGTCGGCGAGGCTGAAGAACTCGCCCAGGAAGCGCTCGCCCGTGTCTTCGAGCGATGGGACCGGGCCTCGCAGATGTCCTCGCCTGCCGGCTACGCGTTCCGGACCGCGATGAACCTGCAGCGCAAGCGCATCAGGCGCCTGGCAGTGCGCGCCCGGCATGTGTTCGCCGAGGTGGCTTACCCCGACCCTTCGGAGACGGTGCCCGAGCAGATGGCCATCCGTGAGGCGCTCGCCTCGCTTTCGGAAGCCCAACGGGGGGATAGCCGATGTCGAACCCAGCGTTCCGGTCGGCGCAGCTCGACCAGTCCGCGTGTCACATCCGGACACGAGGGTGGTCGAAGGGGCGGAGGTGTTCGTGGCGCATCAGACCTTCCCCTTTCGGGACGGAGGCGACGCCAACGAAGCTGCAGCGTGCCTCCTATACGTGCAGGTTGGTCTCCTGGCCTATGTCGGCCCGGACCTCGGGAGAGCGATCCGCGACTCCGCCGTCCACGGTCCTCTTTACGCGGTCGGCGGAGCCGATGTGAAGCAGATCGTCGAGATCCGACGGATCGAGGGGGTCCCGCTTGAGTACGGACTGGCGACGCTCATGCGCGGCGGCGGCTGGGTGGCGATCGGCGCCGCCCTGAAGGACCCGACGACTGGCTGGAGCTTCTGTTGAAGCGACGCCGCGTCTCGAGTTGCGCTCCGTTCGACCGAAGATACACTCAGTCGCGGCCCATCCAGGTGGCCACGTCTGCACGTTCCCCGCGCGCGGGTCAACCTCGACACGAGGGGGCTATTCAAGATCGTGGCAGACCGCCCGACCGGCAAGGTCCTGGGGGTCCACGTGCTGGCCGAGAACGCCGGCGACGTGATCCTGGCCGGCGTGTACGCGGTGAAGGTCGGCATGAACGTGGCGGAGCTGGCCGATACCTGGGCGCCGTACCTGACCATGGCCGAGGGGATCAAGCTCACAGCGCAGAGCTTCACGACCGACGTGGAGATGCTCTCGTGCTGCGCCGCCTGACACGACGAGAGGTCGTGCGAGGAGACTGAGTGCAGGTAGCGGCGAAGGTCCGGCGTCCTGCCGCCCAGGCTATCTCTCGAGGGCGGCCTCCACCTGGTCTGCGATATCCGCCGGCTCCACATACATCGCGCCGCCGTTCTCCGGGGCACCGTAGTCACGGACCCACGCGATCTTTCCGTCGCTCCCCACGAGGAAGAACGTGTGGCCGGGCTCGCCACTCGGCATCATCCAGCCAGCGTCCCCGTACTGACTCCAGACGCTGTTACCCGTGTCCGTGAGCATCGGCGCCGTGACGCCCATGGCCCGTCCTTCCCTGCGCCACGCGGACGCGGGGTCCGGCGAGATGGCGAGAACCTCGACGCCGAGTCGCTCGAACGCCGCGCCGTTCTGCAGGTCGACCACCTGCTGCATGCAGGGCACTCACCCTGGGCCCATGCTGAAGTACAGGAGCACCGGCTTCCCCGCGTAGTCCGACGAGGAGACCGTTCCCCCCTCGGCGGACGGCAACGAGAACGTGGGTGCCGTCTCCCCGACCGATATCGCGCTCGGCTCCTCGACGGTCGGGCTCCCCTGACCACCGCAGGCCGCCGCGAGGACGACCAACACCACGGCCACCGCCACTGTGTGCGTCTTCATCTGCGCTCTCCTCCCGTTCATACGGGTGGCCACCCCTTCTCGGCGTACCACCGCAGCAAGGGGGTGAACAGTCGCAACCACAACCCCGCGATCATCAACACACCCATGAGGACGAGGATCGAACCTCCCGCGATCTCAACGCCTCGGGCATGTCGACGGAACCAACCGAACACCCGCCCGGCCCCCGCATACCCCCACGCGAGCAGGAGGAACGGAACCCCGAGGCCGAGCGAGTACGCGAGCAGCAACGCTGCTCCCCACCATGCGTCCTGCGTCGAGGCGGCCGTCGCAAGGATCGCCGCGAGCACCGGCCCGATGCACGGCGTCCAGCCGATCGCGAAGGCTGCTCCGAGCGGGGCCGCGCCGGCGACGCCAGGACGGATCCTTCGAAGGTCGACCGGTCTCGCCTCCCTCGCGAGGATGGGGACCCGCAGGACACCCAGCATCGCGAGACCCATCGCCACCACGACTGCCCCGGCGATCCGCTCGAGCCCGATCCGGTGCTGCAGGATGACGCCGCTCAACGAGGACGCCGCGAAGCCCATCATGGTGAACGCCGCCGTGAAGCCCGCGACGAAGAGGACCGACGCGGTCATCGTCCTCGTGCGGGTCGCAACCGAGCCCGTCCCACCGGAGGCCTCGATCCCACCGACGTAGGACACGTAACCCGGCATCAGCGGCAGGCAACACGGAGAGGTGAACGAGATCACCCCGGCCACGAACGCGAGGGCGAGGGCGCCCATCAGCGCCCTTCCTCGAGGAGGTCCTCGATCGCACCACGCAGGTCCGTCTCGGTGAGGTACCCCACGAACCGGTAGCGGATGATGCCATCGGGGTCCACGACGAACGTGGTCGGCATCGCGTACAGGGCGAAATCGTAGGCGAGCCTTCCTGCCGGATCGAAGACACTCGGATAGTCGAGCTTGAACTCACGCACGAAGGCCTGCGCGGATGCACGGTCGTCGCGCTCGTTGATCCCGAGGAACCGAACCCCCTGAGATCCATACTCCCGCGAGAGGCGCCGGAAGGCCGGAGCTTCCTGCCGACAGGGTCCGCACCACGTGGCCCAGAAGTTGATCACGACGATGCCGCCCCGCATCTCGTCGAGGCTCACCGTGCCCCCGTCGAGGGTCTCCATCGAGAACGAGGGAGCCGGGGAGTTTTCCGTCTGCGCGGCCGCCTGCCGGTCGGCCACGCTGAGGCCCGAGATGCCCTCGGTGCCCCGGTTCTGGAGTTCCATGAGCCCGACCACGATGATAGCGAGTCCCCCGATCACCGAGATGAACGCGACCACCGCCGCTCGCCGCGAGAGCCTGCGTTCCGTCGGAGGTGCCGGGGTCGGCTCGGGCGTCGGCGCGGGTGGCTCGGACATGGCTACTCGATCGTCATCGTGAAGGAAGCGTCGAAGTCCTCCGCATCTGGCGTCGACCCTTCGATGCGGAACGTCCAGTCTCCGGATTCAAGGTTGAGGGACGCGGCGTAGTGACCTGGCTCGAACAGGGCGATGGGGACGTCGAGCTCCTCGCCGGACGGCGAGACCCCGGACATCGCCACGCTGTCAACGTCGAGTTGCTGTCCGTCACCATCGAAGAACGTCAGGTGAACCTGATCGATGGAGCCTGAGGCATCGACGAGCACCTGTACGAACCGACCGTCGATCCCGAGGTTCACGCGAGCGAACCCTGGTTGTCCGGCGCTGGCTGCGGCGCCGCCGCTCCCCCCGTAGTCGGTGCCGTGTTCGCTCCCCGAGCTCGCGCCGGCTGCGACGGACCACGTGGTCAGCACCGCAAGCACGACGATGAGCCCGACGAGACCCAGCCAGGCGGCCCGTCCTCGCAGCGAAGGAGTGGGCCGCCCGCGCAGCAGGAGCACGGCCGTCCCCGCGACGATCGCAACCTCGAGGATCGTCGACAGGACGTCGACGAACGCCGCGGGTTCGGGAGCCCCCGGCTCCGGGCCGGTCGGGAGGCCGGTCGTCCGCGAGAAGAGCCACACCGCCACGACCAATGCGTTCCCGACGAGCCCGGCAAGCAGAAGGCGCTTCGTCGGGAGCACGATCACGCCGACGGCCCACGACGCCTGCAACCACGCGACCACGGAGAAGAACACCCCGAAGGCCGCGTACTCGGCGAAGTGCTCTCCCATGACCGCGAAATGGATCGCGGCCGCCGCCATGGACAGCGTTGCCAACGAGGCGTGCGCGACGGACACGGTGGGCCGCGCGCTTGCCCGTGCGGTTGCGCTCACGGGGAGGCTCCTTTCTCGAACGTCACCCGTTCGATGACGCGTGGTTGGAAGGGCGCGTGATCGGCGGCCACGAACTCCACCTCGAGCACGTGCGGGCCGGGTTCGAGACCGCTCGCGTCGAACTCCTCGTCGGCGCCGTAGGTCATCGTCAAGAGCCGGCCGTCGAGCGAAACGTGGACGTGTCCGGTGTCGGGACGGAGGTCGGTGCTCGTCGCATCGACGACGGTCGCGCCCTGGACCTCGATCCGGATGCGGAACGTGTCGCCCATGATCACCTGCGCCGAGCGCGGCTCCAGGATGGCCAAGCGGGCGGTCGACCGTGGGCGGGGGCCCGCAGGAGGGGCAGCGCGATCGGTCATCAGTTCCGGCACGATCACCGCCGCGTTCAGCAAGACCACGCCGAGGCCGAGGAACGAGAACCCGCCCCATCGCGGAAGCCGGTGGAACCCCGTTCCCCGGACACGATCCAGACCGACCCAGCCCACCCACAGCCCCGCGAAGAGCAGGGCGATCCGAGCGTTCCCCGGCGGCCCGGACTGGTGGGCGAGGAATCCGATCATCAGCGCATCCCCGGCATCGTGACCGGCGGCTCGGACTCCTCCGATCCGCGCTCGGCGAGCAGCTGTCGCATGTAGTCGATCTCGGCCGCTTGGGACTCGGAGATCCCGCGTGCCATCGCGAGGACCTCAGCCTCATCGGTGATGCCCTGGATCGCGTCGGCCATCAGGATCGCGGCCTGATGATGCGGGATCATCAGCTGAAGGAACCGAACGTCCATCTCAGCGACGGGAAGCGCACCCAGCGACGCCACGTCCTCGGCGGAGGCCATGCCGGGCATCGGGCCGGAGGTCGGGTGGCCCATCCAGGTCATCGCCTCGTCCATGCCGGTCACGGGCAGCCCCCAGCCGTCCAGCCAGCCTTGGAAGCGTCCGATCTGCGACTGCTGCGTGAGCGCGATATCGGTGGCGAGCGTGCGGATCGCGGGATCACGGGTCCTCGAGTGCACGATCTCGGCCATCTCCACGGCCTGTGCGTGATGAACGACCATGTCACGCGCGAACCCGGCCTCCACGGATCCATCGCCGGGAAGGGACGGACGAAGAGCGATGGCCGCCGTGAACCCGACGGCGATCGAGGCAACGACCACCGCAGCGCTCGCCATCCAGCGCGTCGCGGGAGCGCGTCGGGGCGGTGCCTCGTCGCCCGCGGCCACGACCGGGGTCTCCGCCGTCACGGCATGACCCCACCCGTGCATGGGGCTCCCAGCTCTGGCGTGTCGGGCCCCTGACGGAACGCTCGGATGAACTGCTGCAGACGCTCGTCGTTCGCGCTGTCGAGGTGGATCTGATGCCCCCACGACGAGGCGACCACCGAAGAGGCGAGCCCAGGGTAGGGGCTCACGAGGACGAAGCCGTCTGAAGCGGCGTCACGGAGGGCGTCGACCTGATCTTGCGGCAGGTCGGGCTGGTAGGTGATCCAGACAGCCCCGTGCTCGAGGTCATGGACGGCGTTCTCGCTCGGGACCGGCTGATCGTACGCGGCGCAGTTCAGCCAGACCCGGGCATGGTCCCCGCCCACGGGTGGGTCCTGCGGATACGGAACGGTCCCCTCGACGTGGTTGCGGCTCGCGACCTCGAAGTCCTGCACACCCTGGGGTGGAGCGCCGGAGGCTGTCTCATCCCCCCTCGGGACCAAGACCACCAGTCCGACCACTGCGATCGCACCCACGACGCCCGCCGCGATCCACACCTTCCGATACGCGGCACGCCTGCGTGCGCGTTGTTGGATCCGGTCCCGCTCGATCCGTGCTTGCTCCCGACGCTCGGCTTTCGTCGGACGGCCTTCCGACATCGACTTCCTCCTTCCCGTTCCCTGACATGTGCCGCCGGTGGGCGGCCGTGGGCGTCAGGCGGGAAGAGGCGGTGCTCTGAGGAACCCGGTGGCGTTGTAGACGGCGGTGCGTGGGAGGTCGCAGAGGTGAGGCGACCAGCCCTCGCCCCCTTCGTCGTGCGTTCGAGGACGTGGTCGGGCCGCGAGGGTAGCGCGGGTGACGTGCTCGACGACCCTCGCGAATCGAGAGAAGAGCAGGGCCGTGATCACCACGAGTCCGAGCTCGACCACCGTGGCCGAACCGCCCAACGCCTGGGCCACGGATCCATGCCGTTCGAGGAGCTCGATGGCGACCAGCGCGATCGCCTGGATGAGCGCGAGCCGACCCGGTGAGATGCGGAGATCGTCGACGGCACGCGCGCGACGTGCGGCCAGGATCGTCGCGACGAGGGCGACGATCGCGAGCAGGCAGGAGGCGGAGCCGGTGATCGCCGCGTGGGTGGCGTTCAGGAGGCCGTCATGACATGCCCAGCAGCGGAAGGTGATCAGGTAGGCGAGGGCGTGCGCCGCTGAAAGGCTCGCAAGAGCGAAGAGGATCAGCGAGACGTGGCGGCCGACGCGCTGCATGGCCTCTCATGGTACCCGGGCTCGCGATCAGCACACCTCGTTGAGCTGCGGATACGGGTCGGCGGCCGCCGCTCCGCCACCCGGGTGCCATTCGAAGTGGGTGTGCGGTCCCGAGGCGAGCCCCGTCTCGCCGATGTAGCCCACGACGTCCCCGGTCTGAACGGACCCAGCCTTCCCGAAGGCCGACATGTGGAGCATCTGGACGAACCCCTCAGTCCCCCTCACCGTGACGTAGAGACCGGCCGTGTCATCGGAGGCCGTCGTGGCGGTCCCGTCGAACGGCGCAACGATCGGCGTGCCGTACGGGGCGGAGATGTCGTTGCCCTGGTGCACGTGCGTCCAGCCCGGGTGCACGTGCTGCTGCCCGAACGTGTCCGCGTACGCGTGCGGCCCACGCACCGGGCATGCGTGCAGCGGCCCGGGGATGCCGTCCCCTGATCCGCCTGAGGAGGGTGGTGGCGCCGGCGGCGCGAGCTCCTGCTGCAGCTGCTCATCGAGATCGGAGACCAGGGCATCAGCCTCGGCGCGCAACGCTTCGGCTTCGTCCAAGCTGTCTTGCTGCTCCGCGAACTTCGCCTCGAGGTCCGCGCGGTCTTGCTCGAGCCCGTCCAGAGCCGATCGCTGACCGGCGAGCATGGCCTCGAGGTCGGCTCGTGCGCTCTCGAGCTCGTAGAGCTTGTTCTGCACGTCGTTCGCGAGGTCGGCATCGCTCTGCGCCACCGCGTCCAGATACTGGATGCGATTGGACAGGTCCGATATCGAGCCCGCCCCCAGGAGGAACTCGAGGCTCTCTCCCGGTCCGTGCATGAAGGCGTCGGCGGCGCGTTCGCTGAGCTGATCCCGAACTGCAGCGTACTCACGCTCGCCGGCCTTCACCCGAGCCTGCACGTCGGCTATCTGCTGGTGCGTGCGTTCGATCGCCGATGACGCCGTCTCGATCCGGGCGGCGAGGTCGTTCAGCTGGGACTGGAACTCGGCGACAGCCGCTTCCCGGTCCGCGATCTCATCCTTCAGCTCCTCCAGACGCCGCTCGGCTCGTTCGAGATCGCCGGCCGTGTCGGCGTGCGCGACGAGGACCGCGCTCATCGACAGGATGGCGGCGAGCGCGAAGGCACCGACCGCTCGAATGGGGATCCGCTTGCAAAAGCGCATGGAAGAGGTCTCGTTACCTATCCGACCGATGGTGCCGTGTCAACGACCCCGCGTGCTCACTGGTTCCGGAGCGCGGTGCGGAGACCGTCCTCGAGTTCAGGTTGCGTGAACAGGTTGTCCCAGCGTGCCGTGATGGTTCCGTCTGCATCGAGAATGAACGCCCATGGCTCGTTCAGCGAGCCGTCGTGCAGGAGCCACTCGTTCGCTGCGTCGTTCGCGAGGTTGTTCTGGAAGTCCTTCCACACCTCGACGTGGACGAATGCGGCCCGCCCTCCGTACTTCTCCTCGAGCGAGGCCACCATGTCGGTGACGGGGCCGCAGAACCGGCTCACGCAGAACACCGGGGTGGAGAACACGATGACGGTGGGACGCCCCGACGTGATCGCATCCGCGATCGAGACCCGATGCAGCTCGGGATCAGGGATCTTCGCCCCAGCCTGGGCGCGGGAGTCGATCGAGACGGGGTCGACGCCGGGGTCGCCGATCACGGCGTTGTCGGATGCCGGCGCGGGTTCCCCGACCCCTGGGACGTTGGGGGCCTCCAACACGTCGAACGTGGCCGAACCCTCAACGACCCCGACCTCCTGGACTCGAGCGGCTACCTCGACCACCCACCGCCCCGGTCCACCGAAGCGGACGCCTTCGAGCTCGTAGACACCACGCGCCGTCGCGGGAGCGATTGCCTGCGGGTCGGCCTCGGAATCGCCTGGGTCGGTGCCGGGGACCGCGAGGTAAGTCCCGGTCACGACCTCACTCGCCGAGCCGGTGGGCTGCCCGCCGGCATCGAGGGGTTGGAACCGCATCTGCACCGTGCCGTAGGCGACCATGCGGTTGTCCGGCAGGATCAGACCCACCATGAACCGGTTCGGCGTGCCGGCGACCAGCTCGTAGTTCACCAGCGCGACCTCCGCGGCACCGTTGGGTGAGCTCGTGGCGCTCGGTGTCCCATCGTCGCTCGTCGCCGTCGTTCCGGAGCATGCCGACAGCGCGAGAGAAAACGCCAGGAGCGCGGTGGGGGGCGCACCCTTCGAGAGCCGCATCTTGCTCCAGAGGCTACCGCGGCGGTGCCCGGATGTGTCAATCTATGAGCATGTCTTCAGTTATCGAGCTGACGCCGGAACGCTGCGAGACCGAATGCGTGCACCCGGAACACGTCGCACCCCTCCTGGACAGGATCCTCTCGGTCGCAGACGCGGATCGCGTGTCGGAGATCTTCGGCCTGCTCGCCGACCCGAACCGAGTGCGCATCCTGCACGCCCTGAGCCTCACCGAAGAGCTCTGCGTCTGCGACCTCGCGCTACTGGTGGGGATGGGACAGTCGGCCGTCAGCCACCAGCTTCGGTTGCTGCGGGCGAGCCGCGTCGTCGAGCGCCGCAAATCTGGCAGGATCGTCTACTACCGGCTCGCCGACGAGCACATCCGTCACGTGCTGGGCGATGGGCTCAGGCACGCCGCTGAGGCCCAAGGCCCCGGATGACGGTCGTGCAGCGGAGCGCTTCGGCCCGGCACTCCGCCCGCCTGCGGATCGTCTTGGGCATCACCTTCTCGGTGATGATCGCCGAGGTCATCGCCGGCGTGATCTCCGGCAGCCTCGCGTTGCTCGCCGACGCCGGCCACATGCTCACCGACGTCGCGGGGATCGGCCTGGCCCTGCTCGCGATCCACCTCGCAGCGCGGCCCTCGAGCGACGGGCGCACCTACGGCTGGTACCGGCTGGAGATCCTTGCCGCGGTCGTGAACGCGATGCTGCTGTTCGGCGTCGCGATCTGGGTGCTGATCGAGGCCTGGCGGCGCTTCACCGAGCCGCCGGAGATCCGCAGCGGTCTGATGCTGGTGGTGGCCGTCGTGGGTCTGGTCGCGAACGCGATCTCTGCGCGATTGCTGAGGGAAGGGCAGCGCGAGAGCCTCAACATGCGCGGCGCGTACCTCGAGGTACTCGGCGATCTGCTGGGATCTGCCGCGGTGATCGTCGCCGCGGTGCTGATCGCCACGACCGGGAATGAGGCGGCGGACCCGATCGCGTCCGTGGTGATCGGTCTGCTCATCCTGCCGCGGACCTGGCACCTGCTCCGCGACGCGGTCGACGTGCTGCTCGAGGCCACGCCGAAGGACGTCGACCTCGAGGAGGTTCGCCGACACATCCTCGAGACAGAGGGCGTGGCAGACGTCCACGACCTCCACGCGTGGACGATCACGAGCGGGATGAACGTCGTCTCCGCGCATGTGGTGATGACCGACGCCAGCGAAGCGGAACGGATCCTAGACCGACTCGGTCGCTGTCTCTCCGGAGACTTCGACATCGAGCACAGCACGTTCCAGCTCGAGCCGTCGGACCGCCGCCGGATCGAGGAAGCCGCCCACCGATGAGCGAGGCGACTCGCCGCGGAGTTCCCGGGTTGCTGCAGCGTGGACTGAGGCTGGAGTACCTCACCATCACCTGGAACCTGATCGAAGCCGTCGTTGCAATCGGGTTCGGAATCGCGGCCGGTTCGATCGCGCTGGTGGGCTTCGGCTTCGATTCCACGATCGAGGTCTTCGCAGCCTCGGTGGTGATCTGGGAGCTCAAAGGTGTGGGGGAGGATCGGGAACGCCTCGCGCTGCGCTTGATCGCGATCAGCTTCTTCGTGCTGACGGCCTACGTGGGGATCGAAGCGGGTCGGGACCTGTTGATCCGAGCCGAACCGAGCGAGTCGGTGCCCGGGATCGCGTTGGCGGCGCTGTCGCTCGTCGTGATGCCGCTGCTCGCGATCGCGAAGAAGCGGACCGGCGTGGCGATGGGCAGCGCTCCGCTCATCGCCGATTCGGCCGAGACGATGCTCTGCGCGCTTCTGTCACTGATCCTGCTGGTCGGTCTTCTCCTCAACGCCACCGTTGGATGGTGGTGGGCCGACCCGGTCGCGGCCATCGCGATCGCCGTCTTGGCATTCCGCGAGGGCGTCGAAGCATGGAGCGGCGAGTCGCACGAAGCCGATCGGTACGAGCCATGATCAGCATGTGATCGAGCTCCCCGCCGCCGCGCTCTTAGCGGAAACTCCACGTCTTCGAGTACGCCAGCAAGGCGAAGCGAAACGAGATCTCCAGCCCCGACGGAACAGGCATCTCCTCGAAGTAGGGTCTTGTCGCGATCATCGAGTGGCAGCCTCACTTCTACGCTCCGGCAGTCTGCTCGTGCTGTACTTTCGGGGACAGGCCGGTCGTCCTCAAGGCCCTGAAGCTCCTCTTCGGACCACGGTTCCCCGGCCGATAGGCCTGCGGGTCGCACAGGTCCCTCGACGCGGGCGTCGAGATCGAGAGCCTCCAGCGGTCGCGGGGAGGGGATCGTCGAGTGCGCGGTCGCCCGTCGACGGGAACGTCCGTCAGCGTTTCGTCTCGTCGAGGACGCTCAAGTTCTTCCGGTACTCGTCCTCGGTGATCTCGCCACGGGCGAAGCGCGCTCGATGGATCTCGGTCGCATCCGGTTCCGATGCCGGAGTGCCGCTCTGGTCCGCGCGACCGCCCAACCCGGTGCCGCGAAGCAGCAACACCACGAGCACGATCAGTCCTCCCCAGAACAAGATCATCGTCAGTCCCATCCAGATCCAGCCCCAACCGTTGTTCCAGTCCATCATCGCGGCCTCCTCTGTTCATGTTCCCGCAGATCGTGCGGGTTATCCCGGGAGTCAGCGCCGGCCCGAGCGCGCGCGGAAGGTCGATCGCGAGACACGCCACTCGGAAGTTGTAACGGGGACCAGCGCGGGACACATTTCGTCGGAGCGTGAGCCCGTCCGCCAGAGTCCGGCTTCTACCCTGCAACTTTGCAGCTCCGGGGGGTGGTGTCTGGTTTCAGGACATAGTTCACAGGTGTCTCAAGACATCGTGCACACCTCACATACGGGAGGTGTCCGATGTCGATCGCTCGGCTCGTGGTCACGGCGGTCACAGGTGGAGGGGCGTCCGAAGGCCGCGGTCGCTCGCGACTACGGGGTGTGCAGGCGCTGGGTTCATGAGCTCGTGCGGCGCTTCGAGGCCGAAGGAGAGGCTGGTCTTGAGCCGCGCTCTCGCCGGCCCCGTGCGAGCCCTTCACGAACCCCCGAGGCGATCGAGGACGAGATCGTCGTGCTCCGCAAGGCGCTTGCCGATCAAGGGCTCGATGCCGGGCGCACACGATCGCCTATCACCTGAACGAGCTGCACGGGACCGCTCCGTCTGCGGCCACGATCTGGCGGATCTTGTCGCGACGAGGCTTCGTCGTTCCCCAACCCCAGAAACGGCCCAAGAGCTCGTTCATCCGCTTCGAGGCCGACCTGCCTAACGAGCTTTGGCAAGCAGACGTCACGCACTGGCAGCTTGCCGGGGGTGAGGGTGTCGAGATCTTGAACGTGATCGATGATCACTCCAGGCTGCTCGTGGCTTCGCAGGTCCGCTGGGTGGTGCGCGCGCTCGACGTCGTGGAGACCTTCCACATCGCAGCTGCAGCCCATGGGTTCCCGGCTTCGGTGCTGACCGACAACGGTGCAGTGTTCACGGGCACACCGCGAGGTGGACGAAGCGCGATGGAGGTGACGCTTGGCTCCTTGGGGATATCCCATCGTCGCTCTCGGACCTACCACCCCCAGACCTGCGGGAAGGTAGAGCGGTTCCACCAGACGCTCAAGCGCTGGCTCATCAAGCAACGCGGCGCACGCACCCTGGAGGAACTGCAGGCCCAACTCGATCGCTTCGCTCTCTACTACAACACGGTGCGTCCGCATCGTGGGATCAACAGAGCCACACCGGCCTCAGCATTCGCCGGACGTCCCAAGGGACACCGTCAATGCCGGTGCTGCAGATCCCGAGCCATTCCCGGGTTCGCAAAGACAAGATCGACTCCCACGGTGTGGTCACCCTTCGCTATCGCAGTCGCTTGCACCACATCGGCGTCGGTCGCATGTTTGCGGGCACCCGAGTTTTGATCCTGGTTGCCGACCTCCAGGTCCGAGTGGTGAGCGAGGACGGCGAACTGCTGCGGGATCTCACGCTCGATCCGTCACGCGACTACCAAGCGCGCTCCTGATCGGCCTGAACATGGAACGATGTCTCGAGACAGGTGTGCACGATGTCTCGCGACATCACAACAGCTCCGGGGGTGGGACTCGAACCCACAACCTACGGATTAACAGTCCGCCGCTCTGCCAGTTGAGCTACCCCGGATCGGAGCGTGGCGCAGTCTAGCAGTGGCCTTTCCGCCGCCGCGTTAGGCTGTGCCCACCCGGGCACCATCGACACGGAGGGATGACCGATGAAGCTCCGATCGCTGTTCGTCTTCGGCGCCGGCGTCGCCGCCGGGCTCGCCATCGCACGCAAGATGACCGAAGACGATCCGGCCGTCATGCGTGGTCCCGTCCGGTCGGTGCCCGCGGGCAACGCCGCCACCCGTGCGCTCGCCGGCGGAACGAGACGCCTGGCCGACGTCGCCGGTGTGAAGAGCCTGGACGCCATCAGGCGAGCGAGGGGCGCGATCCGGTCGCGGCTGCCCGAAGACGACGACCTCGCGTGGGGCTGAGCTACCAGCTCGACCCGAACGTCACCGACGGCGCCTGGTCGGCCGAGCAATCGGTCGAGTCGACGTCGGGGAGCACACCGAACTCCGTGTCGTTCGGTGGGTCGTCGGACAGGAAGAAACAGCTCCGCGAGTGCGAATACGCGGCGAGGATCAAGATCCCGCCGGCGGTGTCGCGGCTCACGGTCGTGGGCTCGGCGCTCGTCGTCACCTCGTCGACCCACCGCACCGAGTCATCGACGTCTCGCAACGCGACGATCGTGGCCGCCGCGTAGTTCTCCTCGGTCGAGAAGATCACGCGACCCGCCGCCAGCGCCGTGCGCACCGTGGACTTCGCCGCCGAGTCTTGGGCGCGCGCCCGGGCTCCTAGGAACGTGGGCAACGCGATGCCCACGAGGATGCCGATGATCAGCACCACCACCATCAGCTCGACCAACGTGAAACCGTCGATCGCCCGGAGTCGCCGCATCGCTTTCGTCATGTGAGCCCATCGCTGAGCGCACGGTGCGCCCGTACGACAGGCATCGGCACGTTCACCAGGGGCCCTTGACCAACGGGAAGGACTGCGCCCTACCCTATTCGAGGTAGTCGCGCAGCTTCTGTGAGCGCGATGGGTGTCGCAGCTTCGACAGGGTCTTGCTCTCGATCTGCCGGATGCGCTCGCGCGTGACGCCGAACTCGCGTCCGACCTCTTCGAGCGTGCGGGGGTGGCCGTCGGCCAGCCCGAACCGCAGCTGCACCACCTTCTTCTCGCGTTCGGAGAGCGTCTCGAGCACGCCCTCGAGCTGCTCCTGCAACAAGATGAACGATGCCGCGTCGACGGGCACGACGGCATCGGAGTCTTCGATGAAGTCACCCAGCTGCGAGTCCTCTTCTTCGCCGATGGGGGTATGCAGCGACACCGGCTCCTGCGACACCTTCTGGATCTCGCGCACCTTCTCGGCGCTGATCCCCATCTGCTTGCCGATCTCATCGGGCGCGGGCTCGCGGCCGAGGTCCTGCAGGAGCTGGCGCTGGATGCGCACGAGCTTGTTGATCGTCTCGACCATGTGCACGGGGATCCGGATGGTGCGGGCCTGGTCGGCGATGGCTCGCGTGATGGCCTGGCGGATCCACCACGTGGCGTAGGTCGAGAACTTGAAACCCTTCGAGTGGTCGAACTTCTCCACCGCGCGGATCAGTCCGAGGTTGCCCTCCTGGATGAGGTCGAGGAACAACATGCCGCGGCCCACGTAGCGCTTCGCGATGCTCACCACGAGGCGAAGGTTGGCCTCGATCAGCTTCTTCTTCGCGAGCTGCCCGTCGCGCTCGACCCGGTGGAGCCACCCCTCCAGATCAGGATCGCTCTTGGGCTTCCACGTCTTCGCGATCTTGTCGCGGCCGATGCCTTCGACCTTGCCGAAGGCGGTGAGCTGGTGGTCGCGGACCTCCCACACCTTGAGCACCACGAACCGGAGGTCCTTGGGCTCCGTGCGGCCCTCGTCGACCATCCGGCCCTGCAGCGCCGTCGACAGCTCGCCGCATTCGATGCGACGCGCCAGATCGACCTCCTGCGCCGCGTTCAGCAGCGGCACCTTCCCGATCTCTTTCAGGTACATGCGGACCGGGTCGTTGGTGGGTGCCCGGAGCAGGTCGACCTCGATGCGGACCTGGGTGGCGGCGTCGGTGTCGTCGCCGGGCACCTCGATGACCTCGATGCCCTCGTTGGTCAGGTGCTCCTGGATCTGGCTCAGGAACTCCTCGATCTGCTCGGGCGTGAAGTCGTCGACCGGGACCGACTCGAGCAGGTCTTCGGACGTGACGAATCCACGCTCGCGCCCTCGGGCGACGATCTGTTCTTTCGCGTCGTCGATGCCGACCAGCTCACGGGCTGCCACTTCGGTCACCGGGGGTTGCTCTCGGTTCGCGGCACGCCCCCGAGTGTACGGAACGGGGTCGGACGCCGACCGCGCCGGCCGGCGCAGCCGGACGCCGATGCTCAGCCGGTGGGTGCGGGACCGCGGAGGCGGCGGAGCTCGCCGTCGAGCTCGACCAGCTGCGCGAACAGCTCGTCGTAGCCCGGGTCGTTGACGGGGTTCCGCTTCTGCAGCTCGACGCGGAGGGCGTCGGCGCGGTCCCTCACCGAGAACTCCTGCAGGCGTGTCCACACCGCTTCGGCGTAATCGGGCGTCGGATCGCCTTCGATCGACTCGACGACGAGCGCTGCGAACCTGGCGCTCTGCTTGGGGTCGTCGCCGCTCACGAGCGCGCCGACCTGACCATCGTGTTCGACGAGTGTCTCGAACAGGTGTCGCTGGGCCGCGTGGCGGAAGTGATCGGGGCGCAGGCGAGCGGCGTACGCTTGCCAGTTCGCGTGGTCGGCGACCAGCAGGCGGAGCATCTCTCGCTCGACCCGCTCGGCGCCCGAGCCGCGGCGCACCGCCTTGGCGACCTCCTGTGGCTTGCCGCCGAGCCTTCGCTGGAGCGACGTGAGGACCGACGTCTCGGAGACACCGGCGAGCGACGCGAGCAAACCCGCGTACTCCGAGCGGCGCACGGGGTCGGCGAGCTTCTCCAGCATGGGCAACGCCTCGGCCACCGCCGTCGACCGGCCTTCGATCGAGGTCAGGTCGTGCCGGCTGACGGTGCGTCTGACCATGTACTCCACGAGGGGCCTGGCCTCGGCGGCGGCTCGCCGTACGGCCTCGGCCCCGTGTTTGGCCACGAACTCGGCCGGATCGAGACCGTCGGGGATGACCATGACGGCGATCTGGATGGGGAACGACTCCTGGAAGGCGAACGCACGCTCGGCTGCGCGTGCCCCCGCCTCGTCGGAGTCGAACGCCAGCACGGCCTTCGTCGCGAACCGCGACAGGAGCTCGACGTGGCGCTCCCCCACGGCGGTGCCGCATGTGGCGACGGTGTTCTCGACGCCCGCCTGGACCAGACCGATCACGTCGGTGTACCCCTCGACCACGAACGCCTGGCCGCTCCGCGCGATGGCCGGCCGGGCGCGGTGAAGGTTGTACAGCACCTCGTGTTTGCGGTAGATCGCCGTCTCGGCCGTGTTGAGGTACTTCGCCTGCTCGCCCGCCCGCGGGTCCGAGGGGAGCACGCGGGCACCGAACCCGATGTGGCGGCCCTGCAGGTCGTTGATGGGGAACGTGATGCGACCGCGGAACCGGTCGCGAACGGTCCCGTCGTCGCCGCGGCTCGCGACCCCCGCGTCGAGCAAGGTCTGGGCCGACATGTCGCGCGCCTGGCTCAGCCGGCGCAACAAGAAGTCGGGGTAGCCGGGCGCGTACCCGATGCCGAACCGTTCCCACGCATCGGCCCCGATGCCGCGTTCGGTGAGGTAGGCGCGAGCGTCGGCTGCTTCGCCCCCTTCGGCCAGCATCGAGCGGTACAGCGCGGCCGCCTGCTCGTTCGCCGTGAACAGCGACCGGCGGTGCTCGGCCGCGCGGCGCTCGGCGGGCGAGTCGCCCTCGACCCGGAGCGTGATGCCCGCCTGCTGCGCCAGCCGCTCGATCGCCTCGACGTAGGTGAGCGACTCCACCTCGCGGAGGAACGTGATGGCGTCGCCTCCCTTGCCACAGCCGAAGCAGTAGTAGACGCCCTTCGAAGGCGACACGCTGAACGACGCGGTCTTCTCCTGGTGGAAGGGACACAGACCGCTCATGGAATCGTGGCCACTCTTCTTGAGCGTGAGGTGCTGGCCCACGAGCTGCACGATGTCCGTGCGCTCCTTGACGGCCTCGATGTCTTCTTGGCGGATCCTCGCCACGGCAGTCCCTAGAGGTCGGGGTCCAGGAGCCAGCCCCGGGGAAGGAAGAGCCGCTCGTACGTACGGAGGGCGTAACGATCGGTCATGCCGGCGATGAAGTCGGCCACCCGCGTCGGCAGGTCCCCCGGGGCGCGATGGTACTCCGGAGGGAGCTCGGCCGGGTGCTCGAGGTAGTAGGCGAACAGCTCGCGGATGAGACGCATCGCCTTGTCGTGCTCCTCACGCGTGCCTTCACGCAGGTAGACCTCGGCGAACAAGAAGTCACGGAGTCGGTCGAGCGCTGAGAACACCGGCTGCGACAAGCGCACCTCGGGACGGCCCTGACTGGTGGCGACCAGATCGGTCACGAGGGTCGCGATGCGCTGGGAATGGGTGCGGCCCAACACGTCCAAAGCGGCCCGCGGAAGCTCGTCGAGCACCAGCACGCCGGCGCGGACGGCGTCGTCGATGTCGTGGTTGACGTAGGCGATGCGATCGGCGAACCGGACCACCTGCGCCTCGAGGGTCGCGGGCGGCGGCATCGACCAGGGATGGTTGCAAATGCCGTCGCGAACCTCCCAGGTGAGGTTGAGGCCTTCGCCGTCGTTCTCGAGATGGTCGACCACCCGCAGCGACTGCTCGGAGTGGCGGAAGGGTCTGCCCAGCAAAGGGGTGAGCGCCTGCTCACCCAGGTGGCCGAACGGCGTGTGGCCGAGGTCGTGGCCCATGGCGATGGCCTCGGTCAGGTCTTCGTTCAACCGCATGGCGCGCGCCGCCACCCGAGCGATCTGCGACACGTCGATGGTGTGGGTCAGCCGCACCCGATAGTGGTCGCCCTGCGGCGCCATGAACACCTGGGTCTTGTGCTTCAGCCGCCGGAAGGCCTTCGCGTGCACGATGCGATCGCGGTCACGCTGGAAGCAGGTGCGCAGGTCGTCGTGGGGCTCGGGACGTTCGCGGCCCTTGCTGGCCGACGCCAGGGTCGCGTGCGTCGACGAGACGTCGCGCTCGATCTGCTCGGTGCGTTCGCGGGGGCTGAGCACCGCGCCATCGTAGCGTCGAGGTGAGACAACCCGTCTCGGCCGTGTTCGGGAGGTAGGTCGCCTAGATGTAGTTCCTCAACACGTTGTTCAAGAGGTGAGAGCCTCCCTGCTCGACAGCGTCTGATCCGCGAGCAAGGAGGCTCTCGTGACTCATGCTAGGGCGAAGCTCACCGTGGCAGGCAGGTTGCTCTTG
>Ga0247727_10004380_pt1 | contig 29980 bp, 24 predicted proteins | sample WisWelCaveWW1625_FD_202498 | JGI IMG/M metagenome (GOLD analysis project Ga0247727, IMG submission 202498) | Biofilm microbial communities from Wishing Well Cave, Virginia, United States - WW16-25 | ecosystem: Environmental > Aquatic > Deep subsurface > Groundwater > Cave microbial mat | place...
TGCCGCCCGGTCTGGAGGTATAGCTCGCCGTCGTCAAAGGATATGAATCGCGTGGAGGAGCCGGCGTTTCGGCGCACCCATTCATACAACTCCTGTTTTTCCCCGCGCATCCTGGCTCGCTCCGGGAGGATCTCCCGGATCAACATCGGGTAGTAGAGAAACGAGCTGCCCCAGACCAGAATCAGAAAAACGCCGCCGGCAGCCATACCCGTCGCCACCGCGCGATCGAGCAGCTTGGCCGAGTGCAGACTCCGGGCGACCAGCCGCGCCAGGTGGCTGCCCTCGGTCCACAGGCCCGCGAGGAACAGCGGCAGATAGGGCAGGTAAAAACGCTCCGGGAGCTCGCGGATCGTCCAGCACAGCAAGACCGCGGTGTGCGCCAGGAACGCCGCGTGGATGACCCGCCAGCCGTCCGCCCGGACCTGGCGCAGCAATCCCCTGATAATACCCACGCTGACCACGGTGTAAAAGATTCGCTCCAGCAGCGGATTCCACCAGTCGAGCGGCGAGAACAGAAAATACTTGGCGGGATGCTCTGCAAGCGTGGCGAGGTTGGTGTGCAGCGTCCGCCAGAAGGCCCGCGCGTCGGGCACGCTCAGCCGCCAGAAGCCGGCGTAATCGTTGTAATACAGCCAGTTCTGTACGAACCCCGGGCCGCCCTGCGCGACCCAGGGCCGGAGATCTCGGTCGTCGCCTTGAAACCAGGCCCCCAAGGCGAGGGCTCCCAGGCAGGCGATCAGAAAGACCGCCGCCGAAGCGTACCGCCGGCGCCAGGCCGCGACGATCAGCACCGCCCCGACGACCGTCACAGCCACCGTCCGCATCAGGACGGCGCCGGCGCCCAGGAGCCCGGCCGCCAGCATCCACCGCGCTTGACCTCGCCTTGAAAGTGCACGCTCTGCCAGCAGGGCTGTCCCTAGCGTCGGAGCTATGGCGGGTATGTCGGTCATCACCCGGATGCTGTACATCACAAAGAGCGGGCTGGCGGCCATCAGCGCCGTCAAAAACATCGCCGCTTTTCTCGGCAGTGACAAACTGCGGAGCAGAGCGTACGACGCCAGAAGCGCCGCCGCGCCGAACACGGCCGAAAGGGCGAAGGCGGAGTCCAGGTTCGACGCCAAACTCCGCCCCTGCTTCCAGCCGAGCGACAGCAGCAGGGGGTAAAGAATTGGGTATTTCGTTTGAGCCGGCGACCCTGGCAAGCTTGGCGAGATGTAGCCTCGTCCCTCGTCCAGCGCCTGGGCCGCGCTGGCCAGCATCGTGTCGTCGTGGAATTGTCCAAACATCTCGGCCGGACGGCAGCGGTAGAACAAACCCAGCCACCCAGCCAAGATCAAGGCGAGGCCGGCCGCCTCGGAGGGACGTACCATTCCTAAACTGAAATCGTCGGGGCGGACAATCGGGTTTAATCTGCCTTGTTTTCAGTCAGTTACGGGCACGTTAGTGCGTCATCGACGCATCTAGGAATTTTCCTATTGCATTCTAGGATAAATCTGGTATAGTACTCAAGTGCCTATGGTACTCATAGGTGGCGTATGCCGGGCGGATCGGACATAGGCCCCGGGGACCAACGAATCGTGAGCGTAACCATGATTACTGTCGCAGCCTGTGAGTCGCAGCCAATCGTTGTGGAGGGTCTTCGCCGCAGCCTGGAGGGAACCAAGGACCTCCAGTTCGTAGGTGCGGTGGCGACGGGCAAGGCGGCCATCGAATTGGTGGATCAGCACAAACCGTTGGTGTGCCTGATCGACAAGGCCTTCGGCACCAAAGCGGTTTTTCAATTGATGACCGAAGTAAAGGTTCACTCGCCGCAGACGGAGCCGATTCTCTGGGCCGCCGAGATCAGCGAGATCGAGTCCTTTCGCGCCCTGCAAGTGGGGGCGCGCGGCATCCTGAAGAAAACCCTGCCGGTGACGACGATTCTCGACTGTCTCCGAACCGTGGCTCGCGGCAATATCTGGATCGAGAACTCCATCTCGGACCAGTTTGTCGGGTTCATCAACCGCCGGAACACGCCGCACCTGACGCCGCGCGAGGAGGAGATCGTGGCGCTGGTGGCCCGCGGCATGAAGAACAAGCAAATCGCCGACACGCTGTGCATCACCACCGGCACCGTCAAGGTGCACCTGATGCACATTTTCGAGAAGACCGGGGTCAAGGACCGCTTCGAGCTGGCCATGTACGGCCGGCGAATGGACGCCGGCGCCCTCGACCTCACCGAGAACCCGGCCCTGGCGGCCAGCTTCACGCGGTAGACAGCTCGGCCGGCTCAGAGCCGCCGCCTTTCCGATCTCTATGGCCAAGCCGCTCGCCCCCTGGCTGTGCCTGGCGCTGGTTGTCGCGCTGTACCTCTTCTACTGGGCTTCGGCGCGGCCGGCCGATCATTTCGGACGGTATCATGACGACACGATCCTGTTCGGCTCCGCCCAGGCGCTGGCTCGGGGGCAAGGATACGTGCTGCCGAGCCTGCCGGGATCCCCGCCGCAATCGAAGTATCCAGTGCTGTTTCCGTGGCTGCTCTCCTGGATCTGGAAGTGGCATCCCGCTTTCCCTGAAAACGTCGCCACCGCCGTCTGGGTGACGGCGGCCTTCGGCTGCTGGTTCCTGGTCGCGGCCTTCCTGCTGCTGCGGCAGCTCGGGCTCGGCGACTGGATGGCGCTGCTGGTGACGGCGCTGTGCGCGTTTCATACGCTGTTCGTGTTTCTGAGCGGACTGCTATTGTCCGACGTGCCATTCTTCGCGCTGGCGCTGACAGCGGTGGTAATCGCGGACAGGGCGCTGGGCGAGCGAGCGCGTCCCTGGTCCGCAGTAGCGGCCGGACTGTTCACTGGGCTCTCCATGCTGACGCGGTCTTTGGGCGTCGCTGTCTTCGCGGGGATCTTGGTTTGCGCGCTGTGCCGGCGAGCGCACCGCCAGGCAGCCTGGTTCGGCGCCGCGGCCATCCCACTGGCGGCGTTCGCCGCTCTGTGGCCCGCCCGCCAGGCGCCGGGAGCGGAGTGGGCTGCCGGCTGGCGTCAAGTTTGGCTGTACTACACCAGCTACTGGGAGTTCTGGAAACTGTCGGTTCCGGACTGGTCCACCCTCCGCGCGATGCTCAGCTTCAACGCGCTGTCGTGGCTCGAGTGGCCCTCGACGTTTTGCTTTTTCTCTCCGCCCGGCCGTGGAGAGTCTTTCGCGGGCCACTTGCTTTCGATCACCCTTACCGCCGGCATCCTGGCCGGGATCGCTCGCGAGGGAAAACGGCGAGGGTGGCGACCGCTCCACTTCGCCTTTGTGTTCTACAGCGCCGCCGTGGTGCTCTGGAACTACGCTCTGATGGATCGCTTCCTGATGGTGTTTCTGCCGTTGTATTTCGCCGGCATGTACTGGGAGGGCGGCCATCTGGTGTCGCTTCTGCGGCGGAATCTCGCGTCAGGACGTCCGCTCGCCGAGAAGGCTTTGGCCGCGCTGATGGGGGCCGGAGTCCTGGCGCTCGCCGTGGCCTCCGCGACGCACTACCTGGCCGGGCAGCGAGGGTTGCTGCTGGACCCGTCAACGCGCCGCTACGCGCTGGCCCCCGACCAAGTCGAGTTGTACGACTGGATTCGCCGGAGCACGCCCCCAGCGGCCCGGTTCGTCGCCTACCGGGACGTACGCCTCTACTTGCACACCGCTCGGCAGGCCGTGCGGCCCGTGGCGTTCTCCTCGGCGGCCTTCTACAAGCAGGACGAGGCGATCCTCAGGCGCGACCTGGCCCATATCGCCGACGCCGCGTGGGCGACGGGCGCGCAGTATTGGGTGGTTTCCAGCGACGATTTCGACGTGGAGACGGGCGGGCCGGCGATCGAGCAGCGCATGGCCGAGCTGAAGTCCGCGCTGCCGGTTGTGTTCCGGACGGCCGCTGGCAAAATCGAGGTTCACGACCTCGGTTGCCTGCAGCAGCCGGAGCGCGCGGCTTGCGGCGCGGCGGTCGCGACGCTTTTCCCGCCGGGCCCACCTTAATGCCGCCATACGACTCCACGGGGCCGGCCCGCGCGGTACCGTTTCCTCACAAACTTCGGTACTGATCCCCGAGGACGCTGCCTCCGCCGACCTAAATCCGACCACCCCGCGGTGGAGAACGCTTTCTCGCGGCCCTGCCGGGCAGGCGGCACGGCGCGCCGAGCGGCGCCGGCCTCCCGGCATATGACGGGGGTCGTAGAACTGCTACCACCTATTCTCCAGTACGCCATACTGCCGCCGGCCGCGCCGCAGCGCCGGCCGGCGTAGCAAAAATCATACTCCTGCTGAATTGTTTCTATGCGTACGAACTATTATTCTGCTCTGGCACGAACAAGGTTAGTTCGGCGCAACCGCATTTCAGCAAAGGAGACGGAGGCTCCAACGCCTCCGCCTGATTCTAAGTTGGAACTGGCGACGGCGGAACTAAAGAACTCGGCGGCCTCGGCGCGGCAGGAACGCGCCAGCTGGCTGCCTTCGCTCACCGAGATAGTTTTTGTCTCCGTGCTGGCGTGGCTGTTCCTGCTCGGGGCCGGCCCCACGGCGCTGCTCGGCGACGGCGACACCGGCTGGCATATCCGCACCGGCGAGCACATCCTCGCCACTCGCAGCTTCCCGACGCAGGATCTGTTTTCGTTCTCCCGCGCCGGCGACACCTGGTACGCCTGGGAGTGGCTGAGCGGCGTATTGCTGGCCGCGGCCCACAAGATGGGCGGGCTGGCGGGCGTGGTGCTGCTCGCCGGCGTGGTCATCGCCGCCACCTCGGCCGTGGTGTTCCGCCACATGCTCAGTCGCGGCGCTAACGTCGTCGTCGCCATTCTGGTGATGCTGGTCGCCGGATCGGCGTCGACCATTCACTGGCTGGCGCGGCCCCACATATTCAGTTACCTGCTGCTGGCGATAGCGGTGTGGTGGCTGGAGGCCGACCGCCGGCGCCCCACTCGCTGGGTATTCGGCCTGGCCGGTCTGTCGATCGTTTGGACCAACATCCACGGCGGGTTCGGCGCGCTGCTCGCGACGATCGGCGCCTACCTGGCCGGCAGCGTCATCGTGGCGCTGTGGACTCCGCGCGGCGAGCGCAACTGGGCCGAGGCGAAGCGCTACGCCCTGCTGCTCGGCCTGTGCCTGGCCGCCTCCCTGATCAACCCTTATACATACCGACTGCATCAGCACATCTTTGCCTACCTCCGCTCCGACTTCATCCTCAATCATGTCCAGGAATTCCGGGCCCCGGACTTTCGCGGCTGGGGGATGCGCTACTTCGAGCTGCTGCTGTTGGCCGGCCTGGCCTGCGTGCCGGGCCTGATCCGCCGCCGTGACGTCAGCATGGCGTTGCTGCTGTTGCTGTGGGCCCACGCGGCGCTGACCTCGGCGCGGCACATCCTGCTGTACGTGGTGGTGGCGGCGCCGATCGTGGCCGAGGAGCTCTCGCGGCTGTGGGACGAAGCCGCCGAGCGCGGCGTCGCCTGGCTGAAGACGCTGCAGGAAGTCGCCCGGGACTACGGCGCCGGACACTACGGAACGGCCGCGCGTCCGGCCGTGGGATGGGCCGTGCCGCTGGCGGTGGTAGCGGCGGGCGTCGTGCTGCTGACCGGGCAGCACCACGAGCGGCTGCGGGCGGAGTTCCCCAAGCTCCGCTTCCCGGTTGACGCCGTCCAGGCCGCCGAAGGACAGCTCGCCGGCCGTAAGATCTTCACCTCCGACCAGTGGGGCGACTACCTCATCTACAGGTACTACCCGGACCTCAAGGTGTTCATCGACGGCCGCAGCGACTTCTACGGCGAGGATATCGCCCAGCAGTACCTGCGGGCTTCCCACTCCCATCACGAGTGGGAGAAGATCCTGGACCGCTGGGGTTTTGACCTGGCCCTGCTGCCGGTCGAGTGGCCGCTGGCGACGACCATCAAGACCCATCCGGACTGGAAGGTGAAGTACGACGACGGCAAGGCCCTGTTGCTGGAACGCACCGGCGCGCCGCGTGGCGAGAACGCCGCCGCGCTCCGCGCCGGGGGGCCCCGCTCGTCCGGGAGCTGAGCCAGATGCGAACCACCGCGCTCCACAGAGGGGACCAAAACGGACGCCCGCTGCCCGGCTGGGCGGCGCCCGGCGGCCGCGAGTTCGCGGAGTACGCCTTTCATTGCGGCTTCGTGTTCCCGCTGTTGGCGCTGCGAGCGTATCCCACGCGGGTGTTTCCGCCCGCCGCTGACGCTCAACAAGATCCCCTGGTATTGAGGCAGGACCGCGTCTGGTGCGGCCTGCTTCCGGCCGCGGCGCCGGAGGTCACGCGCCGCCTTACCCCAACAACCAGCCCAACCATGGGAGCGGCTGGCGTCGAGGGCATCGCCCTCGCTGTCAAGCCGGCTCGCCCGAATCAAAAACGCCGTCCTGTACAGGACACAAGGAGAAGCAAATGAAGAAACTGAACCTCGCTTTGCTCAGGATCGTCCGCGACACCCGCGGTCAGGACCTGATCGAGTATGCCTTGCTGGCCGGCTTCATCGCCGTCGCCGCCGGGGCAATCCTGCCTGACATTTCCGACAACATCAGCAAGATCTTCAGCCGTGTTTCCTCGCTGTTGGTCTGCGCTGCCAGCGTGTAACGAGAACAGGAGAAAAGGAGAAACACAGATGACCAAACTGAACCTCACGCTGCATCGGCTGGTTCGCGAGACTCGCGGCCAGGATCTGGTGGAGTATGCCTTGCTGGCCGGCTTCATCGCCGTCGCCGCCGGGGCGATTCTGCCCGACATTTCCGACAACATCAGCAAGATCTTCAGCCGCGTTTCTTCGCTGTTGGTCTGCGCTGCCAGCGTCTAGCTCGAACCAAATCCGGTAGAGGTCCATTGCGGGCCGGCCAACCAGCCGGCCCTCCTTGGATTGCCGGGGTCAGACATATGTATTGGCTTTTATCCATATCGGTATTGATCGGCGCGCTGGCCTCGATCGAGGATCTGCGCCGCCGCACCATCTCGAACAAGACGGTGGCGGCGGCCTTCGCCCTCGGCCTGGCCGCGCAAACCGTGCTGTACGGCCTGAAGGGAGCGGGCAGCTCGCTGGCCGGGACGGTGATCGGTTTTCTGGTCTTCTTTATCTTTTTCCTGCTGGGTGGAATGGGCGCCGGCGACATCAAGCTCATGGCCGGCTTCGGCGCCGTGCTGGGCTGGGGCCAAACCCTGCAGGCGGCCTTTTTGACGGCGATCATCGGCGCGGTGTTCGCGTCGCTGTATCTGCTAGTGCGCAAGATGCGAAGACAGGCGAAACGCGACGGAGAGCCGGAGGCGATACCGTACGCTCCGGCCATCACCCTGGGTGTTTTGCTTTCCTTCGCCGCGAAATGAGAGGGTCCCCCAATGGATAAACGATTCTTGACGGTTCTCGGAATGTCGGTAGTGCTGGCGCTGATCGTCTCGGCGGTTTTCTACCAGCTGACGATCCGCAAAGGCCCGCGCAAGGAGAAATACGAAACCAAGGATCTGGTGGTGGCCACCGCGGACCTGCCCATGGGCGCCACCGTAAAAGCCGCCAGCCTGCAAGTGGTGAAATGGCCGGCGGACAACTACCCCAAGGGCGGTTTCGCGCGCATCGAGGATGTAGTCGATCGCGCCGTGACGGCCCAGGTGCTGGCCGAGGAACCCCTGGTCCTGGGAAGGCTGAGCGAGAAGGGCGCCGGCGTGGGGCTTAGTTCGGTCATTCCGACGGGCATGCGCGCGGTTTCGGTGCGCGTCAACGAGGTCATCGGCGTAGCCGGTTTCGTGCTGCCCGGCACGCGCGTGGACGTGCTGGTGACCGGCAGTCTTCCCGGCAGCGGCAACGAGGGCCGCATGACCAGCACGGTGCTGCAGAATATCCAAGTGATTTCGGCAGGCAGCAAGATCGAGGCCAACGCCAAGGGGCAGGCGGAAAACGTGCCGGTGGTAACGATGCTGGTTACGCCGCAGCAGGCCGAGGTCCTGACGTTGGCCGCGAATGACGGCAAGATCCAGCTGGTGCTGCGCAACGCGACCGATGACAAGACGGATCGGACGGGCGGCGTGCGCGCCGGGGCCCTGTATGCCGGCGCCCGGATCGATCCGCCGAAGGAAACGCCCAAACCGCGGCCGGCGTCGCGTCCCATCCCGACGGTAGCCCCGCCGCCTCCTCCTCCGCCTCCTCCGCCGCCGGTGCGGCAGGAAGTCGAGATGATCCGCGGCGAGAAACGGGCCGTGGAGACGGTTGGCCTCGAGAAGAATTAGCGGCGCAGCCGGCCGAATTCGGCCGTGGCTGCAGAAAGAGAGACTCGGAGGAACAGACCGGCTCGCCCGCCGCTTTTGGCGGGAGGACCGGCGAGAGATCAGGTGACACCATGCGACATGATTCCCCCCTATCTGTCCCCATCGCCGGGTCGCTGCTTCTGGCCGCCTGGGTTGCGGTAGTCGTCCCCGCGGTGGGAGCGCTCGCGGCGCCCCAGGCCGCCGGGCGCAGCGAAGACATCGCCATGACCGTCGGCCGGTCGGTCATCCTCGACCATCCCGACGAGATCGCCCGCGTCTCGATCTCCAATCCCGACGTCGCCGACGCCGTGGCCGTGTCCACCAAGGAAGTTCTGCTCAACGCCAAGGGCGCCGGGATCACCACGCTGGTGATCTGGTCGAAAACCGGCGAGCGAAACTTCTTCACCATCAATGTGACGCCGAACCTGCAGCAGATTCAGACGCAGATCCAAAACACCTTTCCCGGCGAGACCATCAACGTGATGCTCAGCCATAACACCGTCTCGCTCACCGGCAAGGTCTCTTCGCAAGGAGTGTCGGAGAAAGCGACCGCCATGGTGGCGGGGCTGGGGCGCACGGTGGTGAATAACCTGGCGGTGCCCGTGATCGCGGAAAAACAGATCGTCCTAAAAGTCCGCTTCGCCGAAGTGCAACGGTCGGCCGCCCAGCAGTTTGGCGCCAACATCCTCAGCACCGGGACGTTGAACACGCCCGGAGCAATCAGCACCCAGCAGTTTGGGCCGGCACGCGCCGCGCGCGTCGGAGGGGCGATCGGGGGGCCGGTGACCGGCTACGGCGCCGATTTTACGCTCTCCGATCTGCTGAACGTCTTCGCCTTCCGTCCGGATCTGAACCTGGGCGTGCTGATTCGCGCTCTGCGCAGCAAGAACATGATCGAGATTCTGGCCGAGCCGAATCTGGTGGCCACCAGCGGCAAAGAGGCCTCCCTGCTGGTCGGCGGGGAGTTCCCCGTGCCGGTCATTCAGGGCGGATCGAACTCCGGCGCGGTGACGGTGCAGTTCCGCGAGTTCGGGATCAAGCTGAACTTCCTTCCCGTGGTCACCGCCACCGACAGCATCAAGCTGCACGTGCGGCCCGAAGTCAGCTCCCTCGATTTCGCCAACGCCGTCACCTTGTCCGGCTTCCTGATCCCGGCGCTGTCGACGCGGCGCGTGGAGACCGATATCGAGCTGAAAACCGGTCAGAGCTTCATCATCGCCGGGTTGATCGACAAGCGCGTCAGCGAGAGTATGACCCGCATCCCCGGGTTGTCCAGCATTCCGCTGCTCGGAAATATCTTCAAGAGCCGCATCGAGAACAAGAACAACAGCGAGCTGCTGGTGCTGGTGACGCCGGAGAATCCGTCGGTGATCGCCGCCACCGACCCCAAGCCGGAGCTGAACTTTCCAAGGGAATTCCTGCCCGACATGGGGCTGAAGAAGCCATGAACCGCGGCAGACCACAAGTCGGGGACGGAGCCTCAAGGGAGTAGAGCATGGCATCCTACGCGATCAAGCAAGGAACCGAGCTGGCCGCCCTGTTGATCTGTCCGAACCGCGGCCTGGCCCAGCAGTTCTCCGCCACGGTGCTGGAGAACCGGGCGTTCAACATCCTGGCCGACGTCAAGAGCTACCCGACTCCGCAGGCGCTCGACATGCGGGTGCGCCAGCTGCGGCCGGACCTGATTCTGCTCGACCTGAGCTCCAATCTGGACACCGCGCTGGGGCTGATCCCCTACATCACGTCGTTCCGCCCCACCGTCCACGTCGTGGGGTTGCACACCACGCCCGACGCCGAGGTGATCATCCGCTCGCTGCGGTCCGGGGCCACGGAGTTTCTATGCGCCCCGTTTGACGTCAACACCCAGCACACTGTGATCGCCCGGGTGCTGCGCTTGCGCGAAAACGAGGAGCGCACGCAGCCGGCCCGCGGCAAGCTGATCACCTTCGTCGGCGCCAAATCCGGCTACGGGACCACCACGCTCGCCTACAACACCGCCTGCGTGCTCTGCCGCGAGGGGCGCCGCAAAATCCTGCTCGCCGACTTCGACCTGCAGGGCGGCACCATCACCTTCGCTCTCAAGCTGACTCATCACTACTCGGTGGTCGACGGCATCCGGCACTCCGACCAGCTCGACAACGCCCTGTGGACCTCGCTGGTCAGCAACGTGGTGCACCTGGATGTGCTCCCGGCGCCGGAAAAGGCGGAGGCCTTTCCCTTCGAGAATCACCGCATCCACGAGCTGCTGGAATACGCGCGCGCCATCTACGAGGCGGTGGTGGTGGACCTGCCGTCCGCCTACGACCGCATCGCCCTGGCCACCCTGGGCGACGCCGACCAGATCTTCCTGGTATGCACTCCGGAGCTGCCCTCGCTTCACATGACCCGCAGGTGCATCGTGTACCTGGAGCAGATGGGCTACAGCCGGGATCGCTTTCGCGTGCTCGTCAACCGCGTCAGCCGCAAAGACGAGCTGACGCGGCAGGACATGGAAAAGGTGTTCGGACTGCCGGTCTACCAGTCGTTTCCGGAAGATTACTCCAACGTCCACCGGGCCCTGACCGCCGGCAAGCCCATGCCTCCCAACTGCGACCTGGGCAAGCAGATTCACCGCTTCGGAGAGGCTCTGCTGGCCCCGCGGCAAGGCGAGCAAACGAAAAAGAAGGGCCTCTCGTCCATGAGCCTGGCCGAGATGCTGTCGACGGGTTAGCGATGACTGGATGAGGCGAAGAGACCAACGCATATGGCGACCTTGACCAATCTGCCGTACACGCAAGACGTGAGCTGGGAAGACCGGCTGCGGCGAGGCTCCGGGCGGAGCAAGCTCTCGCTGAATCCGGAGTACCAGGAGCTGAAGTTCACGCTGCACCGCAAGCTGCTCGACAAGATCAACCTCGAAGCGCTGGCCACCATCGACAACCAGAAGGTGCGCGCCGAAGTGCGCACGGCGCTGATGTCGCTGCTGGACGGCGAATCCACGCTGCTCAGCTCCATGGAGCGGCAGCAAATCTGCGACGAAGTGCTCGACGAGGTGTTCGGCCTGGGGCCGCTCGAACCGCTGTTGCAGGACCCCACCATCAGCGACATTCTGGTCAACACCCATCGCCAGGTCTACATCGAGCGCAAGGGCCAGCTGGAGCTCTCGGCGGTCACTTTCAAGGACGACGGGCATCTGCTGCGGATCATCGACAAGATCGTCAGCCAGATCGGCCGCCGCGTCGACGAGTCCTCGCCCATGGTCGACGCTCGCCTCTCGGACGGCTCGCGCGTCAACGCCATCATCCCGCCGCTGGCCGTCGACGGCCCGCTGCTGTCGATCCGGCGGTTCGGCACCGACAAGCTCATGCCCAACGACCTGGTCGACAAGCGCGGCATGACGCGCAGCATGATGGATCTGCTGGAGTCGACGGTGAAGTCCCGCCTCAACATCATCGTTTCCGGCGGAACCGGCGCCGGCAAGACCACCATGCTCAACGCCCTGTCGGCGTTCATCTCCGCCAAGGAGCGCGTGGTGACCATCGAGGACGCCGCCGAGTTGCAGCTCAAGCAGCCGCACCTGGCGCGGCTCGAGACGCGGCCTCCCAACCTGGAGGGCGAAGGGGCCATCCGCCAGCGCCAGCTTCTAATCAACTCCCTGCGTATGCGTCCCGACCGCATCATCATCGGCGAGTGTCGCGGCGAGGAAGCCCTGGACATGTTGCAGGCCATGAACACCGGCCACGACGGATCCATGACCACGGTCCACGCCAACTCGCCCCGCGACGTCATCAGCCGGCTGGAGGTGATGGTGACGCAGGGCGGCTCCAACATGCCCCTCAGCGCCATCCGCCAGCAAATCGCCGCCGCCGTCGACATCGTGGTGCAGGTGGCGCGCTTGAGCGACGGCTCGCGCCGCGTCACCGCCATCACCGAGGTGACCGGCATGGAAGGCGAGGTCGTCACCCTCCAGGACCTGTTCGTGTTCGAGAAACGCGGGCTCAATCAGGAAGGGCGCGTCATCGGCCGCTTCTCGGCCACCGGAATCCGGCCCAAGTTCTACGAGAAGGTGCTGGCCGCCGGCATCCGGCTGCCCATGGAGATGTTCGAGAGCCACGAGGAGATCAACTGAGGTCCCTATGAGCAGCGTCGTCATTGTCTTCCTGGTCGTCCTGGGACTGACCGCCGGCCTGTCTTTGCTGCTGAGCCGCAGTCTGCACCAGCGCGACGTCGATCAGCTCAAAGACCGCGTGACGGGCAAGTCCAAGACCCCCAAGGCCCTCAAGCAGCAGCAACTGATCAAGGAAGACACCGAGCGCAAGAGACTGGCTGACCTGCTGCTGGGCGGCGACGTCAAAGAGCGGCTGCGCCGGTACATCGAGCAAGGCGGATTGCAGTGGGAGCCCGGGCGGCTGGTGCACTTGTCGCTGTTCATGGCGCTGGTCGGCTTCAACGCGTTTTGGTACCTGGTGCCCAACGGCAAGCCCATCTCGGTGGTCGGCTTGCTGGCCGGCGCCGCTTCGCCGTTCGTCTTCATCTGGCAGAAACGCTCCAAGCGAATGTTCAAGATCGAAGAACAGTTTCCCGAGGCGCTGGAGTTCGTGGCGCGCGCCATGCGGGCGGGCCACGCCTTCTCGGTGTCGCTCGAAATGCTGCACAAGGAGTTCTCCGACCCCATCAGCGCCGAGTTCCGCCGCACCTTCGAGGAGCAGAACCTGGGGCTGCCCCTGGAGGTGGCGCTCGAGAAGCTGGGCCAACGCGTTCCACTGATCGACATTCAGTTCTTTGTCTCCGCCGTGCTGCTGCAGAAGCGCACCGGCGGCAACCTGGCCGCGCTGCTCGAGAATCTGGCCTACCTGATCCGGGAACGCTTCAAGCTGCGCGGCCAGATCCGCGCCATCAGCGCCCATGGACGCATCTCCGGGCTGGTGCTGTCCATGATTCCCATGGTCGTCGCCATCATGATGTTCTACGTGAACAAGGATTACATCATGTTCTTTATGAACGATCCGGTGGGCCGGATCATGTTGTTCACTTGTATCGCCCTGCAGCTGCTGGCCTTCGTCTGTATTCGTAAGATCGTCGACATCGAGGTTTGAGGCCGCGCCATGATACTGATTTCCTCCGTCCTCTTGTTCGGGCTGCTGGCCGCCGTACTGTCGATGCTCGGCTTGACCTTCTGGGTCCGCCCCAAGGCGGCCCTGGACCGCGTCGCCGGCGCTTTGGGGACGGCCGAGGAGGTCATCGGCCATCCCAGCCTGGCGTTCCGCGAGATCCTTCAGAAGCTGGGCAACGTCCTGCCCGTCAGCCCGAAAGACAGCGGCTTGCTGCAGCGCCGCCTGCTGCACGCCGGCCTCCGCCAGCCGCGGGCCCTCAAAGTGCTCTACGGCGTGAAGACGGCCCTGGCGGTGTTGCTGCCGCTGCTGACTTTCATCTTTGTGTTCGGGTTCTCGCTCGGCGGCGAGAATGCCCTAGCTTACGTGGCGGCGTCGGCCGGTCTCGGCTATCTCGGCCCCAATGAGTTCCTGCGTCACGCCGCCAAACGGCGCCAGAAACGAATCCGCAAGGGCATGGCCAACGCCTTGGACCTGCTGGTGGTTTGCGTCGAATCCGGCCTGGGCCTGGATCAGGCCATGATGCAGGTGAGCAAGGAACTGCAGCATGCGCACCCGGAGATCACCGAGGAGTTCGCGGTGGTCAACCTGGAGATGCGCGCCGGCAAGCGCCGCATGGACGCGCTGCGCGACCTGGGGACCCGCACCGGCGTCGACGAGGTCAAGAAGCTGGTGGCCGTGCTGCTGCAGGCCGACCGGTTTGGAACCTCCGTCGCCAACTCGCTCAAGAACCACTCCGACTATATGCGAGTGCAGGCGCGCCAGATCGCCGAGACCAAGGCGGCCAAGATCGGCGTCAAGCTGGTGTTCCCCATATTCTTTTTCATTCTGCCGTCGCTGTTCGTCGTGACGGTGGGACCGATGATTATCCGGATTTACCGGGAGCTGCTGCCCACTATGGGCGGCATCTAGAAAGGAGACTCCGATGGACGGACCAATGATTCGAGTGATCTGCGGTGTCCTGGCGGTGGTGTTTCTGGTGCTCATAGTGATGCGCCGCCGGCGTCGCGATCAACAGCAGAGCAGCTAACCCCGCGCCGGAGCCCCTCGCGGCTCGGCGCAGCGCCGCTGCGGCTAATGTCGTCGACAGGAATCGACGATAACCCAGCGGGTAGCTGTGCGAGTTCGATGTGAGGCTTCGAGGCGAGTGCAGGGCCGAGCCTGGAGACGACTGCCTGTCGGCTGTCGGGCCGGGCCCCAGCCGGGCGCGACGGCCGCCCCCACAGTAGCGGATCCGGCCGGCTGGCGGAAAACGACATAGGGAGAAACGGACATGAGGAGCATGATAACCCTGGTACTTCGCAACACGATTCGCCTGGCACTGGCGCTGGCCGCCATGCTCGCGGCCAGGCCGGCGGCCGCAGGGGGCAGCTTCGGCAGGGTCATCGAGCTGCCGGGTCACATCAGCGATCTGGTACTCGACGAACCTCGCGGCCTATTGTACGCCGCCAACTTCACCGCCGGTCACGTGGATGTGATCTCGACCGGGTCGAACCGCCTGGTCAGCTCCTTGAACATCGGCGGACAACCGACCGCGCTCGCCCTCTCTCCCGACGGGCTTTATCTGGTGGTCGCCAATCTCAACAGTTTCGCCGGGATTCCGCGCACCAGCTCGTTGGCTGTGATCAACCTCAACGACCTGAGCCGCCGCAACTTCGCGATCGCCAGCCGCGCCGGGACGGCGGCCGCGCCGCAGCCCTTGGGGTTGGCCTTCGGGGCCGACGGCTATGCCTTGCTGATCACCGACGCCGACGTCCAGCGCTTCCACCCCGGCGGCGGCACCTTCGAGACGGTGACCACCATCGCCTCCCTGGCCGGTTCCTTGCCGGTGCCCGATCCGACGTTTCCCCGCGAAATCACGCGCGCCAGCATGACCGCCTCCGGCGACGGCAACTATATCTTCGGCGTCACCAACACCTTCGTGTTCGCCTACCAGGTGATGTCCACCGGGTTTCTGAACATCCGGTTGCTGACCACGCTGATTCACCCGCTCGCCCCGCCGCAGGTCAGCGCTTCGTTCGACGGCTCTTACTTCATGGCTGGCCAATACCTGATGAACCGCCAGTTGCGGGTGATGGCCGAGCACCCCGGCGTCAACGCCAGCCGCATCAACCTCGGCGGTCACGCCATTGATTTCGGGTCGCGCACCATCTACGCCTCCTTCGCCGAGGGAACCGCCGCGTCGAACAGCAACGGAACCTCCTCGATCACCGCCAATCAGGCCGGCAGCACGCCCTTGCCAGCGGACCTGATCGTTCAGGACGCCGACAATCTCACCGTTCGCGACCGGCTCCGGCTGCGCGAGCAGATCACCGGCCGCGTGGTCATGGGCGGGGGCGGCCGCTACCTGTATACGGTCAGCGACTCGGGGGTTCAGTACTTGCCCTTGAGCGACCTCGCCAGCCTGCCGAACGTTCGTCCCGCCGTCGAACAGCTCTACTTCCAGTTCGACTACTGCCAGCGCAACGTCCTACGGCAGCAGTTTCAGATCCGCGGCAACGCCGATTTTGAAATCAGCGTGAACATCCCGGGCGTCTCCTTCAGCCCCTCCAGCGGAACCGCGCCCGCCACCGTCGAAGTGCTCATCGATGTCGCGGCCTTCTTCGTGACCGTCCAGGGCACCACTTCCGCCGTCATCACGGTCACCTCCGACGACGCCGTGAACGTCATCAGCCCCATCGCGCTGCGGGTCAACGTGAAGGACCAGGACCAGCGCGGCCGCATACTGTCGATTCCCGGCAAACTGGTCGACCTGTTGGCCGATCCGCGGCGCGAGCAGTTCTATGTTCTCGAGCAGACCAAGAACGAGCTGCACGTCTTCCAGAACTCGGACCTGCGGCTCCTGGGGACCTTCCGTACCGGCAATGTGCCCACCTGGATGAGCCTGAGCGCCGACGCCCGCACCCTCATCGTCGCCAATTCCTCCGGCGAAGCCCTGACGCTGATCAACCTCGACCGCATGCAGAACGAGGGCTTGCTGTTCATGCCCTCCGGTCACAACCCGGTTTCGGTGGCCGCCGACAACGGCACGGTTCTGGTGGCGGTCCGCACGCCTACTCAGGGCAAGATCGACTGGGTGGATGTGGTCCGGCGCGGCTCGTTCGATCTGGGCCAGTCGCTCGGCCGTCCCGGGGTGTTCCAGAACCTGGTGAGTACTAATACTGCCATGGTGCCGCTGGCCGACATGTCCGGCATCCTCATCGTCCAAGCCGACGGCAAAGTCATGCGTTGGGATGCGGCCGGCCAGGAGGTGATCCTGGCGCGCCAGGACTTCGGTTCCATCGGCGGCGCCATCGCCGCCGGCGCCAACGCCGTGGTGGTCGCCAACAACGTCCTCAACCTGTCGCTGGTTCCGCAGGCGCAATTCGCCGACGCGCCGAACTTGCCGGCCGGCTTTACATTCGTCGGCGAGGCGGCCGTGCGGACTTCGATCCCCACCGGTTCGGCCGTCGACACCGGGACGGTGCAGCGCTTCGACACCTCCACGCCCCACGTCCGCCTGTCGCCCGTTCGGATGGTCGAGCAGCCGTCCACGCCGGGCGCCTTCCCCTTCCTGCGGAGCCTGGCCGCGCTGCGCAACGGCACGATCGTTTCGACCAGCTCCTCCGGCTTGGTCGAGCTGCCCGGCGCCTTCGACGCCGGAATCGTGATCCCGCGAATCACCGCCATCACCGCGGCGGCCGATTACAGCGACGCCCTGGCCCCCGGCAGCCTGGTGTCGATCTTCGGGCGGAACCTGGCCCCCGACGCCGCCACTTCCCGCTCGCTTCCGTTGCCCACGCAATTGGCCAACGTCTGCCTGACCGTCAACGGCGAGCGGCTCCCCTTGCTCTATGTCTCACCCACTCAGATCAACGCCCAGCTGCCCTACCGCCTGACGGGCCGCCTCTCCACCATCCTGCACACGCCCGGCGGGCTTAGCGACATCTATTACGCCAGCGTCAAGTCCACGGCGCCGGCTGTGTTCCAGCTCGATATCGCCGGCCAGCCGGGCCGCTACCCGGCCGTGTTGCGCGTGCGGAACAACCAGTTGGCCACCCAGTCCAACCCCCTGCGGGCCAACGAGGCTTTCATCGTCTTCGCCTCGGGTCTGGGCGATGTTGGGCCGGAAGTCGACGCCGGCAGCGCGGCGCCGATTTCGCCGCTTGCCAACAGCCTGGCCACGCCGCGCGTGACGCTCGGCGGACGCTCCGCCGGGCTGATCTTCGCCGGTCTGACGCCCGGCTTTGTAGGTCTCTATCAGATTAACGCGGTGGTTCCGGCCGATGTCACGGCGGGGCTCGAGATCCCGCTGACCATCAGCTTCGGTACGTCTTCCACCACAGTCAACGTGCGGGTGGCGGAGTAATGCGCATGCCGCGCGAGGAGAAAAAAATGAAACTGCGTTTCCCCCCGATGTTGTTCCTGATCTCCTGCCTGGGTCTGGCTCTCCCGGCGCTCGCCCAACAGAATTGGGAAGCGGGCGCCCTGGCGGTGGCCTCTACCTACCGGGGGGTCGACGTCCGTTCCGGTTCGACGGCCGGCCGTTTTGGTTTTCAACCCGGCGCGGCCGGTGGTCTATTCCTGGGGCAGTCCATGGGCGATCGCCTGGGTGGTGAGCTGCGCTACGTGTTCTCCCATAACAGCCTGAAACTGAAGTCGGGAAGCACGGAGGCCACTTTCGCGGGTCATTCCCATGTGCTTCACTACGACTTACTCTACTACTTCGCCAAGCGCGAAGCCCCGGTGCGCTTTTATTTGGCCGGCGGCGGCGGACTCAAGACCTACCGGGCGACCGGGACCGAGCAAGCCTTCCAGCCGTTGAGCAATCTGGGTCTGCTCACCCGCACCCAGGAAACCACCGGCGTGGCCGACTTCGGCGCCGGCGTCAAGTTCCGGGTCGGCGCGAAGAACCTGATGTTTCGCGTCGAGATCCGCGACTACGTCACCGAGGTGCCCAAGACCTTCACCTCGTCTTCCGGAGCCACCCACAACGGCCTGTTCCACCAGTGGACGCCCACCCTCGGCGTGAGCTGGACCTTCTAACGAGCCATGAATCTCACCGCAGAGATGCAGAGAACGCAGAGAACGCTCCGGGGGCTCCTCCGCGCTCTCTGCGTCTCTGCGGTGAATTCGGTATTTGACGTTCTGACAAGTTCCCTCGAAACTAGATCGCGACTGGTAGCAGGGCTTTTCCCACCAGCAGTCCTCCATTCTGTGGTCGCGATAGAATCCCCAGCAGCTAAGAGCCCCACCCAATAAAGCCTCGCTTCTTCCTCAAGCCCTGCTACAATTTTCCTGCCGGCCGACGGCGGCCTGCGCCCGCTCGGGCCAGCAACACGCCCAGCAGCGTCTTGCCGTCGTGGATCTTCCCGCCACGGATCATGCTCGAGATTTCGCCGGCGGTGAACCAGCGCGATTCGATCGACTCGTCGCTCTCCGGGCGGGCCGGACCGGCGGTGAGACCCTCGGCGGTAAAAACCGTCATCTGCTCGCCGCCATAGCCGGGGCTCGGATAAAACGTCGCCAGGCGCCTCCAGCGGCGCGCGCGGTAGCCGGTTTCTTCGATCAGCTCGCGTTTCGCCGCGCGCAGGGGCGTCTCGCCGCGGTCGAGCCGTCCGGCTGGCAGCTCCCACAGCCGCCGGCGCGCGGGCAGCCGAAACTGCCGGACCAGCAGCGTCCGCCCCTGGCCGTCCCGCGCCAGCATCACCGCCGAGCCCGCGTGGTGGACGATCTCGCGGTCGATCGTGATGCCGCCCGTCTCGACCGCCCTCTCGCGCGTAACCGTGAACACCCGCGTGCGGAGAAGCTCTTGGCGGCTGAGGATCGAGAACTTGGCCATCAGCGGATCACGTCCGAACGCCCGGGCCTGCCAACCGCATCGCCTCACCCCCGCCGCAGCGCGGCCCGGAAACCGGCGGCGTCCCGCGTGTTGAGCACGTCGCCCGGCACGAGCCATCCGCGCCGCGCCGTCACAACGCCATACTTCATGTTGGCGAAGTGGCTCACGTGGTGCGCGTCGGTCGAGATCACGAACCGCGCTCCCTTGGCTTTCGCTACCCGCAATTCGCCCCCGCCCAAGTCCAGCCGCTCGGGGCTGGCGTTGATCTCGAAGTGAATGCCCCGCTTCACCGCCTCCGACACTATGCGCTCGAAGTCGAACGGAAACGGCTCCCGCCGCAGCAACTGCCGGCCGGTGGGGTGCCCGAGGATGCTCAGATACCGGTTCTCCATGGCGCGCAGCAGCCGGTCGGTCATCCGCGCCGGCTCGAGATTCATGAAGCTGTGCACGCTGCCGATGACGACGTCGAGGTGAGCGAGCGCCTCGTCGTCGAGGTCGAGGCTGCCGTCCTGGCGAATGTCCACCTCGCAGCCGGCGAAGATCGCGAGACCCGGATGATCGGCGGCGAATTGGCGTACCTCGCGGGCCTGCTCGATCAGGCGCTTCTCGTCGAGGCCGTTGGCCATGGCCAGCGCCTTGGAGTGATCCGTGATGGCGATGTATTGATACCCAGCCGCGCGCGCCGCCTCGGCCAGCTCGGCGAGGGTGTTGCGCCCGTCGGTGGCCACCGTGTGCATGTGCACGTCGCCCTTTATGTCCCGCTGTTCGACGAGCGCCGGCAGGCTTCCCTCGGCGGCCGCCTCGATCTCGCCGGTGTTCTCGCGAAGCTCGGGCGGGATCCACTTCAAGTTAAGCTTTAGGTATATCTCCTCCTCGCTTGATCCGGCGACTTTTGCTTCTTCTCGAAACAGGCCGTACTCGGACAGCTTGAAGCCCATCCGCACCGCCCGGTTGCGAACCGCGACGTTGTGCTCCTTGCTGCCGGTGAAATACTGTAAGCCCGCGCCGTAGCTCGAGCGGTCGAGCGCCCGGACGTCGACCTGCAAACCCTCGTGGCCGACTTTGGCGCTGGCCTTGTTTCCGCCGGTCGCCAGCACCTCGCCGACTCGCGGGTGTCCGAAAAACCGCGCCAGCACCGGCGTCGGGTCCGGCCCGGTGACCAGCAAGTCGAGGTCGCCGATCGTCTCCTTGCCTCGGCGCAGGCTCCCCGCCGGCGTGACTTCTTCGACGCCCGGCGTAGCCGCCAGATAGGCGCCAAGCTCGGAAGCAACCAGCGTGCCGTGGCTGAGAAGAAAACGCCCCGCGCTTCGCCGGTAGCCTTGGATCGAGCGCAGCACTTTCTGCTCCAGCTTCTCGCCCATGCGCGGCAGGTCGCGCAGCTTGCCCTCGCGGCAGAGGCGCTCCAGGTCGTCGATGGTGCTGATGCGGTAGTGCTCGATCAGCGTGGCGATACTCTTCGGCCCCAGGCCCTGGATCTTGAGGAGCTCGAGCGCCGTCGGGGGATATTTCTCGAGCAGCAGGTCGCGGCGCTCGAAGCTGCCGCGCGCCATGATTTCCTTCAGCACATGGGCCAGGCCCTTGCCGATGCCGCGGATGGCGGTGACGTCGCGCGAGGCGTCGGCCAGGATGTCGCGGACTTGCTCGGGGTGCGACTCGATAGCCGTCGCACCGTTGCGGTAGCTGCGGATCCGAAAGGGGTCCTCGCCGGCGATCTCCATCAGGTCGGCGGTCTCGGTCAGCAGCGCGGCAATCTCTGCGTTGCGCATCCGTAGGGCGGGCTTCAGCCCGCGGGGGACTTCAGTCCCCCTGGCTTCTGTTTCATAATACGGTGGAATGCTCCCCCTCGTCTCGGCGCTTTTTGGACGCGCCTTCAGCCGCGGCCCGCGAACCCACCGGCAAGTCGCGCTGACCTTCGACGACGGCCCGAGCGAAGAAACGCCCGCCTTCCTCGATCTGCTGGATGCGTTCGCCGCGCGGGCCACTTTCTTCCAGTGTGGCCAGAACGTCGAACGCCTGCCCGCGATTTCTCGTGTGGTTCGCGACCGCGGCCACGAGATCGGCAATCACACCTGGTCGCACCCCAGGCTACCGTTCTGCGCCCCGGCGCGGATCCGCGAGGAAATCGGACGCGCGCAAGAAGCGCTGGCCCGCGCCGCCGGCGTCCGGCCGCGGCTTTTCCGCCCGCCCTACGGCCTGCCGGGCCTGGGCCTGCCCCGGGCCTTGCGCCAGCACGGCCTGGTATCAGTAATGTGGACAGTGATGGGCTACGACTGGGAATGGGAAGCGAGCGAAATCGCCGCCCACGTGCTCAGCCACGTCTCGAACGGCGCCATCGTCTGCCTCCACGACGGCAACCGCGTCTCGCCCCAGGTCGACCGGCGCAACACGCTGGAGGCCTTGCGCGCCATCCTTCCCAAGCTCCGCGACCGCGGCTTCACGTTCGTCACGGCGGGCGAAATGATCGCGTGACCCTCACTTCTTGCCCGCCAGCCGCCGGTCGAAAAAGTCCGCCGACGCCGCGAACACCTCGACCCACCGCGAGTGCGTCAGGAACCCATGCACCTCGTCGGGAAAGACGAGCTGCTCGAACTCGACTCTCTGCTCGCGCAGCGCCCGCGCCAGCTCCACCGACTGGCTGAAGGCGACGTTGCGGTCGTCGTCGCCGTGGATCAGCAGCACCGGCGACCGCCAGGTCCGGATCGACGCCATCGGCGAGGACTGCAACGCCAGCCGCTGCGCCTCCGAATCCACGCGCTCGGTCGCCGCCGGCGCGAAATTGCTGAACCGCGCGCTCCAGTCGTGCACCCCGTGCAGATCGACCCCGGCGGCGAACAGGTCGGAGGCGCGCGCCAGTCCCAGCGCCGTGAGATACCCCCCGTAGGACCCGCCCCACAGCCCGATGCGCTTCGGGTCGACGTCCGCGCGGCCGCGCAGGTAGATGCCGCCGCCCAGCACGTCGTTGAACTCGCTCGCTCCGCGCCGGCCGTAGTTGATGGCCTCGCGGAAATCGAGCCCGTAACCGGTGCCGCTGCGATAATTCACCGACAGCACCACGTACCCCTGGCTCGCCAGGTATTGATTGAAGGCATAGGCGTTGTGGTAGTAGTCGCGGTTGTGCCAGCCGAGCATCATCTGCCGCCGCGAGCCGCCGTGGAAGAACAGCACTCCCGGGCGCCGCTCGCCCGCCGGAACCTTTGGCAGGAAAAGCTGGCCGTGGATCGGCATCCCGTCGACGGCCGGGAATATCACGCCCTCCGGCTCGACGAGCGCCGCCGACGGGAAGTCCGCCGGAATCGAGCCGGGCTGGAAGTCGCGCGGCGCTCCGGCGTTCACCCGGATCGCGGCGCGCGCCGGCCGCCGCGCGTCGGACCGGAAGAACGCTACGCTCGCGCCATCGCTGGTCATGACCGGCGCCCACGCGATCCCGGAGCCGCTGGTGACCGCCGCCGGGCGGCCGCCCGCCACCGGCACGCGCCAGATGTGGCGGCGGTCTATGTCGTCCTGATTGGATGAGAACACGACCTGCTTGCGATCAGCGCCGAGCGACACTTGCTCCACTTCAAACTCGCCCGGCGTGAGCAGCGTGGCGCGGCCCCCCGCCGCCGGCGCCGAGTAGAGCAGCTTCCAGCCGGTCCGCTCCCACGGGAAAACGATGTGGTTGCCGGCGCCCCACAGCAACTGGCTCTCGGCCTCCACGGCGCTGAAGGCGCTGCCGCGCCCCGGCTCGGCCTTCCAGATCTCCCGCCCGCGCCCGCTGGCGACATCCGCCACGCGGATCGACCACGGCGAGGCAGCCGTGCGCTGCGGCCCGAAGCCAAAGCCCGCCGCCGCCGACCGCATGAAGGCGATCTCCTTTCCGTCGGGCGACCACTCCGGATTGACGTCGCGATCGATGCTCGGGTCTACGTATTGTAAAGTCTTAGCCGTCACATCGTACACGCCGATGAAGCTGTGATCGCCGCGGCTGCTGACAAAGGCCAGCTTCGAGCCATCCGGCGACCAGCGCGGCGTTCCGCTCTGCCCGCGCGCCTGCATCAATTGCGCCGGCTTCTCCGCGCCGTCGAGCGACGCCCGCCAGATCTGGTTGCGCCTCAGGAAAACGACGTGGGCGCCCTGCGGCGAGACGGTGGGCGAGCTGCCTTCCGCGAGCCGCCGCGGCTCTCCGCCGTCGGCCGAAACCATCCAGATGGCCTGCTCGACGCCGGCCGGGTCGCTGCGCGGATTGGGGTTTTCGCCCTGGTTATTGGCGGCGCCGCCGCGCACGAAAACGATGGAACGCCCGTCCGGCGTCCACTCCAGACCGGCGATTTCCTGTCCATCGTCTTGCTTGTAGGCAGTGACGGCGCGGCCGGCGTAGGCGGGCGGCGCGGCCACCCAAATGTTCCGCGCGCCGCGCGCGTTCTCGACCCAGGCGATTTTCCCGCCGGCCGGCGCCGCCGCCAGGCCCGACGGAAACGCCGAGCTCATGATCTGCTCCAGCGTGAACGGCTTGCGGTCCGCCGCCGCGCACACCGGAATCGCCAGCAATGCGATTGCGAATCTGGACATCGAAGTTCTCCTGCTGCTCAACGCAGCCCCAATTCCTGGACAATAATACCAAGCCGGCGCAAGTCCCCGGCCGGCTGAAACGTGCGGTCCACGGCGACCACCGCGCGAACCGCAGCCCCGGCCGCCGGCGACGCCGGCGCCGATAACGTGTGGCGCCCCGACGAGGGGTAATCCTGGGCCGCGATGGCCGCCCCGTCGAGCGACACCGTCACGCGCCGCGCCGGGGCCGTCTCCGGGATGAAGAACGTCATCTCGAAACGCGCCGCGCCCTCCGGGGCTTTCAGAATCGCCACGCCCTGCTCGCCCATCCAGCGCCAGGCATTCTCCTCGATCGCGTAGAAGCCGGTCACGAGTTGGTCGGACGACTCCGGATCGCCCAGCCGCAGATAGCCCACGCGCGGCTCCGACTGCCGCACCATCTTGGCCCGCAGGGAATCGAGGCGCCCGCCTCCCGGCTCGAACGGCAGGACTCCGAGGCTGCTCGAGGAGTACCCCGAACGCGTCTCGAGGCCGAAGAGGCGCACGCGCCGACTCTGCAATTCCTCCCGCGCGACTTCCTGTAACCGCCCACCGCCGGCGGAGAAAGCGATCGGCCCGGCGAGCTGGCTCGTGACGACGAGCGCGGGAGCGTAGACCGGCTGATCCTTCACCAGCGGCTCGCCCCCAGCTTGCTCCAGGTAATACCTAAGGCCCCATTCGGCATTGGACCACAGCCTCTGCCCGCCGGCCAGCGGCGCGAGGTGGCGCGCGAACCGCCGGTATTCCTGCGCGTGGTGATAGTTGGCCGACGCCAGGCCGAGGCCGAGCGCGAGGTTCGCCGCGACAGCGGCCCACAGCACCCGCGGTCGGGGGCAGACGCGAACTACCGCCAGCACGACCGGCGCCGCCAGCGGCAGCAGGTATCGCGCCGACCCGGCGAAGAAAACCAGCATCGCCCCGGCGAAAAACGCGACGCCCCACGCCGCCAGAATTCCGTCCTCGCCCGCGCGCTCCTTCCACAGCTTCCTTCCCCACAGAAACAGCACCGCCAGGCCCGCCGCGGCGCTCACCGCCCACAGGCCGCGCTGCCACCACGTGTAGCCCGGCAACACCAGCGCCACAACGCCGGCCAGCAACGCCGCCGGGATTGCCGGGCCGCGCGCCACCAGGAGAATCGCCGCCGGAAAAACGATCCAGCCGAGATGTCCGGTGAGGGCCAGCGCCGATGACAGCTTTTTCAACACGCCCCACAGGCCTAGCTCTTGCAAATACCCGGCGAGCGTCGCTCCCGGCGCGCCGCCCGTGGACGCCAGCTCGAAGAGCTGCCACGCCGCCAGCGCCGCCGGCGCCGCCAGCACCGTCACCCAGGCGGTCTTGGCTCGCCGCCGCCTGTACCACACGTGGTACGCCAGAATCGGCGCGGCCAGAACCGCCTGGTACGCGCTCAGCGCCGCCAGGCCCAGCGCCACCGCGCCCAGCAGATGCCGCGCCTCGAGATACAACGCCATCCCCACCATCCAGAGCGCCAGAAACGGCAGGTCCGACTCCAGCGTGTTGCCGTTGACCACGAACGCAGGCGTCGCCACGAAAAGACACGCCGCCAGCGCCGGCCGCTCGCTGAACCGTAGCGCTACGACATACATGCCCCACGCCGCCGCCAGCGAAAACACCGCGTACGCCAGATGAAACGCCGTCTCGCGCACCTCGCCGAAAACGCGCAGCAGCCCCGCCAGCAGGTAGGCGTTCAGCGGCGGGTGCGGAAAGCCGGCCATCGACACGCGCCGCCCCTGAAACGTGTAGCCCATCTGCATGGGGTGCAGCGGATCGTCGAGCGCGTTGCGGGCGATGGCTAGGTAATACACATCATCGCCCTGCACGGGCTGATCGAGAAAAGGGACCCGGATGAGAACGGCCAGCGCCAGGACGATCAGCGGCCGGGTTTCCATCGCACGATCGGTTTGCGCGCGGCGGTGACTTCGTCGACCCGCGCCACGCGCGTGTCGTGCGGCGCCGTGCGCACTAGCTCGGGGTTCGAGGCGGCCTCTTCGGCGATCGAGCGCAGCGCGTCGATCAGCGCGTCGAGCTCCCGCTTGTCCTCCGTTTCGGTCGGCTCGATCATCAGCGCGCCGTGTACGATCAGCGGGAAGCTCACCGTGTAGGGATGAAACCCGTAGTCGATCAGCCGCTTGGCTATGTCGCCCGTGCGCACGCCCTGCGAAGCCTGCCGCTCGTCGCTGAACACGCACTCGTGCAGGCTCGGCGCCGGGTAGGGCAGCGTGTAGCAGCCCTCCAGATGTTTCCGGACGTAGTTGGCGTTGAGCACGGCGTCCCCGGTGGCGTTGCGCAGGCCCTCGCCGCCGTGCGCCAGGATATATGCCAGCGCCCGCACCAGCACCCCGAAGTTTCCGTAGAAGGCGCGGACCCGGCCGATCGACTGTGGACGGTCGTAGCTATACCGTAGCGCCCCGTTATCCGAGACCACCCGGGGCAGCGGCAGAAACGGCTCGAGCTCGCGCCTCACCGCCACCGGCCCGCCCCCCGGCCCGCCGCCGCCGTGCGGCGTCGAGAAGGTCTTGTGCAGGTTGAGGTGCATCACGTCGACGCCGAAATCGCCGGGCCGCGCCACGCCCACCAGCGCGTTCATGTTGGCGCCGTCCATATAGAGCAGCGCGCCGCGGGAATGCAGCACCTCCGCCACGCGCGCGATGTCGCGCTCGAAGATGCCGAGCGTGTTCGGATTGGTCACCATGAGAGCGGCCACCGATTCGTCGACGCGCCGCTCGAGCTCCGCGACATCGACCATCCCCTCGGCGTTCGACGCCAGGCTCTCGACGCGGTAGCCGGCCAGCGCCGCCGTCGCCGGGTTGGTGCCGTGCGCCGAATCCGGGATCAGAACCTTCTCCCGCGCGTTGCCGCGCGACTCGAGCAGCGCCCGCGCCAGCAGAATGCCCGTCAGCTCGCCGTGCGCGCCGGCGGCCGGTTGCAGCGTCACCGCGTGCATGCCCGTGATCTCCGCCAGCATCTGCTCGAGCGTCGCCTGAATCCGCATCGCCCCCTGCGCGAGTTGCTCCGGGAGATACGGGTGCGCCTGCGCCAGCCCGTCGATGCGCGCCACGTACTCGTTCACCCGCGGGTTGTATTTCATGGTGCACGACCCGAGCGGGTAGACGCCGAGATCGATCGCGTAATTCCACGTGGAAAGCCGCGTGAAGTGGCGGATCACCTCGACCTCGCTCACCTCCGGAAATCCCTCGATCTCGCGCCGCGCGTTGCCGGCGCCGAGCGCCGTGGCGGCGTCGACCGCCGGCACGTCGAGCGGCGGCAACTGGTATGCCTTCTTGCCCGGCGAGCTCCGCTCGAACAGCAGCGGCTCGTTCTGATTGATGTGGCTGCGTACTTTGCGGATCATCGGTTAGAAATGCTCCGCGAGCCGGTCCATTTCCTCCCGGCGGGTTGTCTCGGTCGCGCAAAGCAGCAGGCAGTTCCGCAGCTCCGGATAGAAACGCTTCAGCTCCAGGCCGCCGACGATACGGTTCTTCAACAAGCGCCGGTTGACGGACGGCGCCCGCCGCCCGCCGCAGTCCACCACGAACTCGTTGAAAAACGGCGCGGCGAAGCGAGGCCTGGCGCCGCGTTTCTCGAGCTCCCCCGCCAGGTAGTGCGCCTTGGCGAGGTTCTGCTCGGCCAGCTCCCGCAAGCCTTGCTTGCCGAAAACGCTCATGTAGACGGTCGCCATCAGCGCGATCAGCGCCTGGTTGGTGCAGATATTGGACGTGGCCTTTTCGCGCCGGATGTGCTGCTCGCGCGTGGCCAGGGTCAGGCAATAGGCGCGGTTGCCGTTCTGGTCTTTGGTCTCGCCGGCCAGCCGGCCAGGCATTTGCCGGATGTACTTCTCCTTGGCCGCCAGCACGCCGGCGTAGGGCCCGCCGTAACTGGGCGAGATGGCGAACGACTGTAATTCCCCGGCCACAATGTCGGCGTCGACTGGCGGCTCGAGAATCCCGAGCGAAACCGCCTCGGTGAACATGACGACCAGCAGCGCGCCCCGGCTGTGCGCGATGGCCGCGGCTTCCCGCACCGCTTCGATACATCCGAAAAAGTTCGGATTCTGCACCACCACCGCGGCGGTATCCTCGTCGACGAGTTTCTCGAGGCGCTTCAGGTTCAGCAGTCCGGTCTCGCGGTCGTAGGGCGCCTCCACTACCGGCAGGCCTTGGTATCGCGCATAGGTGCGGTGGACCTCGCGGTACTCCGGATGCACCGTGCGCGCCACCACCGCTCGCAAGCGTCCCGTCACGCGGCAGGCCATCATCACCGCCTCCGGCAGCGCCGTGGAGCCGTCGTACATCGAGGCGTTGGCCACCTCCATGCCGGTCAACTGGCAGATCATCGTTTGGAACTCGAAAATCGACGTCAGCGTCCCCTGCGAGATCTCCGGCTGGTACGGCGTATAAGCCGTGAGAAACTCCCCGCGAGAAATCAGCGAGTCGACGATGACGGGACGGAAGTGCTGGTAGACGCCCGCCCCGAGAAAGCAGGCGTAGCCGTTGGCGTTTTCCGCGGCCCGCTCGCGAAAATACTCGATGATCTCGTACTCTGATTGCCCCGGTGGAATGTCCAGCGGACGCTTCATCCGCAGCTCTTCCGGAAGGTGCGAGAACAGGTCTTCGGTGGAACGCAGACCCATCGAGGCGAGCATTTCGCAGCGCTCGGAATCGGATTTGGGAAGGTATCGCATTAAGCCGTTTCCGCGCCCACGTGCGCGCGATACGCCGCGGCCGTCAGCAACTCGTCAAGCTCGCGCGGATTCGCCAGCCGCACCTTCACCAGCCACGCCGCCCCGTGCGGATCCTGATTGAGCTTCTCCGGCTGCGCGTTCAGCTCCGCGTTCACTTCGACAACCTCGCCGCTGACCGGCGCGAACAGGTCCGAGACGGCCTTGACGCTTTCGACCGACCCCATCGTCTTCAGCGCGCTCACCTTCGATCCCACCTTCGGCAGCTCGACGTAAACAATGTCGCCCAGCTCCTTCTGCGCGTGAAAGGTGATGCCGACCGTTCCGATCTCGCCGTCTACTTGGATCCACTCGTGCTCTTTCGTGTAGCGATAGTCTTCCGGATACATGGCGATCACCTCTGGCGCGAATAAAACGGCGTGCGCACGACCTCCGCCTCGGCCAACTGGTCCTTGCGAACCTCGATGGAGATCGACTGGCCGACCGCCGCGCGATCTGCCGGCAGGTAGCACAGCCCGATGTTTTTCTTCAGGAACGGCGCGGGCGAGCCGCTGGTGACGAACCCCGCCGGCTCGCCGCCGATGGAGACCAAGTAGCCGTCGCGCGCGATGCCGCGGCCGCGCATCTCAAAACCCGCCAGCCGCCGCCGGACGCCCTGCTCTTTCTGTTGGCGCAGCGCGTCGCGCCCAATGAAATCGCCTTTCTCGAACTTGACGATCCTTCCCAGGCCCGCTTCGAACGGCGTCACCGATGCGTCGATCTCGTGCCCGTAGAGCGCCATCTTGGCTTCCAGGCGCAGCGTGTTGCGCGCCCCCAGCCCGCAGGGCCGGATGCCGAACTCGGCGCCGGCTTCGAGTACCGCATTCCAGATGCGTTCGGCCTCCTCCGGCGGAACGTAGAGCTCGAATCCGTCCTCGCCGGTGTAGCCGGTGTGCGCCAGGATCGCCGGCGTCCCCAGCACTTCGCCGCGTGCGAACCAATAGTAGGCGATGCTGCCGAGGTCCGTGGCGGTCAGCTTGCGAACCGTGGCCGCGGCCTGCGGTCCCTGGACGGCGAGCTGCGCATATTTCTCGCTGGCGTACTGCACCTCGGCGTCGAACCTGTTGTTGGCGGCGATCCAGGCGTGGTCCTTGCGCTGGTTCGACGCGTTCACGCATAGAAAATAGTGATCCGCGGCGACGCGGTGCACCAGGATGTCGTCGACGAAGGCGCCCTGCGGGTAGAGCAGCGCGGAATACTGCGCCTGGTTGTCGCGGAGCTGGGAAGCGGCGTTGGGCGTGACATACTCCACGAGCTCCAGCGCCTGCGGCCCGCGGATCTCGATCTCGCCCATGTGGCTGACGTCGAACAGCCCCACGCGCGTCCGCACCGCCAGGTGCTCGTCGATGATGCCGGAATACTCCACGGGCATATGCCAGCCGCCGAAGTCCACCATCTTCGCCCCAAGGGCCAGGTGCGCGGCGTGGAGTGGAGTTTGTTCCAGGGTGGCGGTCGCCCCGGCCGATTCCATAGGAAGGCAGTTGAAACGGCCACTCTAGCATTCGCGCGGCGGGTGTGTCAATTTGTGATTGACGATTTGT